>Ga0105164_10001349_pt1 | contig 15803 bp, 17 predicted proteins | sample VDWuncwatermetaG_FD_89674 | JGI IMG/M metagenome (GOLD analysis project Ga0105164, IMG submission 89674) | Wastewater microbial communities from Netherlands to study Microbial Dark Matter (Phase II) - VDW unchlorinated drinking water | ecosystem: Environmental > Aquatic > Freshwater > Drinking...
GTGCTCTACCATACGCTTGAATGAAATTGCATACTTATTCTTTTCCATGCGCGCAGATGGAGGGGCTATTATAGTCGGTATATGCCCTGATAGGAAGCTTCCGAGAAAGGCGGCGAGAAGATCCAAGCTGTGGTAAAGGCATATACAAACTAATTCTCTGCGGCCGCAGGATACGTTACTAAGATAATGCGCAAAATCAGTCGCGCGCTTAAGGAGCGTATTGACGGAATAGATTTCATCCGGCCTATCAGAATGGATTAAAATACAGGCCGTAGATTCTGGCTTATCTTCCAGGCGACTTCGAAGAATAGAATTAATTGTCTTTTGGGTTTGCAATAATTCTATCATTCCTTTATCTCAACCTTTTTTTCTTCAAGAAATTTTAAAATTTTTCTTATTGACCCGAAATTTTCCCTGTGAATCTCCTGGTCAAATATCTGCAAAGAAGGATATGCCCGCTCTAATTCGGCTGATAAAATCACTAACCCCAATGAATCGCAAATTCCGCTTTGAAGTAAGTCCGTATCTACTTCCAGTGGGCAAGACTGCTCATCTTTCAAAAACAATTTTTTTATTATGCCGCTAACTTCTATGACCGTACCCATATCACGCCTTTTCAACCAACACTTCTTTGGACTTAATGTATATAAAGGTGGCAATCGCTCCCAAAAGATAATAGGTACACGCAATGGAGACATAATCCCAGACAGTAAGATGAAGGCTCATTACCTTAAAGGCCACCAAAATTCCAAAAATAGCGGCAGAAACTGCTCTATACTCATCGCTCAAAATAGGACTTTTTGCTCCTAAATAGGCGGCCTTAAGAAAAAGAAACCAAATAAGGGAATGCAACAAAAAGCCTATTAACCCGATTTGATTAGCAATGTGAAAGAAATCAATATCTATTCCGCCAACTAGATTCACCGCTGTAGATATACGCAGCTTATCTGCCACGCTTTGTGTAATAAAAAATCCATGCCCCCATAACGGCGACTGCAGAAATAAATCCCAATGCCTATTCAAAGTAACAAGAAAGTAATCATCGGATAGAGTAAATACCGGCCCGAATAGACCTTTAGCCGCAAAAGGCAAAAGCATAATTAAGAGAATTACAATAAAAGAGGTGCATAGGATCATTTTCATCCTAACTTTTAGAACATTTATAGCTAAGATGCCAGCGCCAAGGCCAAGCATAGCACTCCGTGACATAGAAAATAACAAGGCGGCAAACATTATCAATATAGCGAATACCGCTTTTTTATAGTGCCTCTTTCTGTATTCAGGGTAGTAAAAAATAAAAACCAAAAGAAATAATACGCCAACAACCATGAGAGCGCCAAATTCATTATCACTTGCCAAAACAGAAACCGCTCGATAAAGGCCCAACTTGCTGCTCATATTTACATATTTATTGGCAAAAATAATTGAACTTCCCGGCGTAACCACGTGCAATAAGGAAACTGTGATAAATTGAATAACGCCTATAATCCCGGCTATAAACCCGCTGATTAAAATGGCATTGACATATTTGCCGATTTTTTCTTTAGTTTCGAAGACGGAAAGCGCGACGAAATACAGCGGTATAAACGGAAACATAAATCGAAACCCTGCTAACCCTATTAACAAATTTACTGAACGAAAAATTTCTAATATCCCCCACATAAGGTACCCAATGATAACATTATTAAGAACATTTTTAGAGGGCGCGGGTAGTTTCTTTGCAATAACTTGTATAAACCAACTCACCAGAAGGCACGCTAAGAATATCTCGCGCCATATGTCTGTATATATTGATGGGTACATCTCTTTCAATACGTAATGAAAAGGGCATAGGAAAACCAAAAGGACTATTGCCCAGTCTATTCTAAGAAATGATAAGATAAGGGCAGATAGAATAAAGGCCATGATAACCGTCATTTTGTTGAAACGAATAATTTGAGAAGCTACAAACCAGCTCATCATTATCCACGCTGCCCACATCAATAGCCTATATAGACTTCTATTCATAATACCTCCCGTAATATGTTGGAGGCAGTTAATGACGAATTTCCCAATAACTCAATGACGAATGAAATCCCAATGTCCCAATGGTCAATTTGGGATTTGGGAATTGGACATTCATTCGTCATTCGGATTTGGTCATTCGTCATTTGCATATTAGCGCACCACTGTCTTTTTAGGAACAGGTCCTTCACGCAGCGATCTTGAGATTCTCAGCACAAAGTCAAGGAGGTGTCTCAGCCAAACCAAAGATGGGTAAAATACATCCAACCTGTATAGACGCCGCCAAATATGAGCCAAGCCTAACGCTGGTTTCGGACCGTTTTTTCCCAAAGTGTAAGTAACATCACCAATATCAAAATGATATTTGCTTCCTCCTGTCAACTCGAAGTTGCGCTTAGCCTCCGGCCCTTTCCATGCACCCCCCTCTTTAATTAGGCAATGCGAATAATCGTGGTTTTGATGTATCGCCAAAATAGCCCCTATCGCATCTATAACCGGCACGCCGAGGGCTCGCGCGCGGTAAACTAACCAATTATCCCAAGTGGTTCTCCCTATGGCAAATGGCGGAATGTTCCTAAATAAACCCTTATTAAAAACAAAGTAATCTATCCCTCCTTTGCCATGAAATATGCCGCGGCGAGCGGCGGCACGCAGCTGCGATTCCCAATTACGCTCGGTAAAATCCAGTTCAAAATTTATATTTGTGTCGCATCTTTCTCCCACCATCAAAAATGACGGCCTTTTGACCTTCTGAACCGCTTCCATAAAATCGCTCATAAGTATGATATCCGCGTTGACATACGCGACTATCCGATGCTTGCTTATATTTTGGGCCGCTTCAAATGCAGAATTTATAAGCGGCGTACCAAATTCATTGCATGCTATATCTTTAACGTGAGAAATTTTAAGCTCGAGAGCCATTTCAGCCGTCCCCTCGTCATTTCCAAGAAGAAGAATTTCGCACTTCGGATGCAAACGAGACCAGCTTCGAATGGCATTCCTCTGTATAACCCCGAAGTGCCCTCTAAAATACCTAGGTATAGTAAAAATCGTCAACATAAAGTCTTTAAGGGCCTGGCGTTTATACAAAGATGCCAACCTAAACGCTTCTCGAGCCAGCGAAATAACACTTTTGGCATCCAACGAAAATACCATTCTCGTTCATATTCATAGTTAACGTACTTGCTGATAACGTAAGGGAATATATGCTCTTTACGCATATCGGTAATCTCAAAACCGTGCATCAACTTTCGAACGCTGCGCATTGAGTAATAATACGTAATAGGACAGCCTGTCTGGGCCTCTGAGTATCTCCTTATCAGCTCATCCCAACGCCAGAAAGCCCCCCCTGCCATAATAATCCAGAAAGCCTTCCAGCTCCACTTTGCATAAAGCATAATCCGTATCTCGGTCGAGGGGCTGCAGTATCTTTTTATCTCCTCTAATATCTTTTCAGGATGCGGGCTATGGTGAATAACGCCAAAAGAATAAATCAGATCATAAGGCTCAACAGGCACAAACGAATCCAATTCTTCTGCATTGCCGTGATAAAATTTTGCCTTAAGGCCGTAAACCTCAAAACGCTTGCGGCAGATATCCATGCTTTTTTGGGAAAGTTCAACGATTGTAAGCTCTGCCCCGGCCCTTGCGAAGTTAATAGAGTCTGTCCCAATGCCGCATCCAATCTCAAGCACCTTCTTGCCCTTCCACTTTTCAAACTGGGCAAAATCTGGAATGTGCGGTTCTACAAAATATTTTCTGGTTTCTACTTCGTCAAAGTATTCTTTACTCCCGATTGGCTTGGTTGAATGCCTTATATTACAAGGACGGCTATCCCAAAATTTACGAACCTCTTCTATTCTCTCCATAATTTGTACTTCCCCAGCGGAATATATTTTGCCTTCTCTCCTAGCTTTGCTGGATCAAGCATCCTCCAGCAATCAATAATTAGCGTCGGATTGTTGGCAATATAACTATCATCTATTGTCCCAAACTCCCCCGCTTGTGTTGTAATGATACATACAGAGGCATTTGAAAAACAGTCTTTAACCGAAGACGCATAGAGTACATTATCTCCAAAATATGCCTTTGCATTATCCATCGCTAAAGGGTCATAAGCTATTATTTCTACGTCCCTTTTTTTAAGGAGCCCCTCGATTATCTTTACGCCTGCTGATTCTTCTATTACACCTGTATTCGTTTTATAAGAGAGCCCTAAAACGGCAACGACGCTCTTACCGGATTCGGGGATGTATGTTAAAACTCGTTCAGTTAGGCGCCTTATCTGGAATTGATTTACATCACTACTTGCTTTTGCAAGCCGCGCATCGATGCCATATTTTTTAGCAAAGGCCAAAAATGCCAAATTGTCTCTCGGAAAACATGGCCCGCCATAAGCAGTCCCACCCTTAAAATAATGCGGGGAAATCCTCCTATCGTTCCCTAATGCTTGCGTAATAACATCGACATCTGCGCGTGGTACTGCCTCACATATATTGGCAAGGGTATTAACAAAACTTATCTTCATCGTCACATAACAATTGAGGCTTATTTTGGCTATCTCTGCGTTAATAATAGACGCACGAAAAATATGGGCTTTTTTCCAACATACGACTTTATAAATTTCCTCTAAGAAATCTCCAGCAAATTTGCTGCTTTCACCAATTAATACCAGGTCGGGATTCAAAAAATCTTCTATCACGCTCCCTAAGGCAATAAATTCCGGGTTGCAGCATATTCCAAAATCTTTATTCAGTTTTTTGCCTGATACGGATTCTATTAAAGGAATTAATTTTTCTTCTATTGTGCCGGGTGAAACAGTAGATGTAACTACGAAGAGATGGTATTTTTTATCTGCAGCTTTTAGTGCCAGCGAAAGACACGTAATCGCATCCTTTAAATATTTGTCTGAAAAATGGCCGCTTTCTGCGCTCGGGGTGGGCACAACTATAAACGTTACGTCGGACCCATTTAGCGCCTCTTCGTAACTCTGCGTAGCCCTTAGCCTGCCTCCGGACGCCACCATAAATTCCTGCAGCATTGGCTCAGCGACAGGCGCACTTCCGCTGTTAACAGCATCCACTATTTTTCTATTTATATCAACACCTATCACATCAAAACCTTTTGCTGAAAAACAAGCCGCAAAGCATAACCCAAGTTTACCTAATCCGATTACAGAGATTTTAATCATAATATTCCTTTTTTAGAACCGTTATTGCTGAATAGCTTAACTGCCTCTTTGTATCTTTTTGGGGTTCCAATATCAACCAATTCACTCTCGCACAAGAAACCATAGCATCTTTCATCGAGAATCTTCGAAAAAAGGTCAGACTCCAGAGAAAAGCAGGTTTTAGACGGCATACAAGAAAAAATATTTCTTTGCATAAGGTATATCCCGGCGCTTATCAAGCCCCCCCCCTTCTCTCTAACCTTTTCTCTGAAATTTCGTATCCTGCCGGACGCGTCCACTTTAACAAGTCCATAATCCGCAATTTCTTTTGAGCGAGCTAAAACTACGGATAGAATGGCTTTTTTAGCTATATGGAAATCATAGAACTTCTCAAGGTTTACTTTGCAAATTGAATCCCCATTCATAACCAAAAATGGATTGCTCTTTATCAACGGCTTTGCTTTTTGGACAGCGCCCCCTGTCCCAAGCGGCCTTTCTTCTTCAGAAAATAGGAAGTTATAATTTGGATTATGGCCGAAGTGTTCCTTAATCTGTTCTTTTAGGTACCCTGTGCTTAAAATTATATTTTGAAAGCTGTACTGCGAAATAGTACCTATCAAGATATCCAAAAATACCCTTCCCCCTATCTCGGCTAATACCTTCGGCCTGTCATTGAGAGAAGGCCTCAGCCTCTTCCCAAGCCCTCCGCATAAGATTAAGAGATCGATTTTTTTAAAATCAGCATGCATTATTCAGCAATCAAAAGTTACCGCTAGGGGCGTAGTAAATTATCTGGCTGCCTAAATTTTCGAGCCTAAAAGGGACATACAGTATTTTTTTAAGTTTTTCTTTTATTTTAGGTTGCGCTTCGGGCTTGACAAAGAACAGCATAAATCCCCCGCCGCCTGCGCCTAGAAGCTTCCCGCCTAAAGCACCGGCTGAAATTGCCGCATCATAAATTTCGCCGATATGCGAATTCATAATCTTAGAGCTTAAAGTCTGCTTAACCTTCCAAGACTCATGCAAGAGTTTGCCAAAACCATCAAAAACGCTGCCACTCTCGTTAAGTATCTTAAAGGCTTCCTCTGTTATCTCCATCATAATTTTCAATTCTTTCTTCTTTTCAGGAATATTGTTTATCTGCTCCGCGGCAATATCCGAGGCATTCCGAGAAAAACCGGTAAAAAATAACATCAGGTGGTCTTGAAGCAAATCACGTTTCTCTTGGCTAATGGTTATCGGAAAAACTGTTATCTCCTGAGAGCCGCCAAATTCAATTTTGTTAAATCCCCCAAAAGCAGCTACAGTCTGATCCTGCGATCCAACATTTTCCTTAAGTATCTCCTGTTCAAAATGTATCGCATCTAAGGCTAACTGTCTTTTAGTAATAAGCTTCCCCCTTAAGGCATGCAAAGTATTAAGAAAACCGACGGTGAAAGAAGAGCTCGAACCAATACCAGTCCTTGCCGGTAAATCACTGGTATGGACCATATCGATACCGCGATCTATTCCCAAAAATTTCAAACATTCTCGCACCACAGGATGGCGTATCTCTTCTACGCTCTGCGTCTCTTCGCGCTGAGTATACCTAATACGATATTTATAATCAAAAAACGGCGGAAGATAACGGCAAGTAATATAGCAATACCTATTAATTGAGGCGCTAATGACTGCGCCCCTATGTTCTCTATACCATGCCGGATAATCGGTCCCTCCTCCGAAAAATGATACGCGAAACGGCGTCCTGCTTATAATCATTATATTCTTCCCCCCGTAGGTAGTTTCTGCTAAAAAAACCAGCAGAAACTTGATTACACAGATTATTTAAGATTACACAGATTGCTGCGTTATTTAGGATTTTTTCAGCAATCTGTCACTAATCATTTCGAACCGCTCAAAAGCCAAAGTAAGAGCTGAATGATGCCATTCCAATGCAATCGGTATATCTTTTAGCGTCTCCCTATTCTTATATAAAAATTCGACCTGCCAAGCGTTACCCAATAGAATATTATGTGTATCAGCGCGGCCATCATTTTCTGATATGTGTAACAGGGAGCTTATATATATCATTGGACAATATGCCCCAGTCTATCTCTCTCTGAGAGAATGGGATTATTTACCGGCCACTCTATATTGAATCTAGGGTCATTCCATCTTATGGTAAATTGCCTTGACGGCTCGTAGTAAGCGGACTGCTTGTAATGAAATATGGATTTCTCGCTCAAGCACAAGTGCCCATTGCCATGTTTTGGGGGAACCAACACCTGCTGCTTATTCGCCTCAGATAAAACAAACGATTGCCATCTTCCAAAACCTCTAGACTGCTCATCGTAATTTATTACTACAAGATAGAATTCCCCGTGCAAGCAAGATATTAACTTCCAAGTCAAAGCGTCGCCATGAATACCCTTAATCACATTTTTTTTCGCAACAGAAATATCATCTTCTACAAAGTCAATGTCAACGCCTTTGGACTTATATAACTTTTCGTTATACAATTCTATATATTCTCCTCTATGGTCCTTAAAGAAGGCCGGTTTGATTAACAAAACACCTTCCAGCTCTGTCTTGCATACCTCGACCATCTTGCCTAAGCTCTACCTTTTTCTAAAATAACGTTTAGTGTTTTCTATAAGCAAACTTCGTATTTAACGCAAAAACTCTTTTTCAAATTTCCGAAATATTATGTCTGCAACCTTCTCATTCCCTTCCTCTGATATGTGGGTTATATCACCGTAGTATTTCTTGGTATCATTGCTGAATACGCCGGAAATGTCAAAGAAATGAGGCGGTGATGCCGCAACTAAAGAATTGGCGGTCAACTGATAAAATTTAATATAATTTCTGTCATTTACCCTTCGATCTGACTGCTTTTCTTCATTTGTTAGTTCTTCCTTGGTGTATATGCAAGGTTGCCAGAAAATAGCATATTTAAAATCATAAACATCTGCCAGGTGATTTAATAGATCCATTGATTTCAGGTAATCTTTAACGGTCGCCTGAGATAGTAATCGTAATTGGTTATCATTATACTTTGAACCAACCTCCGGAAATTTTTGTTGTGGAGAAAAAGGGATTGCGCTATTGCCAATCGCTTTGTAGATCATTGAGTTAGATAATATAGTGACTACCCCTTTATGAATTCCCCTTAAGACGAGAGAGGCCGCGGAAGAAGAAGAAATATTATGCCCCCACGCTTCCTTGAGTACATTAGGATTTATAATTCCAGGAGCGCCGGATTGGTAAGCAGCATAAATATCAACAGCCCCCTCATAACACAAAACGTAATCAGGCCTATGGCCCTCTTTTAATAGCAGCGCTAATTGGACAATTTGTTGCGTAAACACATAAGCTAGCTCTCCATAGTTATAAACAATAAAGTCATAGCCGTTATTATCCAGCATTTTGGATAAATGAGAAGGTATTGTATACTCATCTCGTGCGCCCACCCCCCAAAGAGTTGACGGGCCGAACGTATATATTGTCTTGAATTTTTCCCCATGAGAAAATTGCGGATTCCAGGTTTTTCTAATGCCCTCGGAATTAATATTAACGTACTTGCCGTGGTATTCTTCAATACCCCACTCTACAAATGGGACGAAGACTTTTTTTATTTCAAAAGTCTCTTTCTCAAGAATCTTTCCCCATTCATTTCCTCTGAAAAGAAGTGAAATTTCATCGGGCGCCCTGCCTTTGATTACAAAATTAATAAGGTGCAAACCGGCCTCCGTTATCAGAACTACAAGCGCTGCGGCGATAAAACCAAAAAATAAGCGCTTTCTGCCTTCTGGAGTATTTCCTTTGAAATAAACGAGCAAGCCACTGATGATAAGAAAAAATTCGCATAGGCCCAAGAAGATTTTACCCCGAAGCGAAATAGTGCCTAAACTAAGATATTCCAGCAACCAAGGATTTGCCAACACCCCAAAAGCAACAAGACAAAAAGCCAGGACAACATTGGAGCTATCGCGCTTACTAAAATAGTCCTTCATGGTTACTCCTCATATATTTATATTCTGTGATTATCAAAAATCTTTATATATAAATGACGTCACCGTAGAATTCCCTAAAACCAATAATAGGCTCAACAATACTAAAATGACTATCGTTGGAACTAACCACCATGGCTTTTTCTGCCAAAGGAAAAGCAATAGTTCGCCAAATACACCAGTTTTAGACACAAAACTCTTTGCAAATCTCATCTCGCACCTCTCCTGTAATCTTCACGATTACATTTATCTTTGCAGTAGAGATATCGCCTAAGACTATTTTTCTTTAAAATAGTTCTTTCGTTTTAAATATTCATCCTGATTATTTATAAACCAGTCCCAAGTCTGTTTTAAACCGTCTAATAAAGAAGCCGTTGGGTTATAGTTAATAAGTTTTCTAGCTAACGATATATCCATTACTCTTTTCGGAAAACCAGATAATTTTGTTTTATCAAATTCATAATTAAAATCAATGAAACTATGCAGTGTTTCAACTAGTTCTCTGATTGCATATCCTTTTCCGCTGCCTAAATTGACAAAACTAGAATTTGTCCCATAATAAAGAGCCAAAATTACTCCCTCTGCAACATCTCTACTATAGGCAAAATCCCTTATTGCGCTACCATCGCCCCATATCATAACAGGATCCTCTTTATGATATATTCTATAAATTAACGATGGGATTACCATGGCATTATGAGGATCGAAATTATCGCCTGGCCCATAGACATTACATGGCCTCACAACAGCAAAATTATCCAATCCATATTGTATCTTGTAAGTCTGAATTTGCAATTCAGCCATCCTTTTTGCCCATCCGGGAAACATATCCATAGGAGAACCATCAAGATTTTCATTTTCTCTAAAAACCTCTGCGCTTGCATAAACACCAATAGAGCTGGTGTAAACTACTCTTTTGACCTTGTTAATACGGCAGGCTTCCAATACATTTGTATTCATCATTAAAAGCGGTACAAAAAAACTTGCCGGCTTCGCTTTGGTAACTTCAATTGAACCTTTTATTCCTGCCACATGAAAAACAAAATCCATCTGCCGAGTTATATCCCGGCAAAAGTCGAAATTAGTGAGATCGCCAAAAATATGCTTAGCCCCTTTATTAACTTCTACATTATCCAAGGAAACTATCGTAACATGGGCACCGGCATTACATAAAATATCTACTATTTGCCTGCCAATAAGACCGGTACCTCCGGTAATCAAAACATCTTTTCCGGTAAAACTTCTCAAAACACTTTCTTCTATCATAGCAATTTAACTCCCGCTGGCTTATCAGTTGCTATAAGAGCTCTATATAGTTCACCCATGGTTAAGCTCAACAACCATCTCAATGTCGTGCCGATCTACTTCCTTAATTCCGTTCTTATAACCGTAGTGCGGCACTAATTTACCTGTCTCTTTGAATCCGCATTTCCGGTGGACCCGCAAAGAAGCTATGTTGTCCGGCGCTACCGTAGCGTAGAGTATTTTCAGATTCAGCAATCTGGCCTGCTCATTAATTACAGCCTGAAGCAGTGTCCCTAGGCCGGCTTTTTGATATTCTTCCCGGACAGCTAATCCGCTGACGGGTCGTTCCGTCTTATATCTTTTTAACAGACATACACCGATAATCTGCTCGCCCATAATCAGGTTCAAGACTATCCAGTCATCCTCTTTTTCCCAGTCCGCTATTCTGCTTGCCAGCTCCTCTGCTGAGTTTACCGGTGGACTAAAGAGTGGGTAGGGCGGAAAAAGGTTCCTGGATTTTTCGGAAAGTCCATGAAAATAAAAATTAAACAATGCTGATGAATCATCTGCTTTCAAACGGCGAATTATTAGCGTGCCTAAGGATTTATTCTCAACGGAAATACGCTCTATCATTCCATTGCTAATCTTTATCTCATTAACAGACTTTATCCCCGGGAGCTCTTCTAAAACATATTTCATATTCTCAGCACAATTATGATTAGTGTTTATCATAGGTATAATTAAAATTTAAGCATTGTTCTTTACCAAGTCTATTGCCTCCAATAGACTTGCGCTAATGTATAATTCCTGCTCATCAGTTAACAGTGGATGAAGCGGCGGGCAGAATAGTCTCCTGCCGATTTCTTCAGACACTGGTAGAGGAGTAAATTCGCAGTTCCGGGCAATATAGGGCCAGCGCTGATATGTCGGCAGATTAGTAATACTGCACACTATGCCAAACTTATCGCGCAGGATGGCAATAATTTTATCTCGCTTGGTACCGGCCCATTCGGGTTGAACCAATATGGCATACACATAGTATGTATGCTCATAACCAAATGGTTCATAAGGCAGGATAATCTCCGGCACACCGTCTAATAATGCGTTACGGCGATACGCGGCTTTGCGCCGCATACCATTCATTTCATCCAGACGGCTGAGCTGCACCAGCCCGACTGCTGCCTGCACCTTATTCATCCTGTTATTCACGCCCCAGCCGTCTTCGCCGCCATAGTTGCACATATCGCGCAACCGCGCGGCAAGCGCCGAATCGTTTGTGGTAACCGCTCCGCCTTCGCCGAGAGTAGTCATAAGTTTCTGGCTGTGAAAACTAAAGGCAGTAATCCAAGATTCTGAACCCACCCTATGCCCGTTATACCTGGCCCCGCAGCTGCGAGCCGCATCCTCAATTATCTTTAACGACCCGTAGACAGGATGAGCGTGCCTTCCGGCAATATCTAGAAGTTCTGGGATAGGCGCAGCCAATCCGGTCTGATGAACCGGGCATATGGCGCGGGTACGCGGCGTTATCCTCTTTTCTACGTCTTCCGGATCAAGATTAAAGGTCTTCGGGTCAATGTCGCAGAAAACTACCTTTCCTCCTCGCCCCAGTATCGCCATCTGAGAGGCCTTGTAGTTTATGGCAGGGCATATCACCTCATCTCCGGGCTGCAAATCCAGGCACACCATTGCCATATCCAGGCCCACTCCGCAGTTAGTAATGGCAATGGCATGTTTAGCACCACAATATTGGGCAAAAATATCCTCAAAATCTTTAACGGTTTTAGGATTCGGCCCAAATCCTACGGACCAATGCATTGATTCCCGTATTGCCTCAACAGCCGCGGTAATTTCGGCTTCCGTATACCAGCCCCCAAAATTCAGCTCGCCCCACCAGGGCACTGCCTTTGGTTCGGGTTTTCCCTTGGCAAGGATATTTTTTCTCTCACGCGCATCTATCATTTTCCTATCCTTTGAAAACGGTTTTTTATAATCTCCCCACCTTCGTTATTGCAAATAATTCCGGCTTTCTTCATGCTCTCGGTAAACCGTTGCAGGCGGCTTAACTGCGTTTTCTCCTCGACTTTATCCGGCAGCCCTGACGAGGCCATACTAGGCACTTCTAAATATTTACTGGCCAGGACGTATTTAGGTTTATGGCGTACAATCAACTGAATTGTTTCTTCTACATCTTCTTCCCTCTCTCCCGGGAAGCCGACAATAACATGCGTGTCAAATTCCTTGAACCCGCAGCTGTTTAACGAACGGAATATCTTGTCAATGTCATCTCTCGTATAATCTCTGTTCATCAACCGCAATATCCGCGCCGAGGCAGATTGGATAGGCAGGTTAAGGTGCCTTACATCGCCTTTCTTGACAAACTCAATCATTTCGTCAAAATACGCCATAAAGCTGGCCGGATTAAGGTTGTTTAAGGCAATCCTTACGTCAGGATGGATTGCCTTAATTTTCCTCATCAGCTTCGGCAGGCTGCTTTCTGTATCCCGGCCGTAATCTCCCAGGCTATCAGCAAGCAGGATTACATTATGTTCACCGGTTTTCTCTATCATCCTGCGGCAGGCGCTAAGCAGTTGGTCTTCGGGAAAACTGCGGTAAGGAGGGAATGCCAGCCTCTCGGAGCAATAAGCGCAGTCATAATTACACCCTTCTGAAACGACCACTTTTATAAATTGGTCATGGAAACTGGCGTCTTTTCCTGGATTTTCCTGGCGGTATTTTTGAGCGTCATCGCAGAGTTTTTCTTCAACAAAAACAGGCGTAAATTTCTTCGCGCTGTTTGAGGCGGTCCCGAAAAACTCTTCCAGCTTGTGGCCGTCATCGCGCCAGTTAATAACCAAACCGGAGAAATGTTTTCTTAATATGTCCGGCGCTATATCAGGCAAACATCCGGCTACGATTAGTTTGCCTTTATAGTTCTTCTCATAGCGCTCAATCACAGAGGTTGAATTATTCAGAAAATCTCCCCTGAAGGCACAAGTCCAGACCAGACACACATCACTATTCTTGATATTGTCTGCAATTTCATGCCCATTAGCAACAATAAACTGCTGATACTGTTTTAGCTTCTGCTTACGCATCACGCAACCATTGAGTCCCAGAAAAAAAACTTTCACTTTATGCTCCTTAAAGCCCGATCAAAGTCGGCCTCGTTTCAGAAAAGGAAATAGTCATTTTAAGCGTCCGTCTGTGATAGTTTGGTTCTGTTTTCAGCGTACCACTTAACCGTATCCTTAAGTCCCTCTTCCAAAGAGACCTTTGGCTCAAACCCTAAAATCTTCTTTGCCTTAGAAGTATCTACCATCCTAAACGGTATTGTCGTCGGCTTTGAAGCATCAAATTTGACCGTTGCATTTTCGTGGCCTGCAGCCTTTAATATTAGATTGACGATTCCCGCGATAGTAACAGTTTTACCGTATCCAATATTAACCGGATCACATGTTGCATAATGTTCCATCATAAAAAGAGAACCACGTATCAAGTCAGTAATATGGAGAAAATCGCGCACCTCAGTGCCAATTCCCCACACTTCGTACGGATCCTCTTTTTCAACCGCTTTTCTTATCAAGGCAGGAATTACATGGCTGGTAGCAGGATTAAAATCGTCCCATCTCCCGTATACAGCGGTAGGGCGCACCAGGGCAATTTTAAGATGATATTTAGAGACGACAAACTCACCAATCCTCTCAAGGTATCGCCTCATCCAGCCGTAGCCGAAATAGGAAGGGTGGGTCGGGCCGGTCCACATCTCTTCTTCTTTAGCCGGATGATCAGTAACAGGATAGCCGGTACTGCTTGAAAACAACAGAAATCTTTCTACATTTCCTGCGCATGCCGCCTCAAGCATTCGTGCGGTAAGTATGAGGTTTGTCGTGATAGCAGAGATCGGCTTACTTGCCGTCAAGCCGGCTGCAGAAACTGCTCCTGCCGCATGGAAGACAAAATTAACCCCTTTTACCGCGGCCAAACAGTCTTCCATCCTGGTTAAATCTGCCTGAACGATCTGAATACGTTTATCTTTGATGACCAGAGGCCGCTTATGCACAGTCACGCGAACCGTAGCGCCTAAATCCAAAAGCTGCTGGACGAAATGCGTCCCTACAAATCCCGTGCCGCCAGTAACCAAAACAACTTTCCCATGATAAAACATTTTTGCTACTTCTTTCTATGATTTTTAAGGTTTTTGATCTCTCCCCTGACGACTTCTCTGATGGATTCTACATCCAGTCCTATACTATGCCTGGCGTTATGCACTGTCCCGTAGGAGGTATAGAATTGCACTGGGAAGCCATGATAAGACACAGACAGATTAGGCACTTCGCAAATCGCTTCGTATAAACCAAAGGCGTCATGGAAAACCAAAATTTTTGTATCTTTGAATTTCAAGATTATCTCTTTGTCAATCGGCTTAATCGTATGGAAATAAACCAGATTTGCATCCAAATCACGGCAGGCCTCAATCACGTTGCCCAGTATAGGGCCGGCGGTCATTACTGTAACCTTTGAAGCAGAATTCTTTAGAAGAACGCCCTTGCCGAATTCAACCGGAACGTCAATATTATGCGGATTATCCGATAGCTTGAAATAGCTGGTTTTCCCGTTGTTATATTGGCTTCTGATTAAAATGTCTACCTCTTTCCTTGAGCCTGGTTGAACGACTTCTATACCCGGCAAGAGTCTTAAGATAGCTAGGTCGGTATAGCAATGATGAGTGGCTCCGTCCCAAGGGTAATCGAAAGACGCGCCACAGGATACTATGTTGCCGCCAAACCGGTTATAACACATATCGAGTTTAATCTGCTCAAAGCTTCTCTCGGTAATAAACGGGGCAATACTGTGGACAACGGGAAAGAACCCCTGCGAACTTAAACCCGCTCCAACAGTTATGAGCGTGTTTTCACAAATACCCATGTTATAAAATCTATCCGGGTATTTCTCTTTGAATTCCTTAAAGAGGTAAAGACTGATATCGCCGAAGATCATGACTATCTTGTCATCATTGGCTGCCAAATCCATGATTGTATCTTTAAATTGCCGCCTCATTTAATTCACCCATCAACTTATCAAACTCACTATAGTTCGGAGATTTTCTGTGCCATTCGTAGTGATTTTCGATAAGCGTCTTGCACCCGAATCCCTTTTTTGTATTGGCCACGACAGCCAATACACAATCGCTTCTTGAAGAAATTGCTTGCTTTATGGCTTTTACGTTGTGACCGTTTACTTCTACGACTTTACAACCAAATGATTCGAATCGCTGGGCAGGATTATGAATCTGCAAGCCTCTTGCATGCGACATATTATTGTCATAAATTATCGTTAAACCATCAAGTTTCAAGTTTACTGCAACCATAATTGCTTCCCAAACAGACCCCTCA
>Ga0105164_10001350_pt1 | contig 15792 bp, 15 predicted proteins | sample VDWuncwatermetaG_FD_89674 | JGI IMG/M metagenome (GOLD analysis project Ga0105164, IMG submission 89674) | Wastewater microbial communities from Netherlands to study Microbial Dark Matter (Phase II) - VDW unchlorinated drinking water | ecosystem: Environmental > Aquatic > Freshwater > Drinking...
GACAATTCAAAACCAAATTAAATTTTAGATTTATAGTATTACTGAGTAAAAACTTCCTTTTTTGGAAAGTTTTTTTACACCCCCCTGTGCCCCCCCTTGCAAAGGGGGGGAAAGAGAGGGTCTTTTGGTTGTGGCTTTGTTGCGCTATGATTTCAAATTTACCATTCTTTAAATCTATCGTAGGCGGCAAAAGAAAAGTCTTCGGAGCTGTCTAAAAAGTTCCGAAAATCAACATTTGTGTGCGACCTGTAGTAGGGGCAATTCATGAATTGCCCCTACCTATTGTTGTGCGTACAAAAACTTTTTGGACAACCCCTCGGTAGAGACAGGTTTAAAACCTGTCTCTACAACAAAAATGGATTCCAACTCCCCGCTTTTGCAGGGACAGGTTTACACCTTCGGAAGCAGGGGTGGGAATGACATTGTGGTAATGTATACCAACTTTTTTATTGCGTTCACTATAAGATTGTAATTTGTAAATCGTAAATTTCACCCAAATTAATGTACCCGTCTATCTAGCCAACGGAAAGGGGTTGGGTGAGTTCTTATTGTTTAAACAATATCCCGTATATCCCTTAATCCCACCTGTTCGTGGCTCATAAAGGGTTCACCGTAATCAGCTCGTATCAGATTGCCATAGTACTGATTCCTTGCCGTGAGTGTGCCACTGACATACTTCCAACGGGCATCATCGTAAGCGAACTGTGATTGATAAGTCTTCGCAATCTGGAGTTTTCTTTCGAATTCCTTGCTGATATCCAAAATAAAGGAAGGAGTGACATGTACGCGAAAATGTGAACAGAGGTAATAAAAGATGTGCGCAGGATAGCACGGCTCGCCGGGAATATCGGACTTTGTCAGTTTTGCATAGAAACGAGCCGCCTCGCCGATTCGGGTAGTCTCAATGTGGTCAGGGTGAGCATCAATCCAATAAGGAAGAAAAACCACTTGTGGACGTACCTTTCGAATCACGGCGGCAGCCTTTTTACGGGCTTCTATTCCATCCATGAGGTAACGATTGGGCAGATCAAGCACTGTTCGGCTCTTCACACCCAGCAAGGCAGCTGACTGCTCCCATTCTTTCCTTCGAATTTCCGGGCTTCCATGAGGGGTGGGCTCGCCATTCGTCAGGTCGAGGATGTGAACATCGTATCCCAGTGCAACAAATTTCAGAATACTTCCCCCCATCCCACCCTCCACATCGTCAGGATGAGGCCCAATAGCGAGAATGGTTGTCATGCTAAAACCCTAACTGCAAAATTTAGAGAGAAATTATTAATCGGAGGTTAAGAATGTTGGAAGATATGAAGGGTTGAGAATATCTGAACTTCCCAATTTCCCAATCTCACAACCTCTAGACTTCCGTGGTTTCCAATTTTTTTTAGATTGTTTATTCAGTCTCAAACTGGCCTGCCTTATGAAGATATTTTGGCTGGTTGAGTTCTGATATTCTCAAGATATATTCGGCATCGTTAATTTTTGTGTACCAGTGTCCTGTGGCACGGGCTGTGTTTGTTATTGCAACATAAAGGCCAACGAGCATAAGGGCATAAAGACCGTAATGGATTTTCTTGCGGTCTCCAACCAGTTTCATATCCAGCGCTCCGTTTACAGGACATGCATTGACGCAGTCGTAGCAGGCCACACATTCGTGGGTCAGGATATGTTTCTTCTTTTCAACAAGGATATACATTGCACATGCCCTGGTGCATTTTCCGCAATCGATACACTTCCTGGTATCTCGCACAATTCTCATAGGACTTGCATAAGCAATGATACCAAGCAAAGCGCCGTACGGGCAAAAAAAGCGACACCAAAAATTTTTATTAACAAGCGAAATAATCAAGATGGAAAGGATTACAGATAGCGCCATTCCTGACATGTTTGTGAAAAACTTCAGCATCTTAACGTCTGCCACGCGAATGAAAGGTACGCGGGTATACATGACCTCCAACTGTGCAATAGGCATTTTGATGATAATGACCTGAATAAAAAAGGCAAGGATTGCAAATTTCCATGCGCGTGCGATCCTGTCGTTGACCTTATCAGACCAGAACCTTCTGGGAACAACAAATGGCAGCGCCATTGCGAGGATGTAAGCAGGGGTAAGGTACATAAAAACTGGAGATTTAAAGGATTCCATAGTCAGGACTCCTACGACAAGCAGGGCAACAATAGGCGTAAAAATAAGGCTCAAACCTGCTGTGAGCCGGGTGGGGATGTTTCGCATCACATAAGAGAAACGCTGCGGGAGTTTCTTTAAAAACCAATCTCCAAAACGCCACTCCCATTCAGAAATGGTGCCGACAGGACAAATCCAGCTACAGAAACCCCGTCTGAAAAATAAGGCAGTCAGGAGTAATGTCCCAAAGACAACAAATCCTGCAGGGTGAATGGGGTTGATTTTCCCCGTCCCAAAAAAATATTTCGTGCCCATGAGTGCGCTGATGGGCAGGAAGGATTCCACCCCTGGCGGTCTCGGCATATAAAACCCTTTTCCGCCAGCCTCGCAATATTTAACAAAGGTATAAAATTGCCAGCCGATAACGAGTATTACAACAAGGAACGCTATTTGTATTGACCATCGCAACCGCTGGGAATTAAATTTTTCCCTCTTGCTTTTAATTATCTTCTTGGTATCTGATTGTTTATTCTCACGATAAACTTCCTGAACGGACATAGATGTTGAATATTGTTGCTTTACCTCTTCCAAACGATAAACCTCCATGACTTGAAGCGCTCACTAAAACACTTGATTCAATACACTGTAAAGTTTAGAATGCTGTACAGTATCGCAATAACTGTCTTTTCTTTGAAATATTATGATAATCGAAATCAGCCTTTGTATGCAAGTAATTTTGGCGTAGATATCCTATGCAATCAGACACAAAAACCTTTAAGTCAGGTTATGTAGCCATCGTGGGCAAGCCCAACGTGGGCAAATCAACATTAATCAATGATTTCCTGGGATGCAAATTATCCATCGTTACTCCTAAACCCCAAACAACTCGGAAAAAAATCATGGGTGTATTGACCAAAGAGGATTGTCAAATCGTCTTTTATGATACGCCGGGCATTATGGAGCCAAAATATGAGTTACAAAAATACATGGTAAAAGAAGCCTACGATGCCATAGAAGATGCGGATGTAATCTTGATAATGGCAGAACCTTTTGAACCGCCTGCCGAAAAAGATAAGGATTTTTTTGAAAAGTTATCTCACCTTAATATCCCAGTTATTTTGGCGATTAATAAAATAGATTTGGTAGAAAAAGACAGCCTGATACCCATCCTTTCTGCTTACAGCGAACAATTCAAATTTGCCGAGATTGTTCCAATTTCAGCCTTGAAGGGAACCAACTTGGACTTGATACAGACACTTATTGTGAAATACCTGCCTGAAGGAGAGCCTTTCTATCCTGAGGATTACATAACGGACTACAACGAAAGATTCCTTGCTTCTGAGATCATCCGAGAGAAGGTATTCGAGTTTTACGGGGAGGAAATTCCCTATTCTACAACAGTCGATATTGAAGAGTTTAAAGAACGAGGGAAAGACAAGGATTTTATTAAGGCCATTATCTACGTAGAACGTAAATCACAAAAGGGCATTATTATTGGCGAAAGCGGCAAGGCCATCAAGCGAGTTGGAGTCATCGCCAGAGAAGAGATAGAGAAACAAATAGGCAGAAAGATATATCTGGAACTCTGGGTAAAGGTTATGGAGAAATGGAGGAAGGACAAAGGCAAGCTGCGTAGGTTAGGGTATAAATAGCACGCGAAGTGAAACTTCACGCCGATAGAAAGTTTAGATCGAGAGCCTTGGGCCAAGAGACAAGAGGTGAGAATCAAGAGGCAAGATTTTGTTGTTCCTGTATCTGACCTCCAGCTTCTCACTTCCTGCCTGTGGCATAGTCCCAGCTTTGTCCATAAAACTCAAAGTGGGTACAAATTACCTATCTAATATTTATGCTTAACCTCAACAATTATCCTACAAATCGCTTTTCACCTGTCTACCAACTAATTGTAAACTCCCTTTATGTTGATTGCGGAGACGAAAAGTCAAACAGCCATTCACCCTTACTTGTCCTAGAAGGCACAGAAAAGCTCATCAAGGAAGAATTGGTGCGATGTATATGGTTTGGACAACATATCAAAAAAGACAACCTCTACGCCGATGATGGTTCACGTTTGGAAATTCTATCGCCGGGACGGTGGAATTCTGAGGGAGGACCTGATTTCAAACATGCAGAAATTCTCATGGAAGGTAAGGGACTCGTAAAGGGGAACGTTGAAGTCCACGTGTTTGCATCTGATTGGATGAGACACCAACACGATAAGCAAGAAACATATAACACGGTATGCCTGCACATAGCTATGTGGAATGACACGGAAGGGAAGCGTATTAAGAATTCTATGGGACAATTAATCCCCCAGTTGACGCTGTCAAAATATTTAGATGCTGAACTTGACGATGTAATTGATATGATTGATGTCGAATCCTATCTAAGGGGTGGCAAGGTAAACCCAGGACACTGCCAAATAGAGATAGAAAGTCAAAAGATAGATGAACAATGGATAGGTCATTTTCTCGATTATGCAGGGGACGAACGCATCCTCCAAAAAGCCAAAAGGTATGAAAAATGGGGAGAAAGCAGACCCATCGAACAAATACTTTACGAAGCCATTATGGAATCGTTGGGATACAAAGACAACAAAGAATCGTTTCTGATGTTAGCCTCACGCACTCCATTGGAAGACATTCGCTACTTAATTCCCGAGGACGCCCCTATTCAAGAGAAAAAGATACATGTGCAAGCGCTGTTATTAGGTATGGCTGGATTATTGCCGCAACAAAGAAATTTAAAACCAACGTCCGACAAAGAAACAGTAGGATATAGAAACGATATCGAACACGCATGGAACGCAACCAAAACCAAAACCAAAACAAGCAAAGTTTCTATGACAAAAAATGACTGGACTTATGCAGGCGCCAGACCTGCAAATTTTCCGGAAAGGAGGATTGCTGCCATGGCCAACATCCTTTCGGAATCTCCTTCATACGGCATCTTCCGACACATCTTATGTGTGTTTCAAAAACTCATTTCAGCCAAAGAGCAGGACATAAAAATTTGCGAAGAAAATGCTGCGGCCATCAAGACAATAGCCGACGGCATCCAATCCCTCTTTCTTGATATCCATGACCCATTCTGGTCTTATCACTACACAATCGGTGGGAAGAGGCTTAAAAAGCCGCAAAAACTACTTGGGAAAGAGAGGGCTTCTCATATCTTCATTAACGTCATTATTCCTGTCTTACTTGTTTACGCCAGAAGGCATAGCGACGTTAAGCTAGAAAAAATATTGCATCTTGTGTACAGAAGTTACAAATCACTTCCTTCGACAAGCGTGACTAAATTTATGGAGCATCGTGTATTGGGACAGTCAAAGAGGTCAAGCAATATTGTAAATTCTGCCAGGCGGCAGCAAGGGTTGTATCAAATCTTCAAGGATTTTTGCGAGAACGACAATATAAGTTGCAACAAATGCGCCTTGTATCTATCTATGGTTAAAAGGTAAGTGACTATTCACCGCAGAGGCGAAAACAGCGAGAAGTTGGGAGGCTGGGAAGTTATGAGGTTGAGATTTTCTCAGCTTCCCAACCTCTCATTTTCTCAACCTCTGTTTTTTTCTTTGCGCTTTTTGTGTCTTTGTGGTGAGTTCAGTTATTCCGTTAAAAGTTAAAAATGAAAAAATTGAAATTCTTACTCGTGGGAATTTTGGGCGCTTGGTTAATAAAATTATTGGCCATTACCATCCGTATTGATGACAACCCAAAAGAATTCAATGAAAAAACCAAGTCCCTCCATGTTATCTACGCCTTCTGGCATTGTATGATGCTTATCCCTGCCTATGTGGGCAGGAAAAGAAAAATACAGGTGCTTATCAGTCAACACTCCGACGGAGAATATATCGCGCAGGTAATTAAGAGGCTTGGGTTTGGCGTCATCCGAGGCTCGACAACGAGAGGCGGCATAAGGGCTGTAAAGGCATTAGTTGATAAGGCTCGAGAAGGGTATCCTCTGGCAATTACGCCAGACGGACCACGTGGGCCACGGTTCATTGTTCAGCATGGGAGCATCTATCTCGGTAAAAAGACGCAATTGCCTATTATTCCAATGGTAGTTGGATTATCCAGCTATTGGGAGCTTCCTAGCTGGGATAGGTTCCGTATACCAAAACCATTTTCCCGCGCATTACTGATGTACGGCGAACCCATCCATATCCCACCCAATCTCAGCGAGGAAGAGATGGAACACTATCGGCTTTTGTTAGAGCAAACCATGCAGGAAATGGCCGAAAGGGTGGATGTTTTAGTACGACAAAAGTTATGACAAACCATCCTTTTGGAATTTGTGATAACAGGTGATTACTAAAAATAAGGTTGGATTAACGGGTCGGGGCTGACCAAAAAGTTTTTGCCTATACAATAATGTGTAGTGGCAATTCATGAATTGCCATTACAGGTGCATAAAGAAATTGGTTTTATGAATTTTTTGGACAACCCCCTATACACTTTTATTACTACAGGCGGGTTCAGGTTTGTAACCTGAATTTTATAAAATAATGTTATAAGGGTATCCGCTTGACTCCAGTAAATACAATGTATTGTGGTTCAAAAATCTATACGGCTATTACGAATTTCTCGTCCCTTTACAGGTTTAACATTAACAGCCCGGTGGATAAGACGATAGAACAATCGTCAATAAATAAAATAGCCAAGGTTATATTTTCAGTTTCAGCCTTTATAACTTATACTCTTGTATTAGGTATAAACGATAGTCATGGTCTCCATAAACCATATCAATGCTTTTATAAGTATAGAGAATTATTTCGTTATTTTCTCTACATAATACTTACCTACATGAAAACGCTGGATATGTTCAGTAAGCTCAATTAGATTCATATTTTCAACCATTTCTTTAGCCTCTTCCTCTGTTTGTGCCTCTACCTCAATATGGCCATCAGACTCAAAAATCTACAAAATATTTAGATATAGGATTAGTCCTCTAACATTTTATGTTTTTCATTAATATAAAATGTTTTTGAAAACTTATGATAGTTTTTATATTTCAGCTCATAACCTATTATCTCATTAAAGTTTGTTTCACGAAGATATTCATTTCCTGCTATTAAATTACCAAAAGCCTCTTCTGACAATTCAAGCTCATTCTCTTCAAGGTACTCGGCTAAATATTCAGCTACACTTCCATTTGAAATCTCTATATTTAATGCGGGGCTATCTTCTAGCTTTCCTAATTTTCTAAGCAGGAGCCAATATCTCTCCATAAATTTCTCCTAAATTGAACTTACCTTTATTCACAGAAACCATCCTACCCGCATGGCAGGTAATGCCTCCATTTGAGAGAAAATAGGGTGGGTCGGCAAAGATCGCGTCAACGCTGTTTTCCCGTGCCTGATTCAATATTGTAATACAATCGCCTTTGAGCAGTCTTACTGAATATGCAGGATCATCATAGTAAACAATAAAAGGTTTTTCCCTTTCGTAGGCAACTGCTTCTTCGGAGACATAAAATTCGATAGGATTTTCCGGTGGACGGTAAGCCCTGGCATTTTTCTGTCCAGCCTTAATTATTGGTTTGTTGCGTGTTTTTCTTGACATAAGTTTTTACAAATAAGTTCGGCTTCATTCGGTAACTTCTTTGTGCCAGACACCATGTAGGGGGCACGGAGCACCGTGCCCCTACTATCTTCGTGGTTTTGTGGCTGCTTTGAAATTCCTAACCATTAGGGAATTTTTTAGACAATGTCTCTTGTAGACATATCGTAAATCCAGTGAATGTCAGCCGGTTTGTACTCAAAGAGTTCATCTTTCTTAAAGAAGATGCCAATCTCTTTTTCTGAGGAGGCTGAGGAGTCTGAACCATGGATTAAATTAAAACGGTTGCTGACGGCATAATCGCCGCGGATAGTGCCGGACTCCGCTTTGGAACCAAAGGTAGCACCCATCATCTTTCGGACGATTTCTACGGCATTTTTACCTTTTAGTACCATGACTACAACGGGCGCAGAAGTAGTATATCTGACCAGCGGTTCAAAAAAATCCCTGCCTTCATGTGCAGCATAGTGTTTTCTCGCCATGGTCTCTGAAATTTGAATCATCTTTAGCCCAATTATTTGAAATCCCTTTTCCTCAAATCTAGATATAATCTTGCCTAACAAACGGCGCTGAAGGGCGTCTGGTTTTAATATAATTAAAGTCTTTTCCATAAAATATTATCCTTTGTAATAACTTACCACAGAGAATACAGAGAAATCTTCTAAAAACCAAAGATTAAAGATCAAAAGGTAAAATAACAAATCAAAATTCGAAGACGACAACCACAGATTTCTCAGATTAAAACATCTCACCACAAAGATACAAAAAGCACAAAGAAAAATCACAGAGCAATGACAATAACCCTTGCCACTTGCTCCTCAGCCAAGCTTAGTATTTAGTATTTTTCTGTGACCTCTGTGGTTCATGTTTTAAATTTGGCCTCTTTTAAGCTTCTGGACATAGAGTTCTCGCACCTTGAGAAAGAAGTTATGATAATCAGCAGACTTGTAGTCTGGAAACGTCCATGGAAAGGTTTCATATCTCCCGCCACGATAATTGAGGGTTACTTCGGCATAGATACCATCCCGTAAATAAATACGATGGGAAAAATCCTTAGTAGAAGCCAGTATGAGCCTGCTTTCGCTGATATAGCCAGGGTCAATGTTGATGGGACGCTTCACGGAATATTTCCTCGAAGAGGCGATAGATTCTTCGATATTATTGGTTTTCACTTTGATAGTGGCAATCTCGTCGGGCGTGATCAGTTTTTCAAAACTATAAAATTGCCTTTGAATGCCTTTGCCCATTTCCTCGTTATAATACTCGGTAAAATTAAAAGGCAGTACGCCGCTTCGAAGGTCGATAGAACCAAAATATTTTTCTAATGTTTGGTCAATTTGATCTAAAAGCGCAGGGATACTTGTCAGTACGCCGATAATTAAATTTACAGGTTTTGGCTTAGAGATTTGACCCACGATAGTTATAGTTTAGCCACGAATGGATACAAATTAACCAATTTTAGCCTGCTTCTTTTTTCGTATCTGCTTAATCGGAGTTGAAGACCGCCCCTTTATCGTTCGGCTGACCCCTCGGCGGGCGTTCGACAGAGCTCACGCCGAAGTCCCCTCCTTGCGAAGGAGGAACATGGAAACTTTTGATCTTACCTCCCCTTCATCCCCTCCTTGCGAAGGAGGGGAGTGCGGGGGTGGTTGTAAAATCCAATAGAATTCTAGTTGCCGATATTGAGTAAATACTTTTTTATTCGTATCTATTCGTGTAAATTCATGACAAATTCATCAAGATTTTGACAGCATTTCAAACAGAGATTCTATCCTCGATCTAATTTCTTCAGGTGGGGTCAGAAATGTTTCACCGCTCTTCCTTAATTTTATTTCAAGTTCCTTTGTCTCGGCAAATTTCTTACCGATGACAATTTTTATCGGAATACCAATGAGGTCGGCGTCCTTGAATTTTACGCCCGGTCGCTGGTCTCTGTCGTCCAGTAATACTTCAATACCTGCAATATTAGTGAGATCGTCGTAGATGTGATTTGCCATTTGCATGCTATTAGCGTCGTTGACGTTGACCGGAATTATAATGACTTTGTAAGGTGTCAGCGAAAGCGGCCATATAATACCATTTTCATCATGTGACCTTTCGATAAGAGAGGCAATGATCCGATTAACTCCGATTCCGTAGCATCCCATGATCATGGATTTTTCTTTGCCGTTAGCATCAAGGAATTTTGCCTTAAGGGCATCGCTGTATTTAGTACCGAGCTTGAAGACATGTCCGATCTCAATACCCTGTGAGACGTCAAGATCGTGATTACATTTCGGACATTTGTCACCCTTGACTGCATACCGAATGTCAGCAACCTGATCAATTTTAAAGTCCCTTTCAGGATTCACGTTTAATAAATGCGTATCTGCCTTGTTAGCTCCCGTAACAAAGTTGCAAAGTGTGGACACGGCATGATCAGCTATAATTTTTATCTTTAAACCAACGGGACCTGCAAACCCCACACGCGCGCCTGTAACGTGTTCGATGGTATTGTGGTCTGCGAGGGTAACTGTTTCTTGTCCAAGAACCTTCGTTAGTTTGGTTTCATTAACTTCGTGGTCGCCCCGGAGGAGAACGGCTATGGGCTGTCCATTCGAAATATAAATCATTGTTTTTGCCATCTGGTTCGGTTTTACATTCAAAAAGCTGCTTACCTCCTGAATGGTGTGTTTATTGGGTGTGAGGACTTCCTTAAGCGATTGAAGGCTTACATGATTTTCTCGCGGGATAGGGGCGGCTTCAGCCCGTTCACAATTGGCGCTGTAACCGCATTTTAAGCATCGGATCAAGATGTCCTCGCCGACAGAACTTGGAACCATAAACTCATGGGAGGCATCGCCACCCATAGCCCCTGAGTCTGCCTCGACGACAATGTAGTCAAGACCGCAACGGTCAAATATACGGCAGTAAGCGTCGTACATAGACTTGTAGCTCTTGTTGAGTCCCTCATAATCCACATCAAAGCTATAGGCATCCTTCATAATAAATTCCTTGCTGCGAAGGACTCCGAACCGAGGCCGTGTTTCATCCCGGAATTTGGTTTGTATTTGATACAACGTGATTGGGAGTTGCCTGTAAGAATTAATCTCATTTCTTACAATATCCGTAATGATCTCCTCGTGGGTAGGCCCCAGGGCAGTGATCTTGCCGTGCCTATCCTCAAAAGTAATTAAGTCATCGCCAAACACGCTCAAACGGCCGCTCTCCTCTAAAAGGTCGAGCGGTTGGAGCGCAGGGAGGAACACCTCAACTGCTCCCGCCCGATTCATTTCTTCACGCACAATGTCAATAACTTTATTCAAAACAAGTGTGCCAAGCGGCAAATAAGCATAAGCGCCAGCCGTAATTCTTCGAATGAGACCGGCACGGATCATGAGCTTATGGCTATCAATCTCTGCCTCTGATGGGCTTTCCTTCAGCGTAGGAATCAGCGTTTGCGACCATTTCATCTGTTATTTATTCCTTAAAAGAAACTGTATATGGATAGATGCCCGTTAATAACTTTACCATTACCACCCCTCACGATACGAGAAATTTCCCTTTGGGATTGACTCGGAGCTTCCACCCCTTCGGGTAACAGTGTAAAGGAACCTGTTAGTGACACAGCATATCAGAATGTCTATAAAGTTAACGAAGAAAACATTATAATTTTTTATCTTCCGCTTTCAAGGATTAAATAATCAGCCCGAAAGCAATCGGCATCACGGAAACTTATTCCATTTATCAGTACATGACTAATTAGGGCTAGCGTACAAACAGCAGTTTCAATAAAGATACTTGTGATCCTTTTGAACGAGGAGTCACGAAGATTCACTAGAATTAAATATTTGACACACAGTATTTTTTATTTATAATAATTCGTCTTTTGTTTTTACTTTTCTTTGTAGATTTTTGGTGACCATTTTAAAATCTGTGGTTAATTTAAACCAACTTTTCGCATAAAGCGTTATCGTTAGTTTTATGCTATATAGCAGTAAATTGTTAATATTGAAGGGTTTGTTTTCTTTGTTCATTTTGGTATGACATGTGCTAATTCCTAGGTCAAAGTAAAAATTAAAGAGCGGGTTTGTTAAAAGAAAATATGTTGGTAGTGGTTGATTACATTCATTGACGGAGGTGAAAAAGCATTGGTAAGAAAGACTCTTTGGGTAGGTTTGATTATTGGCATATGTGGGACAATGACCCACGGATTTGCCGAAGAGGCACCTAAGAAAGAAAAAGAAAAAAGCGAATTGGCCAAGGTTATGGATGAAATAGATAAGAACTACAAGGCAGTTGAACAAATATCAGGGTATTATAAATATAGTGCCGATGATTGGAAGGTTATATCTGAGTCAAGTTCTAGTATTATACAACTAACAAAGACAGTCATTAGCAAATTTGCCCGTCCCGATGACAAGAAATACCAGGAACTCAATAAGACGATGCTGGCAGAGGCTGAAAAGATGTACGAAGTTGTCAGCCATAAGGACGAAAAAGGCGCCTTGGAAGATGCGCAATGGCAAGTGCGGCGGCTGAGACAGGCATGTGCATTGTGCCATAAACATTTAGGAATTCATATTTATCCACAATTATATCCGGGTAAGAAAGAGGAAGGCGCACCTGGGCAAGAAGAAATTCCTGCCCCGAAGGAAACTAATATTCCAAAGGATTGGTAACCGGATAAATTTGTATAAGGGGTAAGAGAGTTTAGCAATTAAAGGCGATATTCAGAGTTCTTTTACGCAGATAGCTACAAAATTTTTGCTTGACTCACTTTATTTTCAATGCTATAGTGTTGAAAATTGTTCTTTGAATCAATTCTAGCTAGTAATCGAGTCTTGTAGAATAGCCGCAAGATAATCTATGTAGTATTTGGTGCGGATAGGAATTGATTCCCTTTTTAGAACAATTGCGCCGAAAATACGTATATCTTTTCTTGCTCTTTTATAACTTCTTTGGGCGTATACAAAAATTCATCAATGATTTCTTTACTGCGCGGTATTATAGCAAGACAGAAATTCATTTAGCAACGCAGGGAATCTTCAAAATAACTTAGGAGGCTCGCTAGAAAAATGGGAAAGCGCCCATAGCATTTCAATTGAGAATAATCACACGAATAAATTATGGTGGTATGCGTGGTATGCAATGGATAGTCTAGGGTGTATATGCTCTATGCAGTTCAGTTGTCTTTTAGCGCGAAGGGAGGTGAAGTCGGAGGTCGGAGGGCTGGATTTCTAAAAATTTCAGTATTAACATAAGAATGGTTGCCCTTTCTATAAAGTTTTGTAACAAGAATTTATAGTATTTTATAGATTCAATATAAACGGTATGTAAGCAAAGCATATTAAGTAATTTAATAAGGAAAGTGAGGAGGGAAAAATGAGGCTGAAAAAAGTTATTTTTGCTGGAATAGTAACTTTATTTGTTGCATCAGCAACATCGGTGAGTTACGGGCAAGCAAACCAGGGCGAATTATGCAAGAAAATGTGGGACAACTTTCAAGCAATGAGGGCCATGACTGGGCTTTCTGCCGCTGACGATAGCCAGTTTGGCAAATTTTCGGCAAGTGCAAAGGCGATTAATGCAGACACAGAGACGTCCAAGGGCAAATTCGCAAGTGATAAAAATTATAACGTCTTGAATGATGAGGTTCTTTATCATTCATCGCAGATTGATAAAGCGGCTTCAAACAAAGACCTTGAAGAAATTCAGGTACAATTCAGAAGACTTACCATTGCCTGTAGGAATTGTCATAAGATTTACAAGTCAGAGCTAAAACTCGTTCCGTAAATTTAAATAACCACATATGTAAACCGTAAAAAGAGGAGGGAGATCGAATTATGAAAATGTTCCGTTTATCATATATATTGCCGATTGTTGCAGGATTGGGATTATCCTTAGGTAGTTCAGCCTGGGCGTTAACACATCACACCGCCGGGGACACAACGAAGAGCCCATACACAATATTTGCCGGTCTTGGTTTTGCTGTTCAGGAAAGCTGTTATTATTGTCACGGAAATGGCGGCAAGGGTACCGCTAAGGGACACGAGTATGGCGTACCTGATTTTACCGAAGCTGCTTTCCAATCATCGAAAACAGATGATCAGCTTGTAAAACACATCAACGCAGGTAAGGGAAAGTGCCCTGGATATCAGGGAAAGATGTCGCCTGAAATGATAGAGAAGATGGTGGAAATTGTTAGGAATTTTGGGGCAAAGCCATAATCGATTTACAGATCGTAGGATTTGCAAATAAAATCGATTAAGATTGACTAAACTTTAAACAAGGGCATATGATATTTCATATGCCCTTGTTATTTCCTCCAGTATAATCTGCTCCCTGTCTCTCAACACAAAACAAAGAATAACACCTAATCCCTATTTAAACTTACTCAAATCCACTAGGCTTTAAGTTATTTCCGCACGAAAAAGACGTTTCATTTGTTGCAAGGCAAATTGGTGTTCAACTCGTGTAAGCGCTGCAACACAATTCTGTGGTATTGTGATTCTATACCCTCTCATATAGGCATCTGCTGCGGTATACAATACACAAATATTTGTTACAACACCGGTAATTATCAAATGGGTTATACCTAATTTTTTTAGTAACTTATCCAAGGATGTTTTATAAAAACAGGAATAGCTTGTTTTTGCCACTTCATAATCGTTCTTATGCGGTTTGAGTTGTTTGATAACTTTTGCACCCTCAGTCCCTTTTACAGCATGAGGAGGCCATAACCTAAATTCAGGATCATTATTTTTGTGTGCATCACAGCAATAAATAATGGGAATATGCTTCTTTCTTGCCTTGTTTATTTCTTTGTTGATAGTGTTGACAATTATTCTTGCTTCTGGCACTTCAAGAGTAGCGCCTTTCTTGACAAAATCATGTAACATGTCACAAACAAGGAGCGCGCATTTTCCATCGTCATGCCTTTTTAATTTTTCCATACCTTCACTCACTCAAAATGTATATATTACTTTTAAATCGTAAAGCTGACGCAGAGGGCCAGTCCCTGTATCGAAAACGAGATGCTTGTGTCTTTTATCTTTACCAGAGTACATGGATATGCCCTTGTCTTAAAAGGCATCCCCGTACCAGAGCCCATAATAGTTAGTTCCATTTCACAAAATTGATACCGTCCATATCTTCAGGTATTGGGATATCCAACGACGCCAAAATGGTTGCGGTAACATCAATAGTCTCCAAAGAATGTTTGGTAATATCTTTATGGTTAATATAGACAAAGGCGTCATCGTAGGTATGCATACCGCTAAAAACGCCTTTACTAAACAGCGTCCTCTGATCGATAGCCCCTTTTATATCATAGCCGTGTTTGGGTTCAATGACAAGGTCAGGCGCCCTATCAAAATATTTTCCATGATAAATTTCTTCACGCTTGTGGACTTTATCAATTATGTTCATTTTTGCAACAGGATCTTTAATTTTGGTAAGTTTTGATATAAGAGTATCCCTCAATTGCTCATAATCTTTGCCAGGTTCCACACACCCATTTGGCTCCCGACCTTTTAGATTGATATAGATTCTTCCCGGATCAAGACAATAAGCTTTCGTCCCTTCGCCTATGTGAGATAAAGATTTTGGCGCCGTTGTTTTGAAATTCAAAAAGCCCTCATTTTTTAACCAGCAATTAATGTTCACCTCGTGTTTTAATCCGCAAAATCCGTGGTCGGACAAAAGAATAAGGGTAGTGTCGTTACTAATATTCTCAACAATCTTACCGATAGCATCATCTACTTTTTTGTAATAGTCCAGAAATAAAGGGCTGTATTTGGGGTCGTTGCTTTCAATAAATTCCCAGAAGAAGTGGTGAAGTCTGTCTGTCTCCGTAAAAATCCCAATAAAAAGATCCCAAATTTCATTTTTCATAAAATGAAGAATTGCATTGGCTCTTCTCTCTAACGTTAGAAACAAGTCGTCAAACAATTTGTCCTTCGATTCATGGATGAGTTGTGTTTCAACATCGATTTTGTAACCCATCTCTTTCAGGGCGGGAACAACTGAACTTGGAAAAGTTGCACGGACAAGGTCTATCGCTACGAAACCTGCTATGAGAATACCGTTCATTTCAGAGGCGGGGTAAGTTGATGGTACGTTAATTATGAC
>Ga0105164_10001351_pt1 | contig 15773 bp, 15 predicted proteins | sample VDWuncwatermetaG_FD_89674 | JGI IMG/M metagenome (GOLD analysis project Ga0105164, IMG submission 89674) | Wastewater microbial communities from Netherlands to study Microbial Dark Matter (Phase II) - VDW unchlorinated drinking water | ecosystem: Environmental > Aquatic > Freshwater > Drinking...
CGCGGATATCCGCGTCGATCGACGTGATGTCGGCATCGAGGAGCTCCGCGTTGTCGCCGCGCGGGTCGATGGGCGCCTCTTCGACGTGGTACTCGACCCTCTCGCCCACGGGCTGCGTGAGCAGCGGGGCGACGCTCACCTTCACGGATCAGGCCTCGGCTGTGGCGGCCTTGCGCTCCTCCAGCACCTCGAGGCTCTTCTTGACGATCGAAAGCGTCTTCTCGAGGTCGCCCTCGAGGCGCAAGAGCACGTCGGCCGCGTACTGGTCCGCTCCGCGCATCGTCTCCTCGGCGCGTTGCTGCGCGCGCCCGGTGATCTCGTCCGCGCGCGCCTCCGCCTCCCTCAAGATGGCCTGATCCTGCAGAAGGAGGGCCGCCTGCTCCTGCGCGGCGGCGATGATCCGTTCCGCTTCCTCGCGGGCGTTGGCGAGGACGCGGTCGCTCTCCTGGTTGATGCGGCGCGCCTGCCGCACCTCTTCGGGGATCGCGACGCGGAGCTGATCGATCAGATCGAGCAGCGCAGCCTGGTCCAACAGGACGTTGTTCGTCACGGGGACCTTTCGAGCGTTCACCACGAGGGTCTCGAGCCGCTCGACCAGGAACTGCATGTCCACGGCAGCGTCCCTCCTCAGCTAGCGGTCGGCATCGTACCGCAGGAACAACAGCGTCTCTTCGCCGATCTCCTTCGTCCGCTCGACATGCGCGCCCGCCGGGAGCGCGGGTGGGTGCTTGCGCACGTAGCGCGCGACGACGACGCCCCCCACCTCCACGGCCGCGCGCAGCCCGCCGTGCGCGAGCGTCGCACCGAGCAGCTCGACGTCCCGGAACGGCGGGTCACAGAACACGATCCCGTACGGGCCGGCGACGTCGGGCCGCGCGAGGAAGGCGGTCACGCTCGCGGGAACGACCCGAGCCCTGTCGCGCAGCCCCGTCGCATCGAGGTTCGCGCGGATCGCCGCGAGCGCCGCGCGGTCGCGCTCGACGAAGGTCGCGTGCGCGGCACCGCGCGAGAGGGCCTCGATCCCCAGCGTGCCCGCTCCGGCGAAGAGGTCGAGCACGCGAGCCTCGCGGAGACGCGGCTCGAGGATCGCGAAGAGGCTCTCGCGGATCCGCTCCGTCGCCGCACGGGTGACCTCTTGCGGCGGCTGCACCAGGCGCCGGCCCTTCGCTTCACCCGCGATGACCCTCATCCCTCGCACGGGGGCAGGGGCCCCTGTGCGCGTAGCGCGCCCCCTTCGACCCTCACTTCAGGCGAACGCATACCGGCGCCAGAGCTCATCCACCGCTTCTCGCAGTCCGCGGTGCTCGGGCCTCTCGAGCTCCGCGTCGCTCGCGATGATCCGGTCGGCCTCGCTCGCCGCGTCCTCGAGGAGCCGCGGGTCGACGTCCATGAGGTCGACGACGCGCAGCTGGTCGACGAACCCGCTTTGCTCGTGCCCCAGGAACTGGCCGGGCCCGCGGATCCCGAGGTCGCGCGTGGCGAGCTCGAAGCCGTTCAGCAGCCGCTCGCCCCCGTCCTTCTCTACCCGCTCGGTCATCGCGCGGAGGCGGTCAGAGCCCTCGTTCGGACTGACGAGGACGCAGTACGACCGCGCCTCGCGCCTCCCGACGCGGCCGCGCAGCTGATGCAGCTGCGCGAGGCCGAAGCGCTCCGCGCCGAGCACGACCATGACCGTGGCGCCCGGGATGTCGATGCCGACCTCGATCACGGTCGTCGCGACGAGGACGTCGATCTCGCGGTCCCGGAAGCGTGTCATGACCGCATCGCGGTCCCGCTGCGGCATGCGTCCGTGGACGAGCGCGACGCGGAGCCCCGCGAACGGACCACGCCGTAGGTCTTCCTCGATGGTGACGGCGCTCGGGCTCCACGCGTCGTCGCGATCCTCGAACAGGAGCGTATGCGGGGGCTCTGCCCCCGCAAGCCCCCGGCTCGGATCGTCGCCGGGGTCGATCCGCGGGCAGACGACGAAAGCCTGCTCGCCTCGAGCGACGCGCTCGTCCTTGATCCATTCCCAGATGCGCGGCAGCGCCCCCGGGGTGCGCACCTCGGTCTTGATCTCCTGCCGTCCCACGGGCATCTCGTCGATGATCGACACGTCCAGGTCGCGCCGCAGCGTCTGCCACAGCGTCTGCGGGATCGGCGTCGCCGTGGTCAGCAGGACGTGGGGGTAGAGGCCCTTCTCCCGCAGCGTCGCTCGCTGGCGCACGCCGAAGCGCTGCTGCTCGTCGACGACCGCGAGCGCAAGGCGGGAGAACGCGACCTCCTCCTCGATGAGCGCGTGCGTGCCGACCACCACGTCGAGCTCGCCCCGCGCCATGGCGCCCTGGATGGCGCTCCGCCGTTCCCCCTTGACGCTCGCCGTGAGCAGCTCGACGCGAGGACCGCCGCGCTCGAAGAGCGACGACAGCGTCGCGAAGTGCTGCTCCGCGAGCAGCTCCGTCGGAGCCATGAGCGCCGCCTGGGCGCCCGACGCGACCGCGATGCGGATCGCCAGCGCCGCGACGACCGTCTTCCCCGACCCGACGTCGCCCTCAAGGAGCCTCGACATCGGCACCTGACGCGCGAGGTCGCGCCGGATCTGCTCGATCGAGCGCCGCTGAGCCGCGGTGAGCGTGAATGGCAGCTCCGCGGTCCATCGCTCGAGATCCACGTCCGCGGCGGAGAGCGGCAACGCCTTCGCCTCCGCCGCCCACCGCGCGCGCCGCTGCGCCGTCGCGAGCTGCAGCGTGAGCAGCTCGTCGAACGCGAGCCGGCGACGAGCGCGGAAGAGCGCGAGCGGATCGTCCGGGAAGTGCACCTGCCGCAGCGCCTCGACGATCGGCGGCAGGCCCTGGCGCTCGCGGATCGCGTCGGGCAGAGGATCCGGGACCTGGTCGACGAGGGGGCTGCGCACGAGCTTGCCGCCACGGTCGCGGGCGCCTTCGACCGCCGTGTGCAGCCAGCGCCGCAGGCTCCCTTCCTTCAGGCCTTCGGTGAGGCGATAGACCGGGACGATCCGCGCCGTGTGCACGGCCTCGCGGTCCGCCGGCTCGATCTTGGGCTGCGAGAACTGCAGACCCCGGCCGAGCCACTTCACGTCGCCCGACAGGCGCACGACCTGGCCTTCCGGGAAGTTCTGCTTCACGAACGAGCGGCCGAACCACGCGGCCTTCACCGTCGAGGGTCTGCCGTCCTCCTCCTGCAGCTCGGCCTCCGTGAGGATCAGACCGCGCGCGGTGCGGCGTTGCGAGACGCGGCCGAGGCGCGCGATCGCCGTCTGCTTCTGATCGGCGACGAGCGAGCGCAGCGGACGGATCTTCGAGAAGTCCTCGTATCGCTGCGGCAGGTGCCAGAGGAGATCCTCGATCGTGCGGATGCCGATGCGCTCGAGGTGCTTCTGCCCGTCCGTCCCCACGCCGTGGAGCCGCCGCACGGGCTCCCCGAGCGGCGAGCTACTCGAATTGGACGATGTACGGGTAGTGGGGCTGGCCGCCATGGCGGACCTCCACCTCAGCGCCGGGCAGGACGTCGCGCAGGCGCGCCGCGGCCCGCTCGACGTCGTCGTCGTCGGCCTCCGCCCCGCCGTAGATCGTCGCGATGCCCACGTCCTCGAGCCGCGCGGCCGCCTCGGCGAGAGCGTCGATCGGATCCGCGCTGCGCGCCGCGAGGCGGCCGTCGACGAGGGCGATCGCGTCGCCGGCGCGCACCGCGATACCGTCGATCGTCGCGTCGCGGGTCGCGCGCGTCACCTCGATCCCGCGAGTCGCCGCGGCGGCCTCGCGCATCTCCCGCGTCACGTCGCCGGCGCGCCGCATGGGATCGAACTCGACGAGCGCGGCCATGCCCTGGGCCACGTTCGTCGTCTCGAGCACCTCGACCGTGCACGTCGCCTGCTTCGCGGCCTCGCGCGCGGCGAGGATGACGTTCCTGTCGTTCGGGAGGAGCACGACGTCCTGCGCGTTCGCCTGCTCGATCGCGTGGACGAGCTCGCCGACGGACGGGTTCATCGTCGCGCCACCTCGGACGGGGATGGCGTAGAGCGACCGGGCGATCTCGGCGAACCCGTCGCCCGGAACGACCGCGATCGCGGCGAGCGGACGCGGCGGCGAGCGGAGCACGATCCCCGTCGATCGCTCGTGCTCGGCGACCATCGCGTCGAAGTCCTCGACAACGCGGTCCTCGAGGGTCCCGGCGGACTCCCCGATCGCGAGGATCGTCTCGGGCTTCGCCGCGTGCGCGTGGACCTTCAGCAGCGACTCGTCGCCCACGACGAGGACGCTGTCGGCTCCGGCCTCGAGCATCTCGCGTCGCAGCTCCTGCGGAGCCCTCTTCGGCGAAGCGATCAGGTACTGGACGCAGTGGCCGCCCGTCCACGACGCGACCTCCGCGGTCGCGGTCACGAGCGGGATAGCGGCGGCGCCCTCACGACGCAGCCGCGGCGCGCGCACGGCGCGCACGGCGCCCTGGCCCGCAACGGCTCCCAGCGCGCCGAGGAGCAGCAGCCAGACGCCGTACGCGCCCGCATCGACGACGCCGGCGGCGCGGTTCATCGGGTTCGTCTCCATCGTCCGCTCGAGCGCCTCGACCCCCGCGTCAACCACGGTCCGAAGGACGTCGGCGATGCCGGCATCCGACGGCGTGCGCTCTTCGACCGCCGCGCATAGCGAGAGCATCGTGCCGTCGGCCGGCCGTTCGACCGCTTCGTACGCGCTCCGGCGCGCCCTCGCGAAGGCGTCGCGGAGCTCGCGAGGTCCCGCGGCGTCGACGTCCGCGAAGGCGTCGCGGAATCCGCGGAGGATCTGAGAAAGGATCACGCCGCTGTTCCCGCGCGCGCCCACGAGCGCCCCGCGCGCGAGGGCCTCGCTCACCTCCCGGAGGCTCGGTCCCGTCCCGCGCGCGCGGGCGAGCGCCGCCGCGATCGTCTGATGCATGTTGCGTCCGGTGTCGCCGTCAGGAAGGGGATAGACGTTGAGGGCATCGACCTCGGCGACGTCGCGCTTGAGCCTCGCGGCCGCCGCTTCGACGACGCGGAGGAACGCGCGACCGTCCCACCGTGATACGATCGTCGGACCCTAGCACAGCGATCCCCAAAGGAGCTTGCCTTCGATGCCACGCGCCTGCGCGATCTGCGGCAAGCACGCCGCGTACGGGAGCAACGTCAGCCACTCGAAGGTGCACACGCACCGCCGGTTCGACGTGAACCTCCAGTCGGCCCTCGTCGACGGTCAGAAGCTGCTCATCTGCACGCGCTGCCGTCGCACGCTCACGAAGCCGGCCCGCATGGCCGAGAAGAAGGCCAAGGCGGCCCGCTCGCCTCGTCAATAGCCGTCGGCTCGGCCTTCGGCCTCGCTCGCGGCTAGTCGCTCCGCTCTTGTGGAGCTCGCTCGGACCAGCAAAGCCGGATCCTCGCTCGCCCTTCCTTCCGCGACCTTCAACTGACCGCAGCCCGCGGCGATGTCCTGCCCCTTGCTGATGCGCACCGTCGCGGCGACGCCGTGCCCCTCGAGCGTCCGCGCGAACGTCTCCATGCGCTCCGTCGACGGCCGCTCGAAGCCGCCCGGCCCGGCATTCACGGGGATCAGGTTCACGTGGTACATCGAGGTGCGCCCGCGCTGCGCGATGCGCTTTCCCAGGAGATCCGCCTCGGCCGCGGAGTCGTTGACGCCCGCGAGCAGCACGTACTCGAACGTCAGGCGGCGCTTCGTCCGCTCGACGTAGCGGGCGGAGGCGTCGAGCACCTCGTCGACGTCCCACTTCCTGTTGACCGGCATGATGGCGGTGCGCGTGCGGTCGTCCGCCGCGTGCAGCGAGACCGCGAGGTTGATCGGTAGCCCCTCGTTCGCGAGCGCGTCGATCTTGGGAACGATCCCGCACGTGGAGATCGTGATGCGGCGCGGGCTGATGCCGAAGAGATCCGGATCCGTGAGCATCCGGACCGAGGCCATGACCGGCCCGTAGTTGCGCAGCGGCTCCCCCATCCCCATGTACACCACGTGGGAGACCCGGTCGTCGCCTACTCGTCGCAGGGGGCTCTGCCCCCTGCCACCCCCATCCACGCGCAGCTCCCGCTGCCAGTGGCGGACCTGATCGACGATCTCGCCCACCGTCAGGTCGCGGATCCAGCCCATCTCGCCCGTCGCGCAGAACGCGCAGGCCATCGGGCAGCCCGCCTGCGTGGAGATGCACACGGAGTTGCGTGCGCCGTGATGCGGCATGAGCACGCTCTCGATGTGGTGACCGTCGTGGAGGCGCAGAAGCGCCTTGCGTGTCTCCCCGTCCGCGCTCGCGATCTCCTTCTCGACCTCGACCGAGGACCAGCGGAACGCGTCGGCGAGCGCCGATCGCAGCGCCAACGGCAGATCGGTGAGGCCGCTCCAGTCCGAGGCGGTCGAGCGCGCGACGGCGCGGCGGATCTGCCGCAGGCGGTACGGCGGCTCGCCGCGCTCGGCCAGCCAGCGCGCGAGGTCTTCGTCGCGGACGTCCGTGATCGCGGGGAGGGCGTTCGTCACCGTCGCAGCGTATCGGGCGCGGCTCGCGGCGACGGGTCCTGCCGGGGCTCGGAGGTCGCGCCCCGGCTCCCGTCAGGCGCGAGCCGCCCCTAGCTGGGGATGCGCGCCCCCTCGGGGACGCGGATCCCGCGCGCCCAGTCCTCGCCGGCCATCGCGCGTTTCCCCGCGGGCTTGACCTCATCGAGCCGGAGCCACCCCGCGCCCGCCGCGACGTGCGGCGCGCCGTCCCGCACGACGAAGGTGCCGTGCTCGGCGGGCGTGCCGACGGCGACGGATGCGCGCAGGATCTTGATCCGTCCCCCGCGGAAGAAGGTGTATGCGCCGGGGTCCGGCGTGTACGCGCGCACCACGCGCACGAGCTCGTCCGCGGGGCGCTCGAAGTCGAGCTCGCCCTTCTTCGGATCGAGCTTCGGCGCCCACGTCACCCCACCCGCGGGCTGAGGCCGCGGCTCGATCTTCCCCCCCAGGTGATCGGTGAGGGTCGTCTGTAGGAGCTCGGCGCCGCGCATCGCGAGCTGAGCCTCGAGCTCGCCGGTCGTCACGTGCGGAGGGATCGTGACCACGACCTGTCGGATGATCGGCCCGGCGTCGAGCTCGGCGGTGCCCTCCATCAGCGTGACACCCGTCGTGTCGTCGCCCGCAAGGATCGCGTGCGCGACGGGGTCGGAACCGCGCCACCGCGGCAGCAAGGACGGATGGATGTTCACCGCGCGTCCATGCACCGCGTCGATCAGCGTCTTCGGGACGATTCCGCCGTATGCCGCCCACACGAGCGCGTCGGGCCGGAGATCTCGGACGCTCTCCCACATCGCCTCGGCCGACCATCGGTGGCCATCCTCGCGCGACCGCTCCGGCTGCAGGACCGGGATGCCGAGCGCGGTCGCGCGTTCTTTCACGGGCGGCGGCGTCATCCGGCCGCGATGGCCAGGGCGGTCCGGCTGGGTGACGACCGCGACGAGATCGATGGCACCTGTCGCGCGCATGTGCGCGAGAGCTTCGAGCGATGGCACCGCGAACGACGGCGTCCCGAGGAAGACGACGCGCGGCGGCCCTGCCGGAGCGGGCCCCGCTATGCCCCGACCTCTTCGGTCTCGTCGGGCTCGACCGGATGAAGGTCCTCGCGCGACCGGAGCCGGTCGATGTACAGCGTCCCGCCGAGGTGGTCGGTCTCGTGGAGCATGCACTGCGCTCCGAGCTCGTCGCCTTCGATCGCGAAGCGCTTCCCGCTGAAGTCGAGCGCGGACACGCGCGCGCGGAGGGGCCGCTCGAGCATCCCGTAGAAGCCGCGGACCGAGAGGCAGCCCTCGCTGGTCTCCTCGACCTCTTCGGAGACCTCTTCCACGGTCGGATCGATGGCGACGATGCCCGCCCCGTCCACATCCATGATGGCAATGCGCAGCGCGACGCCGATCTGCGGCGCGGCGAGGCCGATCCCGTGCGCAGCGACCATCGACGCGAACATGCGCGCGACGAGCGCCTCGAGCTCGGCCTTCGCCATCTTGGGCCGGCTCGCGGGACGGTGGAGCACCGGATCGCCGACCTGCCGGATCTCGGCCGCGTGCTCGCGCACGAACTCTTCGGAGGACCAGCGCTCGCGCCGCGCCGGAACGATCCGCCATGGGCGGCCCTTGACGACCCTGATCCGGGGCGGCGCTGGTCTTTCTTCGCCGACCTCGCGGGCGCTGCTCGGCCTCTCTTCCTCGCTCATCACGGCAAGGTTGCCATAGGTCTACATCCGCACGCGCGTCCCCTTCGACCACGCCAGGAGATCCTTGTCGCCGGATCCCTCGAGCACGCGATGGAGGATCACCGCTAGCCGAGCAGCGTCACCGGGTCCACGTCGATGGACCATTCCGTCCCCACGTCCACGCGGTCGAGGACCGCGTCCGGACGCGCGCCGCGCAGCACGATCTGCGCGCGGAACGTCCCCGCTTTCTTGGCGGCGAACGCCGGGGCCGGACCGAGCACCTCGGCATCGCCGCGCGCGGCTTCGCGCAGCGCCCGCGACAGCACGTCGGCCCGCCGCCGGACGGTCGCCTCCTGCTTCGCGGCGGTCTGGAGCAGGACGAGGCGGCCGAAGGGCGGGTGCCCGAAGCGACGCCTCGCCTCGAGCTCCGCTTCCGCGAACGCGGCGTAGTCGTGCGCCGCGGCGGTCCGGACGGCGTAGTGCTCGGGCAGGTAGGTCTGCAGGATCCCGCGCCCGCCGGCGGTACCCCGGCCCGACCGTCCGAGGACCTGCGTCAGCAGCTCGAACGTCCGCTCCGCGGCTGTGTGGTCGGGCAGGTTGAGGAGCGTGTCGGCGTTCACGATCCCGACGAGCGTCACGCCCGGCAGATCGAACCCCTTGGCGACCATCTGCGTCCCGACGATCACCTGCGCCCGGCCCGAGCGCATGAGCTCGAACGCCGCCGCATGAGCGCCCTTGCGGCGCACCGCGTCGCGATCGAGCCGCAGGATCCGCGCTCCCGGTACCGCGGCGCGCACGTCGTCCTCGACGCGCTGCGTCCCGACGCCCAGGTGGCGGATGCGCGCGCCACCGCACTGCGGGCATCGCTCGGGGACCGCGCCCTGCCGCCCGCAGCGGTGGCAGAGGAGCCGGCCGCCGTCCCTCCCGGGGGGACCCGCCGCGTGATAGGCGAACGGGATGTCGCAGGCCGGGCACGGTACGACGTAGCCGCAGTCGCGGCACAGCACGACCGTGGCATACCCGCGCCGGTTGAGATAGAGGATCGCCTGCTCGCCCCTCGCGACGGTGCGCTCGAGCGCCGTGCGCAGTGCCGTCGACAGCGTGCTGCGGTTGCCGACCCGGAGCTCCAGGCGGAGATCCACGACCGTCGTCGGAGGCATCGGAAGGTCGCTCACGCGCTCCGGCAGGGGCAGCGAGCGGATGTCCCCGGAGCGTGACGCGTACCACGTCGTCACCCGCGGCGTCGCGCTGCCGAGGATCACCGTCGCTCTCGCGATGCGGCCGAGCTCGAGAGCGGTGTCCACCGCGTGGTATCGCGGATCGCTCTCCTGCTTGTACGACGGCTCCTGCTCCTCGTCGACGATGACGAGACCCGGCCGCGCGAGGGGCGCGAAGAGCGCGGAGCGTGACCCGACCACCACGTCCGCTTCGCCCGCGAGCACGCGACGCCATTCGTCGAGCCGCTCCCCCTCGGAGAGGGCGCTGTGGAGCAGGGCGACGCGCTCGCCGAATCGCGCGACGAAGCGCGCGACCACCTGGGTCGTCAGCGCGATCTCGGGGACGAGCACGATCACTCCGAGCCCGCGTGCCAGGGCCGTCGCCGCGGAGCGCAGGTACACCTCGGTCTTGCCGCTCCCCGTGACGCCGTGGAGAAGGTACGGAGCGCCCCCCTCGGCCAGCGAGCGATCGATCGCGGCGAGCGCGTCGCGCTGAGGAGCGGTCGCCGTCGCGTCCCGCACCGCATCGTCCTCCGTCAGAGCGAGCTCGACCGGGATGCGCCGGGCACGCTTGCGGACTCGCACAGGTGCGCGCGCACGGCGCGCAAGGCCCGGCGGGACCATCGCGCGGACCGCGTCGGCGAGACCGCAGCGGTAGCGATCCGCGATCCACGACGCGAGCATGAGCTGATACGGACGCAACACGGGGGCGGGATCGATGACCGCTTCGATCGGCCGGATCCCCGACGGCGGCGCGGGCACGTCGGTCGCGATGACGACCCCGCCCGCGGACCTGGGCCCGAGCGTCACGCGCACGAGATGTCCCGGCGCGACCTCCATACCTTCGGGGACCGCGTACGTGAAGGTGCGCGCCGGACCGCGTAGACCGGCGAAGACCGCGACCTCGGCCGTGGCGGCGGTCACAGCCGATAGATTCGCGGCTTCTCGGCCTCCTTGCGGATGATCTCCGCCACGCGATCCACGGTCTCCGCGAGCTTGTCGTCCTCGTTGATGACGACGTGGTCGTACTCCGGGGCGGCGGCCATCTCGACCTCGGCGTTGCGCATGCGCAGCTCGAGCGACTCCGGGGTCTCCGTCCCGCGCGCCACCAGGCGCCGGCGCAGCGAATCGAGCGACGGCGGCTGGATGAAGATGGTGAGCGCCTCCGGCAGCACGGCCTTCAGCTTGCGCATGCCCTGCGGGTCCGGCTTGACGATGACGATCTTGTGCTGCCGCAGCGTGTCCGCGACGGCGTCGCGGCGCACGCCCTTGAACTCGCCATGCACAACGGACCACTCGAGGAAGTTCCCCTCCTCGACCTCCTCGCGGAACTTCTGCGGCGAGTAGAAGTAGTAGTGCTTGCCGTGGATCTCGCCTGGCCGCGGCTCGCGGCTCGTGGCGGTCACATAGAGGACCGCGTCGTCCAGTACGCGGAGGAGGCGCCCGAGGACCGCGTCCTTCCCTGCCCCCGACGGCGCCGAGATGATCACGAGCAGCCCGCGGACCGCCGTCCGCGGGCGAGGCGGATCGTCCTTCTTGGTCGTGTCCTGGGTCGCGTCCGTCATGCGACCTCCGAGAACGGCTCGGCGGTGACGCTCGGCTCGCCCAGCGATGCGAGGTAGCCGCGAAGGTCGTCCGCGAGCGGCGCCGTGAACGTCCGCTCCCCGGCGTGCGGCTGCCGCACGGTCAAGCGCCACGCGTGCAGGAACTGGCGCGACAGACCGCTGGTGTCGCTCCGCCGGCCGTACACGGGGTCGCCCACGATAGGCGTTCTCGCGAAGGCGAGGTGCGTGCGGATCTGGTGCGTGCGGCCGGTCAGCGGGACCACGTGGAGCAGGGCCTGCCGGCGCGCGCCCGCACCGTACGCCGCGATGCGGCGGAACCGCGTGATCGACTCGCGGCCGGCGGCGCGCACGACCATCCGCCGGCGGTCGCCGGGGTCGCGCATGACGGGCGCCTCGACGACGGCCGGCTCGGGCCCGGGGTCGCCCCACACCAGAGCGAGGTACTCCTTGCGGACCGTGCGCCCTTGGAGCTGGCGCGCCAGGGCGAGCTGCGCCACGTCGTTCTTCGCGATGATCATCACGCCGCTGGTGTCCTTGTCGAGGCGGTGGACGATGCCGGGGCGCGCGGCCGCGCGTCCGGTCTGGGCGACGATGCGACCGACGAGCGCGTTCACGAGCGTGCCGGTCGAGTGGCCGTACGCCGGATGCACGACGAGGTCCGCCGGCTTGCTCACCACGATGACGTCGCGGTCCTCGTAGAGCACGTGGATCGGGATGTCCTCGGCCTCGAGTGACAGCGCCGGCGCTTCCTCGGGCACGTCGACGACGATCTCGTCGCCCTTCTTCACCCGGTGGCCGGCCTCCACCGCGTTCCCGCCGATCCGGACGTGTCCGTCGCGCGCGAGCCGCGTGATCGCGCTGCGCGACAGCTGGCTGTGCTCGGCCACGTAGCGGTCGACGCGGATGCCCGCCTCGCCCGCACGGATGACGACGCGCTCCGCCGTCATGCCCGCTGCGCCGCCTGCCGCCTCTCTTCCAGCCACAACAGGAAGGTGACCACGAAGATGCCGACGACGATCGAGGAGTCCGCGACGTTGAAGGCCCAGAAGCGCCACCCGTCAGGGATGCCGACGTCGATGAAGTCGGTGACGTAGCCCTGGCCCATGCGGTCGACGAGATTCCCCGCGGCGCCGCCCAGCTGCATGCCGAGCGTCGCCGCGATCGGCACGGACCGCGCGGCGATGTCGCGGTAGTAGTAGAGGATCACCAGGACCGCGACGAGGGAGAGGATCGACAGCGCCGAGGTCCGCTCCGGGAGGAGCCCGAACGCCGCTCCCGTATTGCGCACGTTCGCGATGCGCGCCCAGCCGTCGACGATGTCGCGGGCCTCGTTCAGCGGGATGTTCGCGACGACCCAGCTCTTCGTGAAGCGGTCGGCGGTGTAGACGACGAGCGCGAGCGCGCCGATGAGCAGGATGCGTGGCAGCGGCAGCACGGCTCGCTAGTGTGTCCGATGACGCTGGCAGTGGCAGATCGCATCCTCGTCGTCGACGACGACCCGGTCCTGAGACGATCGCTCGAACGCGTTCTCCGTCTCGGGGGCTACGACGTTGACCTCGCCGACAACGGGCAGCTCGCGCTGTCCTCGGTGGCGCGCCAGCGCTACGCGGCGATCGTGCTGGACGTGAGCATGCCGCCACCGGACGGCCTCGCGGTCTGCCGGCGCTTGCGGGCGGACGGCCACCGCACGCCGGTGATCATGCTCACGGCCCGCGAGGCCGTGTCCGACCGCGTGGACGGACTGGAGGCCGGGGCCGACGACTATCTGCTGAAGCCCTTCGCCATCGAGGAGCTCCTCGCGCGCATACGGGCACTGCTCCGCCGTGCAGCGCCGCGCATGGACGGCCGCCCGCTGATGTTCGCGGACCTCACGCTGGACCCCGCGACTCGCGAGGTCCGCCGCGGCGATCGCCGCCTCGATCTACGCCCGACCGAGTTCGCCCTGCTGGAGGCGCTCCTATCCGATCCCGGTCGCGTCATGACCCGCTCGGTCCTGTACGAGACCGTCTGGGGGTATGACTTCGGCCGTTCGTCGAAGACGCTCGAGGTCTACATCGGCTACCTGCGCCGGAAGGTGGAGGTGGACGGGGCGCCGAGGCTCATCCATACGGTGCGCGACGTCGGCTACGTGGTCCGCGCGCCGTGAGCCTGCGCCTTCGCGTCGCGCTCCTCACCGCTGCGGCGGTCGCGATCGTCGAGGTCGCGATCGTCGCCTCGATCTACGCGTTCGCCTCCTACCGGCTCTACACGCAGGAGGAGCAGGATCTTCGGGACCGTGCCTCCGTGCTCGTCCCGGTCGTCGCGACGACGGGCGAGCTTCCGGTGCGTCCCACTCAGGAGCTCGAACGCCCGCCCTATCTCCCACGCCTGATCGCCGCCGACGGGCGCGTCATCTCCACGCGCTCCTCGATCGACCTGCCCATCACCGTTGGAGCGCGCGGCGTCGCCTCCGGTGACGAGCGGTCATCGCTCGAGACGCTACGGCTCGGGACGGACGACTTCTACGTGCTCACCGTCGCCGCAGGCCCGGATCGTGCCCTTCAGGTCGCGCACTCCCTCGCCGCGGTGCAGCAGGTGCTCCAGCAGCTCCTCGTCGCGGCCGTGGCGTTCGCGGCCGTCGGCATCGTCGCGGCTCCTCTGGCCGGCGCTGCCGTTGCGAGCGGCGCGCTGTTCCCGCTACGACGGCTGAGCCGGGTGGCGGAGAGCATCGCTCGCACCGGTGACGTGACGCAGCGGGTGGGTGCGCGTGGACGCGACGAGCTTGCGAGCGTCGCGAAGAGCTTCGACCTCATGCTCGACCGGCTCGAAGCCATGGTGAAGCAGGTCGAGGAGGCGCAGCGTGCACAGCGCCAGCTCGTCGCCGATGCGTCCCACGAGCTGCGCGCGCCCCTCGCGACCTTGCGCGCCAATGTCGAGCTCTTGAGCCTGGGCAGCGACGCGCCCGTGGGTGACCGCGAAGGCCTGTTGGCCGACACGCTCGCCGGGATCGAGGACCTCACCACGCTCGTCGGGCAGCTCATCGACCTGGCCAGAGAGGACGAGCGCATCCACGAACGCGCCCCGGTCCGTTTGGACCAGGTCGTCCTCGAGGAGATCGATCGGATGCAGCGCCGGTACCCCAGGGTCAGGTTCGCCGCGGATCTCGCCCCGACGACCGTCGCAGGCGACGCCGAAGCGCTGACGCGCGTCGTGGCGAACCTCTTGGACAACGCCAGCAAATGGACGCCTGCGGGCCGCGCGGTACACGTCGACCTGCACGACATGGTGCTCGAGGTGCGCGACGACGGGCCGGGCATCGACGAGGCGGATCTCCCGCACGTGTTCGAGCGCTTCTATCGCGGCTCCCGCGCGAGCGGCGTCCCAGGGTCCGGCCTCGGCTTGGCGATCGTCGCTCAGGTGATGGGATCCCACGGCGGTCGAGTGTCCGCACGATCGGCCGCCGACGGAGGCGCCGTTCTCACCGCCACATTCGCATCCGCGGATCCTTGATCGGAACTTCCTCCCCTCTTACCTCTCTCTTACGCGCGGCGGGCATGCTCCGGACATCCGGCGAGCCGGACGCGAAGAGGAGGCCGCACGATGGAGATCAATGGACCTGGGTTGAGCCGGCGTACGTTCCTGCGCGGCCTCGGCGCGGGGACCGCGGCGATCGGCGCACTGGCTGCGTGCAACGCGGTCCAGCCGCCGGCGGCCGCTCCCGCCGCCCTGGCCTCGACCGCCGCCGCGCCTTCCGGCGCAGCGCAGGCGACCGGCCCTGCCGCGGTCGCGGCGCGGACCGATGTCATCCGCCTGAGCAGCGTCGTGATCCCGCAAGACAGCGGTCTGTATGCCCAGCTGCTGCCGGAGTTCGAGCGGCGGACGGGCTACAAGGTGGAGGTCACCACCGCCCAAGACGTGTACGGCCCGGCGCGAGCGGGCAAGTTCGACATCGTCCTCTCGCACTACCAGCACGAGGGCGTATCGGCATTCGTGCAGGAGGGCTTCGGCGAGTGGCCGCGGCTGGTCTTCTCGAGCCCCGGAGCCGTCATCGGCCCTCCGGGCGACCCGGCCAAGATCCGCGGTCTTACCGATGCCGTCGAGGCATTCGGACGGATCGCCAAGGCCGGCGTGCCGTTCATCGTCAACGACATCGATGGCCTCCGCTACGTGGGTGAGGTGATCTGGCGCGCGGCGAACGTCGCGACGACCGGGAGCTGGTACGTGGACAAGAGCACCAAGGGACCGATGGCGATGCAGGCCGCGGCCCAGGCCGGCGGCTACACGATGTGGGGCGTCGTGCCCTTCCTGCGGTCCCAGCAGCAAGCGAAGCTCTCCTTGGAGCCGCTGCTCACGCACGATCAGATCCTGAAGAGCGTCATGGCGACGATCGTCGTCAGCGACAAGAAGCTCGGCGGCGTGAACCTCAAGGGAGCCGCCAGCTTCCAGCAGTACCTGCTCGAGCCGGAGACGCAAGCGAAGATCCGCACGTTCCGGATGGCCGGTATCGCGGAGCAGGTCTGGTGGCCGGCCGCGCAGGACAACGAGAAGGCGGCCTTCGCTACGCGGTGACCATGCCTCCGTCGATCACGAGGACTTGGCCTGTGATGTACGCCGCGTCGTCGGAGGCCAGGAAGGCGATGGCGGCAGCGATGTCCTCGACCGTGCCGAACCGGCCGAGCGGGATCTGCGGGAGGATCTGCTCCTTCATCTTCTGGAGCAGGTCGCTGGTGAGGTCCGTCGGCACGAAGCCGGGCGCCACGGCGTTGCAGGTGATGTTGCGGCTCGCCATCTCGCGCGCGACCGTCTTCGTGAAGCCGATGAGCCCGGCCTTCGCCGC
>Ga0105164_10001354_pt1 | contig 15760 bp, 13 predicted proteins | sample VDWuncwatermetaG_FD_89674 | JGI IMG/M metagenome (GOLD analysis project Ga0105164, IMG submission 89674) | Wastewater microbial communities from Netherlands to study Microbial Dark Matter (Phase II) - VDW unchlorinated drinking water | ecosystem: Environmental > Aquatic > Freshwater > Drinking...
GAAAATTAAAAACACTGCTTCCAGAAAAAGTTATTGGATATGATATCTTGCCGGATTTAACGGAAGTTGATAATTGGAAAAACATAAAATTTAAGGTTATAGTAGCAAATGCAGTATTTTATCTTTTCTCTTCAGAAGAATTAAGGAGATTTTTAAAAGAGCTTTATGAATACAATCCAAAAGTTGAAATGATTTTTGTTACAAGAAAGGAACATCCTATATTGAATAATATCCTTAAATATATTTCTGGAGAATCTGATGCGCATGCCGATACGAAACTTTTTCCGAAAGAAGAGTTGGACATACTAAAAGAAAAGATGAGAATAATAAAAAAATCAGACGTGTTTTTGATGGCTGATGTTTATCTTATGAAATTTAAAAATAAAAAGGAAATAGATTGAATAAATAATAATATATTTAAACGATACATGAGTTATTGATTATATGTGGAAACTTTTAGGTATAAGTAGTCTGGCTGTAAACTATATAGCCAGATTTGTTCTTCCTACGCTAGAAATTACATTATTTGTTTTATTCTTATTTTTGCGGCAATCATCTTTATTGATATTATTTTTGGCATTTTTTTCCCTGAATATTGTACTGTATTTATTATCGACATTCAAAGACGAAATAATTGACACAATTGAAACTAACATTTTGAGAAGAAATGACTCGGACACGCTGCTATTGATATCTCCTTCAGAAATCAGAAAATCCTCTTTAAATAATACTTTTTCCCAACAAAACTGGAATGCAGCATGGATCAATACTTTAGAGCAAGAAATAGGTTATTTCTCTGTGTCTGACAATATAACTGATATCAAAGATAAGCAAGCTATAATTATATCAAGCAGTGTGCAGAATATAAATCCAACTTTCATTAAAACAAATGTTCAAGAAGGGAAAACTATTGTCATTGAAAGACCACAGCAGGAAATAGCTTCTTATTTTGGCGTCAATATATTAAAAAAAAACGCTGCATCTAAAAAGATAACTTCTAAATTTTTAGAGGAAATGCCGCTTAACTGCGATTTTGATATTGTGTCGTGTAAGAAATTCAAAGTATTGATGAGCATAGATCGAAAGCCAGCTATCATATATAAAAGACTGGGCAAAGGTAAACTTATATTTATATTGTTTGACTATTCCAAACAATTGGTTTCTTTGCAGCAGGGAGTTCCTAATGATGATTTTTATTTGAAGCATAAATACGGATTGATAGGCATGATAGAGACAGCAGATATGGCTTTTGACGAGAGATTGCTGGATAATAATATTCCCCATGCTGATGTCCTTGAGAGCTTTATTATCGGCCTTCTTGGCGTTCCCAGATGGGGCAAACTGCCTGCAGGGTGCAATTCTGCATTAGTCATTAGCCATGACGAAGACTATTGCAATGAGCATTTTTTAAAGATGATAGAAGAAGAGATTAAAGCGGGTATAAAGTCAACGTTCTTCATCACTCCGCTTAAAACAATTTTGGATAAAAAGCTTAAATTTATGATTAAAAATAATATAGAAATAGGCATACACTGGGACAGATTTCCTAATGAACTTTTTTTCAAAAAAAAATCCAATAAGGATTTATTAAATCATATCAAACTATCGAAAACTCAAATTATTTCTTCAAGGATACATTATCTTAAATGGAACAATCATTACACTAATACATTTAGGCTGTTGATTAAAAATGGAATTAAGGTAGATTCAACTTATGGGATTAATTTTGGCAAGGGTTATGTTTTTTCCACCTCTTATTTTTTCCACCCAATTGATACGAATGGAAGTTTAATGCATATTTTGGAGCTCCCTTTTGAAATAATGGAAAATCGAGGCGATGTTACATTAAACTATATTAAAAATCTGATAATTGATAATGATGCCAAATATCATGGAGTTTTGTGTTTTAATTTCCATCCAAGTAAATATGAGTCTTCAGTGCACATAAGAGGAAAAATCATTGAATTAGCTTTGAAATATAAAATTCTTGTTTTTACCTTAAAAGAATATTACAACTTTTATAATAAGAGGCTTTCAAGTTCTATAAAAACTTCGGGCAACAAGATATTTGTGGACTCAAAAACAAAAATGAATCTGATTATCCCTAACAACATCAAAGAAGTCACATTAAATGGCAGAAAGGCAACTTTGAATCAAATGAAAAACCTGTTTTTAGTTACATTGGATAAAGGAAAGCATGTGGTGCATATAAAATGAAGGTGTTAATAACAGGCATCAGCAGTAACTTGGGAACTCTGATAGCAAGAAAACTTTCTCAACATCATGAAGTTACAGGTATGAGTACCGGAAATTTTCGCGAATTTAGAACCGTAAATTTTGACTTGGGCTCTGGCAGGGAATTGGACATTGAATCAGTTGATCTATGCATACACCTTGCTTTTATAACCAATCCCAATCTTTGTGAAAAAGATGCCTGGGCTTACAAAGTAAATGTTGCAGGCACAAAAAAGATTCTGGATTATTGTAAGAATAAAAAAATTAAGAAATTTGTATTGGCTTCAACAGGTGGGGTATATGGTTTCAGCGACAAAATTTTAAAAGAGTATATGGTACCGCACCCATATGATGCATACTCTTCTATGAAATTCCAAGCCGAAGAGATGGCTAAAAAATACAGCAATTATTTTGATGTTTTGATTTTGAGGTATTTTTTTCCTTTTGGTCCGGAAACAAAGAGAGATTCGTTGATTAATAACTTAATTAATAACGTCATAAATGGAAGAAAGATAATTTTACATGAAAAAGGAAAACCAGTTATCAATCCAATATACATAACTGATGCAGTTGAGGCTACCAATTTATTGTGCCTGAAAAAGTTTGATGGCGCAAATATTGTTAATGTTGCGGGCCCTGAGAGCGCATCTGTAAGAGAAATAACGCAAATGATTGCTTCTATAACTGGGAAAGAACCGATATTTCTACCGAGTAACGAAGTTTTTAAGGATATGGTGGCTAGCATTAAAAAATTAGGCAAATACTACGAACCCAGAATCACGCTAAAGGAAGGTTTAAAAATGGCAATTAAAAACTTAAAGATATTATGACCAGCTTAAAAAATAAATCAGTTATTGTAACTGGCGGAGCAGGATTTATTGGCAGCCATTTAGTGGATTTGCTGATTAAGTATAATCCAGAAAAATTGACAGTACTGGATAATTTTTTCCTTGGCACTATGGATAATCTTGCCCAAGCTATGAAAAATTATCCCAAATTGGACATAATCAATCTTGATATAACCAATTTGAAATCGCTAAAAAAAATAATTGCCTCTAATTCAGCTGATGTTATCTTTAATTTAGCTGTCATTCCATTGCCTACCTCTTTGGATAAACCTGAATGGACTTATAGGCAGAATGTAAGGATGACACTGAATTTATGCGAATTAATGAAACAAGGCTATTTTAAGACGCTAGTGCAGTGTTCATCTTCAGAAGTCTATGGAAGTGCTTTGCAAGTCCCGATGAGTGAATCCCATCCACAAAGACCCATGACGCCTTATGCAGCAAGTAAATTGTCAGCTGACTCGTTAGTAATTTCTTATTACGAGGCCTTTGGTATGGATATTACAATTCCAAGACCTTTCAACAATTATGGACCAAGGCAGAATGACAAAAGCTATGCCGGGGTAATTCCTTTAACCATTAAGCGGATATTAAGGAATGAGTCGCCTGTCATCTATGGCGATGGCAACCAAACAAGAGATTTTATTTTTGTCGAAGATACAGTTCAGGCAATTATTGATATTTATTTATCGGATAATACAAGAGGTAAAACTATTAATATTGCAACTGGTAAAGAAATCTCAGTTAAGAAATTAGTTAGTTTGATAATGGAACAGATGAATTGCAAATTGAAAATTAAGCACCAAGTTGCAAGACCCGGAGACGTCAGAAGACATAAAGCAGATATTTCATTGGCTAAAAAATTAATTAATTTTAAAGTTAAAACAAGCTTCCATTTAGGTTTAAGAAAAACAATTGAATATTTTAGAGGAAGACAATTAAAATAGTAAATTAATAAAAACTTTAGAAAAGGTGGACAGCTTTCCCAGGCTCCCACACGTAAGTGCAGTACGACTGGAAACGGAGGCTTGCTTAACTTCCGAGTTCGGGATGGGATCGGGTGAACCAAGCCCCTATGGCCGTCCAAGGTGGAAAGGAAGAATATACGATTTAAAAATCTTTTGGAAAAAAGTGCTTCATCCAAAAATTCGCTAACGCTCAGGTTAGCAGATTCAAAGTCCTTGATTTGAAGCAACATAGCTGACATTCCAGTCAATTGTGAGCGGTGAGCTAGCGAACCGCTCACCGCATTTCACAGGGACATCCCCCTTGTCAACTTTTTGGATGAAGCCAACTGCGCACATAAAATTTTAAGAAGGGAGTTGCAGTAAGCTTTTTTACACAATCAATCCTTTCCTAATGCTTCCAATATTTTATCAAGCTTTTCGTTTATCAAATCAAACTCTTTTTTATATTGATCTTTTTTATATTGATCAGGACTCTTTGATTCAACTTCACCTTTTCTAAAACAATCACTGCAGTAAACTGGCTTGCTCCCGCTGGGCCTGAAAGGAACTTCGCATCTTGCACCGCATCTGTCACAGGTTGCACTATGCATTTCAACTTCTTTTCTAAAATCCCTTCTTTCAGACCTAGCAGAATCTCTGTCGAATCTTTTTGAGTCTCCATAACTAGATCTGTTAAAATATCTTCTTCCAGATTTCCTATCCCGATTAAAGTGTCTCATAATTAAACTAGAATAGTGGATGAGTATTTATAAGGTTATGGTAAGAATAGGCTTCATCCAATAATTCATTTCATAATATAAATTAAAAATAAATAAAAATTATAAAAAATCTAGGCGACGCCAATGTGCGTCGCATTTATTGTGATGTAAGCATGCAGAACTCGCCCTGCATTATTGGGCGAGAATTGATTTCATTGCTTGAAATCACAGAGCTATAGCTAAGTTCCCCCAACTTTTTCAGAATTTTTTAAGCTCTAACCCACAAAGGTAATCTGTTGTCCAACATAGAAAGATGTTGTTAATGCAATTATTGGCAATAAACAAGTTTGTTAGGAGTCTTAATTTCAATACCGATATTTAATTTTGATACTAAAATTTCTGACGAAACAATCTTTAAGTGATACTTTAAGGGAGAAAATGTAATGGTTATAAGGAAGATTTTTTCCAAATGCTACAACTGTTGATTATATAATCACTCCACTCCTTTCCCAAATTTCCCCAATCTCTCTCCGTCAAAGAATTTTTTTAATATTTCCTTCAAATCTTTTATTTTTACTCTTATCTGTTCTGTTGTATCTCTTGACCTTATGGTAACTGAGCCATCTTCGAGTGATTCAAAATCAATTGTTATTGTTGCATAAATCCCAGTTTCATCTGCTCTTGCATATCTGCGTCCAATACTTCCTGAAGTGTCATAAGTGCAAGTCCATTCTTTCTTTAGCTCATTATAAATTTCTCTTGCTTTCTCAACCAACTCTTCTTTGTTTGAAGCTAATGGAAATACCCCAATCTTAGTTGGAGCTAATTTTGGATGAAGTTTTAAAACAACATTGTCTCTTGACTTGTCATAGTTATATGCGTCAAACATAAAAACAAGAAAAGCCCTTTCAACACCTTGAGAAGGTTCGCATATAACATGAGGGATTATTTTTTTCTTTGTTTCTTCATCAAATATACTTAAATCAGTTTTTGAATGCTCTGTGTGCTGCTTTAAATCAAAGTCTGTTCTGTTGCTCAGGCCCTGCAATTCTCTCCACCCAAATGGAAATTCATATTCCAAATCCCACGTATCCTGAGCATAATGGCCCAGTTCGTCTTTAACATGCTGCCTTATTCTAAAATTCTCTGCATCTGTGCCCAAATCAATAAACCATTTGTGCATCTGTGCAAGCCAGTAAGCATGCCACTTTGTTTTTATAATTTTTTTGTCGAGCGCTTCCTTTATTGTTATTTTCTCCATTTTCTTCTTTTGATTTTGCATATCTGCAGAAAAGACATACAACTCGTAGTCAAGTACCTCATCAATGCAATGGCACTCTTTTTGTTTTTCAGGATGAACAAAATATTCTATCTCCATCTGCTCAAACTCTCTCATCCTGAATAAGAATTCTCGAGGAGAGATTTCATTCCTGAAAACCTTGCCTATCTGTGCAATTCCAAATGGCAGCTTTAACCTTGCGTTTTCCTGGACTAATTTAAAATCAGCAAATATTACTTGCGCAGTCTCAGGCCTTAAATAAGCTGTGGAGCTAGACGAATTTACAGGCCCAACATTTGTTGTGAACATCAAATTAAATTTTTTTGGCTCATTCAACTCATTTCCGCATTTTAGGCATTTTATTTTATTATCAATTAATTTTTTTGCAATACTATCAATAGACATACCTGCAGTTGATATTTTCAATTTGTCTTCTATCAGTAAATCTGCTCTATATCTTGAGCCGCACTTTTTGCAATCAACCAATATATCTGTAAATCCATCAACATGCCCTGATGCTTTCCATACGTTTGGATTGGTTATAATGCTGCCATCTATTCCAACAATATCGCTCCTCTGTTGCACAAATCTGCTCCACCATTCTTTTTTTATGTTGTTCTTTAGTTCAACTCCAAGATGGCCAAAATCAAAAAAACCTGATATTCCTCCATAAATTTCACTATTTGGATAAACAAAACCCTTTCTTTTGCAGAATGTAGCCATCTCATCAATTGTTAATTTTGATTTTTCCATTTGATTTATTATTACGTTTGTATTAATAAAGCTCAATGCTAGGCCTTTTACCTTTTGACTTTACTTCTGTATCTTCCTCATCTTCTTTAATTTTTACGTCGCTCATCTTTTTTATTTCTTCTTCACTGAAGAGCTCTGCAAATAAGTCTTCTGATGATTCCGATGCTTGTTCTTCAGGTTTATTTTCAACTGTTGCAGCTATTTCTGATGCGGGATTTTGTGATGAAGAAGTATCGACAAAAAGATTGTTAAACGCATTCCCAGAAGACTCGTTAGCTGAAGCATTTGGCTGATTTGTAAATGTCTCTTGCGAATCACCTACAATATTTTGCAGCATTTTAATTGCTTTTCTTATATCTTCATGCGAATCTTCCTTAGTGTCTATGCTCAGCTTCATTCTTATTCTAACAGGCCATTTAGCTTAAAAAGTTTTTGGTTTGTTCGGCTCAGTAGAAATCCTCTCACTTAGAAAAAAATATTAACTCGTTATGTCTATTGAATTTTTTTTCTCTTAATGATTATGGTTGTTATAGTTAATATTGCAACCAAAATAAAAACACCCAGCCCGATTTCTTCAATTAGTTTTGAGTTTGCACTGCTTGTTTCAGTTAAACTCAAATCACTGTTGCCTGATTTATTTCCTAAAGCAACATTTGAGTTTGCATCTTGTACGTTTTCTGCAGACTTTTTGTTCGTTAAATTTTTTATAAGAGCTACAGTAAAAATCGAAAAAACGATAAAAATAATGACTGCAAAAAATAATTTTTTCTTAGTGAATAATTTAGGTTTTTCTTCTTTCTTCATTTCTTCATATTTAATAGCGCCTAGTGTACCGATTTCAACATTTTCACCAGCTGAATCTTCAATTTTTTGCTTTGCCAGTCTTCTAGTTGAAATTGATAAAAAAATCAATACCACCAAAAATACAAAAATAGATAAACCAATTATCAAATTCCTGTAAAAACTCCCTTTATCAAAAAAATCCTTTACTATGGAATTTTTGGCTTTATTTTCATTATTTGGCATCATTAAATTTGTTTTTTCCGTAGATTTATTAATTGATTGAGTTGCTGGTGCAGATGCTGACTGTTGAGTCGTTTTGTTGCCGGATTTTGCTTGCAGTGCAATAATTTCAGTTTGATTTAATTTTTGAGAACTTTGATTACTGCTATTTATATTAGTTGCATTGTTAATAATTGGAGTGACTGGGCTTTGTTTTATTATCAGTTCATAAGAACTATTAACATGTCTTAGCAGGTCATAAAACCTGTATTCTATGCTTAGATTTAGCTTAATAGTTTTATTGGAAGCTTGTTGGCCTAAATCTGCTGGTGCAACCAATGTATTGCTAATTATTGCATAAGACTGATTCGGCTTTAGCTCATTTAGATTCTCTTGTATATCTTTATTATATGGTGCTTTCAATTCTGCCTTAATGTCAGTCAATTCATGCAGATGGCTTGGATTTTTTATTTTGGCAACAACAATAAATTCTTGTCCTGCGAATATGTCGGAATTTGGCGTACTAAACTCTATTGTTGGTTTTGGCATTATCGGATTAATGTAAGTATCATTCACCATTATATCATGTACATCTTTTATTGTGTAATCAAAAGTCTGTATTATTGGGTCATTGCCTTCAGACGAAGCTTGAAAATAAAATGAATAATTTGTTATTGAAGTTGGATTCAATATAGAACTCATTGCTAAAACATTAAGATCTTTGGTGAAAGCAGTTGGGCTCTTAAGAACATAGATATTTTTTGGTAGTTGAATATTTACAATTGTCTGTATCTTCTCGTCTTGGTTGGCATTCTCTAAGGAAATATTTATGTAAAATGGCTGTTTTGCTTCAACATTTTGATCAATAAATTCGGTTACCTTTAACTGTCTTGGGAGCACTGTTAAAGTAAAAGTATCAGCAGTCTTGCTTTCAATTTCATACGAATTGAAATAGCTTAAAGCTCCTACTAAACTATAATCTCCTTCTTGACTTGAAATAATTGTTGCGGTGCATGTTTTATCATACTTTGGTTTAAGCGAGCCATTCCACACAAGTTTGTTTCCATTTAAGGAGCAACCTGTGACATCTCCTATCGTAAATGATTTCAAATCCATATTATAAAGAATTTTAGTAATATCAAAGTCAGTAGGATTTGTTATAGTTGCTACCAAATTAGCAGGTTGATTTGGCAACACATGTGCAGGATTTACAGTTGTATTGGCAGTTAGGCTTCCTGCAAGTTTATATATCGTTGTGTCAATTTGATAGTAAGTCACATAAGAAGTTACATTCCTGTCTGAATAATTAGCTCTGTTTATGCAGACCTTAAACAATGTATTAAATCCGCATTCCCCATTCTTTACAATAAGATTTTGAGCTGGAGTTTGGACAAAAACTTGATTGCCTACATCATCATAAATAAATTTGAAAATCTTTCCATCTATTACTACATTTTTATCCGTAATCACCTGGCCAGAAAAGATTTGGATTTCAGCAATGGATATTGGCAAAAGGCACATTAAAATCAAGAAATGTGCTATAAGCTTTTTCATTTTGTTTAAATTGGTACATTGATTTATAAGTTTTGTTATTAAATCCGAGTTTTTCTAATAAATAGTGCAAAATATATAATCAATCTCTCAGAATAAGGTTTCAGATGTATGGTTTGAGAGATATCTACAAAGGAAGGAATGGATTCAGAAAGGAATAGACGACATGCTGGTTAAAATGGAATGACAAATAAAAATCGTAAATTCTATCCAAGATAACTTAATTTTTTCTTATCACTAACTTCTTGCGCTTCTTGGCTTTTTTGGAGCATTGTTTTCAGTTTCAGCTCAAACTTCGCCGCCTGTTCCATCAAAGGTTTATAGTCCAAGTCCATTCCAATATACTTGTCAAGGGCTTCAATTATTTTTGCAGCAGCACTGCTATCTGGTAGATTTGAATGAGTTTCTGCAAAAAGACAGCTAATTGGTGTCTTCTCAACTCTGAGTAAAATTGCTCCTGTAACCCCTATGATGATTCCTTCTTTTAATGGTGTGATTCCAGCCTTTTCAAACAACTTGGCATTTTTTTCATTTCCTGTATAATAAAATACTCTGTTGCCTTCGCTTTCTTCCCCAGAACCAACGCCTTCCAGCGATAATATTTCTTTTGCCTGCAAGTCTGAAGCTATTTTCCCAATAGTATTGGCCATGTCCCACTCGTAATGAGCTGCTGCTGTTATTGCATGCAAAATTACAAGATTATATTTTTGGTTGTAGAATATGCCAAGGGGCTCAACCATCTTGTTTTCGTGTATAGCGAGCATAGCAGGCGTGTCATTAAACAAAATTTTGCCGATTTGCTCTGTCTTCAAATGCTCAATTAGAAATTCAGATGCAATTGTGCCAACCAAACCAAAACCTGGAAAACCTTCAATTATAGTGCATTTTTTTGGTTTCTTCCATAATTTGACTTCCATCTAAACACCTCTCTTACTCTTTTTTATTAATCTATTCATTGTATTTTTAAGGTTTTCTACAAATCATCAAATTTTAGAGCACTTAAAATAGAAATATTTAAATATATGCCTTTTTATAATCAGAATACTAATAAAAAGGTGATCAAATGAAAATTTTTAACAATAAAAAAGGAATTGTAACTCACCCAGTAATGCTATTTTTCGTAGGTGTATTGGTTGGTTTAGTATTAGCATATTTATGGGGGCAGGGATACATAGCTGTAGCATCACCCTTCTGCAAATAATAATTTATTTAGTTTAAATTAATAAAAATAATTTAATCACTATCGCTAAAGTTCCATTGCAAAAGTTGCTATCATCAAGAAAAATCCTTCTATAATGAAGATAATATTATATGCTGTCCTATTTAACCAACTGAACTGGAACCACGACGGACCAATCCCAAAACTATGCAATGATGGAAATAATCCAATTATCAAGACAATTATTGCAACAATAAAAGACCACCATCCGACAATGTTGCTGTTTGTGATTTCTATTATCGAGTTAACAGCCAAATAAAATCCAGCGCCTGCAACAATCCAAACCAATAAAGTTGGTTGTAAATCATTAAGAAAAGCAAAATATCCGAGCATTGGCAGCAAACCCAATAAAAAGATTACAGCGCCAATCAATCCAGAAATCCAGTCTCTGGTTTGCATCATTTTAAGAACCTCTTTTTTTGGAAAGGACTATGATTTTGCTAATTTGCCTTCCAAATCTTGCAACACCTTTAATGATATTCTTAATGCTTGGGCTATCGTATGAAACTCTTTTGCAATTTTTTTAATAATTATGTTTATGCTTACTTCTTTTTCTTTTGCAGGCAAATCTGGCATAAAATGCTTTATTACCCATTTTCTGTTAAGTTGCTTTAATACTTCTAGATTAACTATTACTTTTAGTATTAACAAAAAGTCTCTTTTTTTAATTAAATATGCCTCATAAAATGCCTGTTGTATATCTTCAGCACTTTCTTTGACTATTGATTCAAGAGTATTAATTAGCTTAATTTTTTCTGGTCTCCAACCGTGACTAGGTTTCTTAGATGCTCTGCTTGTGCTTTTGACTAATTCATCTAATCTTCTCCAAAGTACATTTAATCCATCTATGAATTTTTTTTCTCTTCGTATTTCTGTCCTTATCGGGAGTTTAGCCAGCATGGATTGCGACTCCAAACTTTGAAACCTCAATCGAACTGATTGCATAAACTGCCAATGATCCTTTTTTTCAGACTCGTCAGTTACTACCATTATATCCTTATATTCTTGCCTCTCCTCATCCTCTGCTTTTTTAATGGCTTTATACAATAAAGTGATAAAAAGTTGGTTTAGTTGCTCAAATCTACGTTCAACTTCTCCTTTATCTTCACCACTTGACATTGCAATAATTTTTCTAATTCTGTCCCATGCTTCAGTTAAATTCTTAACAGCTTCAAGTATTTTCATATCCATAGTAGAAACATTAAATGCTAAAGAGTAGCCATTTGCAGCTGCTTCTTTAAGTTCTCTAATAACTTTCTCCTCTTCAGAGAGTGCTTTTGTTACTTTATGCTCTTTTTCAACTAACTTTGGTAATTCAGTATATAATTTTTTATCGGAAGCTCCCAAATATTTAATAGTCCTTCTAGCTTCAAATCTTTCTTTTATTCCAGTAGCCCAAGTACCTTTTAGCAAAGTACTCCAATATTCAGTGTAAAATCCCATTTTTATCTCACCTTTTTCCTTTGAAAAAAATTTTCAATGTTTAACTGAAAATTTTTATGTTTATATAAATCTTTCTTTTTTGTTGAGCTTTGAAGAGTGGTAAAGAAATCAAGCCATTTTATAATTAATTAATGAACTTCAAAATCAAAAATACAATAGACTAAAAGCAATAAAAAATTAAATTTTTTTAAAAATCCAAAATTGAAATGAAGTTATTTTTTTATTTATAAAATTAGAAATTTATTGAGATTGCCCTATTGTCACAGGCAAGAAGTTCTAAAACATTAACAAATATAAAATCACTAATAACCAATAGAAAATTAAACATCAGGTTATCATCATTAAATAAACTTCAATAAAAATAATTCAATAAAAAATTCAATTAAAAATTTTAAAATAAATATTAAATTATAATCATTATAAAAACTTGCAATTTTCACTTCTTTTTTATTTCTTTAATCTTGCTTCGCTTTTTTAAGGAATGGCCCTCTTTTGGCAGAGCCATTTCAAGCTCTTTTTCTATTTCTTTTTCTTTTTTAGTAATGACACCCAGTCCATTAGCCATAATACGTGCTTTGTTTGCCAATTTTTCCCTTAATGTTGTGATTGTCCAGAGCCCTTCATCCATAGGTTTTTCCGGCATATAATGTTTCTCTACCCATTCCTGATCAAAATGTTGTATAATCTTTTCATCATCTAACATCATTATTATCATAATTAGGTCTCTTTTCATTACAAGATGTGCGGCTTTGTACATTTCAATAATATCTTTTTCAGCTTTTTTCAATATATCTTGAAAATCAGTAAGCATTATGTTGTAATCGCTCTCTTTGCCGGATACTAAATCAGATACTAATTTTTTATCAAGTTGTTCTAAATCAAGTGAAAGATTTTCTAAAAGATTTAAATCATTTAATTCTTGTTTTAAATTCATGCTTAATGGGAACTCTTCTAAGTGGGGTATTGTCCTTCTTTTTTTTAACAGATTTTTTAAGTTATTTGTTATATTTCCTTTTCTCTTTTTTGCCTCATTCATAATAGACATAAGGGACTTTGTATCCTCGCCGCCCCATTTTTCAGCCTGCTCAATTTCTTGTCTTAAGTGAGGTACTATATTCCACACCACTTTCCTAACTTTCATTCGAAAGCCGCCGCCAATTCTGTTGGCAATAACAACAAACTGTTCAAGAACTCTTACAAAATGGTTTGTCGCCTTCAAAATATGAAAATCTTGAAATACTTGGCGCGCACCCAGGGTAATTTCGTAGTCTTCGGCTTTCTTAATAGCCCGAGTCCATTGGGTAAAAACTTTTAATGCGCTGGAAGTTTTGTGCTTTTCAATGTATTCCTCTATTTTTTTTAGATCTTCTTCTTCTATTTGGGTTTCTTCATATGCCTTCCTTGCTAAATATTTTTCCGCAACATGATTAAGCCAAGGCATACTCGCAGTAAGGGTACCAAAATACTCTCCCCAAATCCCAAGGAAACTCGCCATTTACATCACCTTTTATTCTAATGAACAAATTATAAATCCCTAAACTTTCATTATATAAATCTTTCTTTTTTGTATTTTTAAAATTAAAATTTAAATCCAGCAATTTGTAAAAAACAAACATTATAAATAATGCAATATGCACTCTCAATATGCTAAGCGAAGAAATACAAAAAGAAATATATTTTCCTTACTCAAAAGTAAGAGATGTACAGAGTGATATGATTTCTGATGTTTACAGCACTATCAAAAATAAAAAGTGTATTTTGATGCATGCACCAACTGGAATCGGAAAAACAGTTGCTGTGTTGGCGCCTGCGTTGTCAATGGCTGTAAAAAATAACCTGACGGTTTTCTTCCTAACATCAAGGCAAACTCAGCATAAAATCGTGTTAGATACTTTGAAACACATAAAGCAAAAGTTTAGTATAAATTTCGAGTGCAGTGATATTATTGGCAAGAAATGGATGTGCTTGCAAGATGGTGTTGAGGTTATGACTAATAGCTACTTTCACGAATATTGCAAAGCGCTGCGAGATGAAAGCAATTGCGAGTTTTACTTGAATACAAGAATGCCAAATTCCAAACCAACCTTTGATGCTAAAATAACTTTGGAAGAACTTAAGGTTGTTAGTCCTTGCCACGTGCAAGAATTTATTGAACAAGGCAAAAAGAAAAAAATGTGCCCTTATGAGCTGGCAATTTTGACAGCAGGCAATGCCAAAGTTGTGATAGCAGATTATTACTATATATTTAATCAAAGTATAAGGAATGGTTTTCTGCTCAAAATAAAAAAAGAGCTTGAAAATATTATTTTGGTAGTAGATGAAGCCCATAATCTTCCAACAAGAATCAGAGAACTTTTGACACAAAGTACATCAAGTGTTACAATAGAACATGCCATAAAAGAAGCAAAGAAACTGAAATACGAAGAAACCATTGAAAATTTAGAGATAGTGGAAAATTCTCTGTTCGAATTGGCTAAAGATATAGATGATGACTGTGTTGTCAAAAAAACTGACTTAATAGATGCAATTAACAAAAGCAAAGATTATGGTGAACTATTTTCAGAGCTTTTGTTTGTAGGCGAAGACATAAGAAACAAACAGAAGAACAGTTTTGTGTTGAGCGTTGCAAAATTCCTTGAGGCATGGCTTGGCACAGATAACGGTTTTGGAAGAATCCTCTCAAAAACAATTGATAAAAGACTTAAGATAGTTCTTACTTACAGATGTTTGGATCCGTCAATTTCCACAAAAGAGATAATTGAAAAAAGTTATTCAACTGTGCTGATGTCAGGCACTTTAACACCAACTTCGATGTATAAGGATATTCTCGGATTTAACAGTGATGTTATAGAAAAAGAGTATAAAAGTCCTTTTCCTAAAAAAAATAGGCTTAATTTGATAATACCAAGAACAACAACAAAATTTGTTGAGAGGAATAACAAGCAGTATGGCGAAATAGCCGATATATGCAGTGGCATAGCCAACTTTATGAACGGCAATATCGCAATATTCTTTCCAAGTTATGAGTTAATGCAAAATATAAATGGATTTCTTAATAAAATTTGCAAGAAGCCAATATTTGTTGAAAAACAAAATCTGACAAAAGAAGAGAAAGAATCATTATTAACTGCATTTAAAAGTTATAAAACAAACGGCTCTGTGCTACTTGGCGTTTCAACTGGCTCTTTTGGAGAAGGAGTTGATATGCCAAATGTTCTTAAGGCTGTAATTATAGTGGGTTTGCCGTTGTCAAAACCTAATATCGAGGCAAAAACGCTTATAGAATACTATGATGATAAATTTGGGAAAGGTTTTGAATATGGTTATGTGTTGCCTGCAATTACAAAATGTTTGCAGAATGCCGGACGATGCATACGCTCTGAAACCGACAAAGGCGCGATAATTTTTCTTGACGAGAGATACGCATGGAGAAATTATTATCGATGTTTTCCAGAGGATTGGGATATGGAAGTTGATTTAGACTACATGGGTGTGCTAAAGGGGTTTTTTGGGAAATAAAAATTTAAAAAGTAGCAATGATTTTTTATTTATTAACAAAATTATAAAATAAAGAAAATGCTGAAGAATTAGATAGCAAATTCTTTAAAGATTAAAATTTGGATAATATTGAGTTTGTTAAATAGACTAAGTCTTTAATGTTGTTTCTTTATTTATTATAGTCTACATATTTAGGTATTTTAATTTTTCAATCCGTGCTTCGCACAATAATTTGTGCTCGGCTTTTTTTGCCTTCCATTAAAAAA
>Ga0105164_10001357_pt1 | contig 15721 bp, 14 predicted proteins | sample VDWuncwatermetaG_FD_89674 | JGI IMG/M metagenome (GOLD analysis project Ga0105164, IMG submission 89674) | Wastewater microbial communities from Netherlands to study Microbial Dark Matter (Phase II) - VDW unchlorinated drinking water | ecosystem: Environmental > Aquatic > Freshwater > Drinking...
AGTTGCTGCCGCAGATAGCAATTGAGTTTGCCGGCCGCGTAGAGATAGAGGAGCTTGATAACAGTGATATTGAAAATTATAAATTACTCCTGGGCCTCAGGGAAAAATATCAAAAAGGCCTGGAGATCGTGGTTCCGGTGTTTTATTTTGAGGGAAATTTCCTCAACGGCGGGCAAGTCAACGCCCAAAATCTCAGGTGGCTGATTAAGCGCGCAGGCACAATTGGTGCGAGCGGCAGCCTCCCGCTTGTGGATTTGACAGAGCGTTTTCGCGCTTTTAAGCCGCTGGCGATTGTGGGCGCGGGCTTGATTGATGGCATCAACCCTTGCGCCTTTACCGTGATTGTTTTCTTCATCTCGTATCTTGCCCTGCAGGGCTATAAGAAGAGAGAGCTTATTGTCGTCGGCATTACTTTTATCTCGGCGGTCTTTTTGACCTATTTACTGCTGGGCCTGGGGATATTTAATTTTCTCTATTATCTGAAAGGTTTTTGGCTGGCGGCCAGGGCGATCAATACCGGCATCGGGGTTTTAAGTATCGCGCTGGGAATTGCCGCGGTCTATGATATAATCAAGTTTAAGAAGACCGGCTCGCAAGACGAGCTGCTGCTGCAGCTGCCGCAGAGCATAAAGAACAGGATCCACCATGTTATCGGCCTGCACTACAGGAAAACCGGCGGGGCTGAGCCTAAAAAGAACGTTTTGTGGGATCTTGTTATCAGCGCCTTTATCTGCGGATTTCTTATTTCATTACTGGAGGCGGTCTGCACCGGACAAACGTATCTGCCGACCATCGCTTTTATTTTAAAAACTGCTCCGCTGAAATTCCAGGCCTTTGGTTACCTGGTGCTTTATAACCTGATGTTTATAGCCCCGCTTTCCGCGATATTCTCGCTTGCTCTTACAGGAGTCACGTCGGCGGACTTCGGCCATTTCTTAAAGAGCAAGATGATCGCGGTGAAGGTAATGATGGCATTATTGTTTTTCGGATTGGGAATATTTCTGTTATGGAGGTACGCGGGATGAGAAAAACATTCTTTTTTTCGGCGTTGGTTATTTTTTCGTTAGTATGCCTTAGGCAGGCTTGCGCCGAGCAGCAGCCAGCAGCCGGGGAAGAAAATGCCTGGGATTTTGGCAAGGTGCAGGAGTCCCAAATACTCACGCATAATTTTGCTCTGAAAAATAATGGCCAGAAGGTTTTGAATATCAAGGAGGTAACTACTTCTTGCGGCTGCACGGTGTCTGTCGTGAAGAAAAAACAGCTTGAGCCCGGTGAAGAGACGACTATCGAGGTCAAATTCAAAGCCAAAGGTTACAATGGGCCGACAAAGCAGTTTGTCTATGTGCATACCGACGATCCGGACAAGCCAGTGATCAGGTTTTCGATAAGAGCGAACGTTGAAAAATAAAAAACCGATATTGTCGTTCGTTTTCCGTATACCGTATTCCGTTTTTTACGAAAGACGAAAGACGAACGACGGACGACGGACAACAGAATAAGGAGGAAATTAACATGTGGTCCCTAAGATTGAGAATGTGGTTATTGTTAACTGCCCTGTTTGGCATAATTTACGCGGTGGTTGTAGTTGTCGGCCGCAATGTCCTGCATGTCGGGGATTTTAGTTTTTACATCATCCTTTCTTTTGTGATGATGTTTATCCAGTATATGCTCGGCCCCAAGATCGTGGAATGGACGATGCGGGTAAAATATATAAAAAAGGAAGAAAATCCCCAGCTTTACCGCATAGTAGAAGGCCTGGCGGCTAAGGCGAACATCCCCGTGCCGCGCGTCGGCATTGCCCAAATCGCGCTACCTAACGCTTTTGCTTTTGGCAGGGGTATGCGCGACGGCAGAGTCTGTGTTACCGAAGGAATTCTACGGCTCCTGAATGAAGAGGAATTAAAAGCGGTGCTTGGCCATGAACTAAGCCATCTTAAAAACCGCGATGTGCTCACTATTACGCTACTTTCGGTTATCCCGATGATCTTATACCGTATTGCCTGGCAGTTCCTGTTTTACGGTCGCAGGCGCGACGATCGCGGCGGAAACGGTGTGCTCATCGGTGTGGCAGCGTTCCTGTTCTATTTTATCACTAATCTCTTGGTGCTCTATGCTTCGCGCATCCGTGAATATTTTGCCGATAAAGGTTCGGTTGAGCTCGGCAATAAGCCGTCGGCCCTGGCATCCAGCCTCTATAAACTGGCTTATGGGGCGGCGCGCACGAGTAAGGATTCCCTTAAGGAAGTAGAGGGGCTCAAGGCTTTTTTTGTCAATGACCCTTCGCAGGCCCTAAACGAGATCAAGGAATTGAGCCAGCTTGACCTGGATAAAAACGGCAGCATTGACGCCAATGAGTTGAGATATCTCAAGGAAAAAAAGGTCAGCCTGAATTTCGGGGACCGGCTTATGGAAACCTTAAGCACTCACCCGAACATGCTCAAGCGCATCAAACGCCTCTCCGAGTATAACGCATAATTAAGGACAGCGGCATTCCTCCAGTTTTGTAGGGACAGCACATCGTGCTGTCCCTTTTGTTCGGTAGCGGTCTGGCTTGTCTATGTTTCGCGGGGACGCTCGTTTTGCCCCGGCGTGGCAAAACTTCGCTCGGGTGGGCTGCGTCGCTCCCCGCCACATAAATCGTGGCGGGTCCGTGCCCGCTCCTTGCCCACACGCCCCGCTCAATCATAGCCAAGCCAGCCCGCTACCGTATATATTCTTCGAGTGAGCCCTGACGGTACCGTCGTCGAGGCGAGTCGAGAAGTATACGTAGGGGAGGTTTCAACCTCCCCTACGCCGCAACTATAGGTTGACAGACTATTTGTCAGGGGTAAAATAATACCATTAAGGCGCGTTTTTCAGCGCAAGATTGGTCCAGTTTCCCGATTGCCACGGAAAGTGTCTGGGGATTTCGTTAAAATATTATAAGAATTATGAAATTTGAATTAAAAAAATACAATAGAGGCGCCCGAAAAGATTATCGAAATATTACCGACGATGAACTAATAGCTGACTTGCGTGATGTTGCTAATAAATTGCAGAAGGATTCTGTCACTCATAGTGAATATGATCAACAGGGAAAATTTAACAGCCATATCTTCGGTAGAAGGTTTGGAGGTTGGCTGAATGCACTTGAAAAAGCAGGTCTTCAAAAAACAAGAAATTATAATGTAACAGAAGAGGAAACATTTCAAAACTTGGAAAATATTTGGATGAAGTTGGGGCGACAACCTAGGCGAGAAGATTTATGCGCACCACTTTCAAAATATAGTGGGGCATTCTATGAGTATCGTTTTGGTACATGGAGTAACGCACTAGAAAAATTCGTCACCTATATTAACAAGGAAGAAAATATAAAAACTTTAGAAATTGATCCGAGCAGTCAACATAAAACAAATAGAGGTATAAATTTACAGTTGCGTTTTATCGTAATGAAACGAGACAATTTTAAGTGCCAAAAATGTGGAAGATCGCCCACAACTGACCCAAGTATTATTTTACACATTGACCATGTCAAAGCTTGGGCAAATGGTGGCGAAACAGTTTTGGAAAATCTACAAACGCTCTGTTCAATATGCAATATTGGCAAAAGTGATTTGGATTAAAAGAAATAGGCAAATATAGAATCCTAAGGACTGTTTCCTGATGAGTCTCTGCGGTATCACGGATGGAATAAGAATTATAAAGTTAGAAATTCTAACTTGACATACTTTCGTACTTATGCTATGCTTTTTATGGAGGTAAAAGACGATGACTATTACAAAGTTAAAAGCGAAGAACCAGCTGACTATCCCCAGCGCCATAGTAAAGAGGCTGCGTTTACGGATGAATGAGCTGTTTGCTGTGGATGTCGTAGGCAATTATATCAAGTTGGTTCCGGTAAAGGTTGAGCCGCGTTATAGCGCGGAGGAAATCAAGGCTATTGACCATATAGTTGAGAGCGAAAAAGGCAAAGCCAAGGCCGTCAAACCGGGTAAGGAATTTTCCAGCTACATAAAAAAATTGGCCAAATGAAGAGGATATTAATCCTGCCGTCTTTTGAGCGCTCAGTTAAAAACTGGCTCGTCAGGACAAAAAGAATCTCGCCGGAAGCCATGATGAGGTAAAAAGGTATCTGCGGCATTACAAGTAAAAAATGGGCGGGTCGATTTTTCGTAGGGACAGCACATTGTGCTGTCCCTTTTTTTGCAAATATCATTTGTTTTTGACCGATTTTAGGGGGATAATTAGCATAAGATAGACAACGGAATCATCCAAACAAGGAGGGCAAGATGTTTATATTCGCGTTGACGCTACTGGCAATTAGTTTGGTTCTTGGGGGTTTGTATCGTAAGTTTAATCTCAAACAAGAAGGCCGCGACTATTCTCACATAGTAAAAGATGTTGGCATAGTCGGTGTAGTCTTTGCTATAGCTTTAGTTTTCTTTAGTTTGATTAGAATTGTCCCCGCAGGCCATGTGGGAGTAGTTGATTTGTGGGGGAATGTTGATGATTCAGCCAGGGAGCCGGGAATAAACCTGGTAAATCCTTTTGTCAACCTGGTTCTAATGGATACCCAGACTCAAGAGCTGAAAGAAACAATGCAGGTCCCCTCAAAAGAGGGGCTGTCCATGTTGATAGATACTTCCATCCTTTATCGTCTCAATCCTGAAAAGGCAAGCACCATTTATAAAACAATAGGCAGGGATTATGATGATGTGGTAGTTGTCCCGCAATTCCGTTCTGCCACAAGAGAAGCAACTGTTTATTATGAAGCCAAGGCGCTTTATACTTCGGGCAGGGATGAGATTACTCAGAAGATATCCAATGATCTGGAAAAAATGCTCGCCGAGAGGGGCATTATATTAGAGAAGGTGTTATTGAGATCCGTCACTCTTCCGCCTACCGTGGCTATCGCCATAGAGCAGAAACTTAAGGCGGAGCAGGAGAGCGAGCAGATGAAATTCGTCTTAACAAAAGAATCCCAGGAGGCGGAGAGAAAAGTTATCGAGGCCAAAGGCATCGCCGAGGCGCAGGGCATTATCAACAAGACCTTGACACCGGCATATTTGCAGCATGAAGCCATTAAGGCCCAGATGATGATGGCAAACGGCCAGAATCACACCACCGTTTATATCCCCAGCGGTGATAATGGTATCCCATTGGTTAGGACGGTTAACAAGGAATAATGGGGAGGTATTCAGTTGGAAAAAAATGAAGAAGCCAAGAAATGAGCAAGTCAATTAAGGGAACAAAAACAGAAAAAAATCTTTTAGCGTCTTTTGCCGGCGAATCCCAGGCCAGAAACAGGTATACCTATTTTGCCTCGGCCGCCAGAAAAGAGGGTTATGAGCAGATCGCCAATATCTTTACCGAGACAGCGGAAAACGAAAAAGAACACGCCAAGGTATTTTTTAAATATCTCGAGGGAGGGGATGTAGAAATTACCGTATCTTACCCCGCGGGGGCGATCAAAAATACCAGGGTCAATCTTGAGGAGGCTGCGGCCGGAGAGAATATGGAATGGACCACTCTTTATGCGGATTTTGCCAAGACCGCAAAAGACGAGGGTTTTGCGGAGGTGGCGCGGTCATTTGAACAGATTTCTAAGGTGGAAAAATTCCATGAGTCAAGATACAGGAAGTTGATCAACAACATCTCGAACGGCGAGGTATTTAAAAAGAAAACAGCGGTAAGATGGCACTGTATTAACTGCGGCTATGTCATTGAGGCAGCGGAAGCACCGATTGAATGCCCGGCCTGCAAGCATCCGCAAGGCTACTATGAAATTTTAGCTGAGAATTATTAAAGAACATTATTGCCGGAAATAATTCCTGCCACGACGTAAGTATAAGTTGACAGGCGATTCGGCAGAGGTAAAATATATAGCATATGAAGAAAAGAATTTTTTTTATAAGCATCATCGCAACATGTGTTGTAATTACTGTTTTGTTTATTTTCGCGCAGGCTTTTTGCGACGACGACGATCCGGTTTTTGATACGTTATGCGTCAATGACTGCGCAGTTTATTGCTATCGGTTGTTTGAAGACGTCCTTGTGCCGGTCGGCACAGCCCATGAATACGCAGGAGCATTGGGTTCTTTCACCCCGATTATAGGGTATCTGGCCCAAAGAGAAAAATCCCCGCCCGCTTTTATTGCCTAACCGCATCTTCTGTCAGCGTCGAAAAACAATATTTTAAAAAAAGTATTTTTTTAATAGGGGTGAACAAATGAAAAGAACATTGATAGCTGTACTTACCGTGGCGGCTTTAACGGGATTTGCCACGTTAAGTTTTGCCCAAAAGGCCCAATCGCCTAAGTCCAATATGGAATCCGTTAAAGGCGAGATTGTTTCTGTTGACGCGTCCAACAACCAGGTTACCATAAAAGAAACAGGCAGCAATACCCAAAAGACCGTCTCTGTGGAGCCGAAAGCCATTTCTACTCTTAAGGTCGGCGAACAGGTGAGGGCCAAGGTCAAAAGCGGGAGCACAAAAGCGGAAAGTATCAAGGTAGTCACCCCTAAAAAAGGGAAAAAATAACAATAATAGGGGGTAGTTTTTTTGTGGCAGAGACAGCATAATATGCTGTTTCTGTTTTTTTTGAGGCGGTGGCCGGGCGCGGCACAGGGGACATTCGGAAAATGTCCCCTGTTTGGGATTGACAGGGCATTATTTATATTATATAATTAAAAAACTATGGAACTTGACGAGATAATCAGCCAACGCAAGGCAAAATTAGAGGCGCTCAAGGCTAAGGGAATTGATGTCTACGGCGCTCCCAAAGGCAGCCGCACCGATATCGGCGCGGAGCTTGCCGGTTTCCAGGAAGGCAGGAAAGTCAGCCTCTGCGGCCGCATCATGGCCAAGCGCCAACACGGCAAGGCCTGCTTTATGGACCTGCGCGACACTACCGGTAAGATCCAGCTTTATCTTAAAAGCGATCTTGCGGGTAAGGAGCTATTTGAATCACTGGATAATGTTGATATTGCTGATTTTATCGCGGTAACTGGCGAATTGTTTAAGACGCATACCCAGGAATCCACGGTAAAGGTGGAGGAGTTTGCGGTGCTCTCCAAAGCTCTGCGGCCGCTGCCGGAAAAATGGCACGGCCTAAAGGACGTGGAGATCCGTTACCGCCAGCGCTACCTGGATCTGGTTTCTAACGAAGAGGTAAAAAAAGTCTTCCTGGCACGCACGCGCATCATCAGCGCGATCCGGGATTTCCTTAACGCCCGTTCTTTCCTGGAAGTAGAGACTCCGATGATGCATAATATCGCAGGCGGGGCTGCGGGCCGTCCGTTTAAGACGCACCATAACGAATACGATATGGATTTTTACCTGCGTATCGCACCGGAACTCTACCTGAAACGGCTCTTGGTCGGCGGGCTGGACCGCGTTTACGAGATCAACCGCAGTTTCCGCAATGAAGGTGTGTCCACCCGGCACAACCCGGAATTCACCATGCTGGAAGTCTATGAGGCATACGGCAATTACGAGACGATGATGAATATGTCGCAGGAACTTATCACCGGTATTGCCAGGGACTTGCTGGGGAAAGAGGAGATTACCTATCAGGGCAAGGTTATTAATTTAAAAACTCCCTGGCAGCGGCGTTCCTTTGCCGGAATGGTCAAGGAGAAATTTGACATTCTGCCCTCAGATGAGCCGCAGGTGATGCTTAAAAAACTCCAGGACAAAGGTTTTGCGCGGGACCAGGCGCGGCTTTCGCGTTCGCAGATAAATAAGATCATTGAAGAGCTATTAGAAGAGGGATTGACAAGCGACCCGGTGTTTGTCACGGATTATTTCAGCAGCTTCTGTCCTTTGGCCAGGAATAAGAAGGATGAACCGTTGGTTTCGGAGAGGTTTGAGCTCTACATCGGCGGCATGGAGGTCGGTAACGCCTATTCGGAGTTAAACGACCCCATTGAGCAGAAAAAACGTTTTGAAGAAGAGATCAAAGACCTGGCCGCAGATGAATTAAAGAGCGTTGACGAGGATTATTGCCTGGCGCTGGAGCACGGCATGCCCCCTGCCGGCGGCCTGGGGATAGGCATAGACCGGCTGGTAATGCTCTTGACTGATCAGCCGTCAATCCGGGATGTAATATTGTTCCCGTTGTTGCGGCCGGAGAAATGAAAACAGAATTATACATCAGCTGGCGGTATTTCTTGACCAAGAGAAAAGAAAAGTTCATTTCTCTGATCAGCGTTACCTCCATTATTGGTATTGCCATCGGCGTTGCCGCTCTTATCATTGTTATCGGGGTGATGACCGGTTTTGACCGCGACCTGCGTGAAAAGATCGTCGGAAATTATTCGCATATTACTGTCACCGGCTACCGCATGATAGACGCCGCGGCCTACGAGGAGATCGTAAAAAAAGTTTCTCCTAACCTGCATGTGCGGGGTATCAGCCCCTATATTCAGGGGCAGGCGCTGGTCAAGGACGGCAAACGTTTTTTCGCGGTGGGCCTGCGCGGTATTGAGCCGCGCACAGAGCCGCAGGTCACCAGGTTAAAAGAATATATTACCGCCGGAAGCCTCGACGCTCTGGATAAAGACAGTGTGATTATCGGCAGGGAACTGGCCGCGTATATGGGTGCCGGGCTTGGGGCAAATGTGATCATCCATTCGCCCACGGGTAAGGAATACAACCTGAAGGTCGCGGGCGTTTTTACTTCAGGAATGTACGATTACGACCTGAACCTGGTTTTCACCAATCTTGAAGGCGCCCGGCAGATCCTGGAAGTGCCCGGCCAGATCAGCGCCGTAGCCGTAAAGCTCGATGACCTTTATCTTGCACCGGCAGTGCGCGATGAATTAGCACCTTTGCTCGGCGCGGATTATTATCTCAAGACCTGGATCGAGCAGAACAGTAATTTCTTCGCCGCCCTGAAGCTGGAAAAATTCGCGATGTTTATTATCCTGTTTTTGATTATTCTGGTGGCGTCGTTTAATATCATCAGCACCCTGGTCGTGACCGTGGTGGAGAAGACCAAAGACATCGGGATATTCAAGGCCCTGGGCATGCCCTGCTCGTCGGTAAGAAAGGTGTTTATGTGCCTGGGCCTCTCGATCGGCATAATCGGCGTTCTCTTTGGAACGGGCATCGGCATATTGCTCTGCAGTCTTTTGAAAAAATATAAATTTATTACACTTCCGCCGGATGTTTATTATGTTACTACTTTGCCGGTAGTGATTGAATTATGGCCGGACATCACAATGATTGTGGCCGGGGCGATAGCTATAGTCTTGCTTTCCACATTCTATCCGGCATATAAAGCCGCGAGCTTAAAGCCGGTCGAGGCGCTTAGATATGAGTAAGGACGGGTTTAAAACCTGTCCCTACAATGGAATTTTTCAATGTTGACCGCTAAAAACATACATAAGTCTTACGAAAACGCCAAAATGGGCCTGTCTGTGTTAAAGGGTGTGGACCTTAAGATAGATAAAGGCGGTTTTGTAGCATTGGTTGGGCCTTCGGGCGCCGGTAAATCCACGCTGTTGAATATCCTGGGGGGATTGGATTCTCCGAGCAAGGGAGAGGTTCTTTTTGAGGGCAGTTCCATCTACGGATTGAGCGACCAGGCGCTTTCAGCGCTGCGCAATAAAAAAATAGGTTTTGTTTTTCAGTTCTATCATCTCTTGCCGGAATTCAACGTCCTTGAGAACGCGATGATGCCCGGTTTTATCGCCGGAGGACTGAATGCCGCCGCACGCCTGCGCCTTAAGGAGAGTGCGGTGGAATTACTCGACCAGGTGGGGATGGCAGAGAGGATGGAGCATTTTCCTGACCAGCTCTCCGGAGGCGAAAAACAGCGCGCGGCAATTGTGCGCAGCCTGATCAACAAGCCGGAGCTCTTACTTTGCGACGAGCCCACCGGCAACCTGGATTCCAAGGCAAGCGAAGACGTAATGTCGCTTTTAAAAAGATTTAATGCGCAACACCTTGCCACTATTGTCCTGGTCACACATAATATAGAACTGGCAAAAAATGCCGATAAGGTATATCATTTAAGGGATGGGGTGTTGGTAAATTAAGAGCGGAGGATTATTATGAAGATCTATATTGACGGTAAATTTTATGAAAAAGAGGACGCCAAGGTTTCCGTATTCGATCATGGGCTCCTTTACGGCGACGGGGTGTTTGAAGGCATCCGTTCCTATAACCGCTTGGTCTTTAAGTTGAAAGAGCATATTGACCGGCTCTTTGAATCCGCAAAGAGCATTATGTTGGAGATCCCCCTTACCAAGGAACAGCTGATCAAGGCTGTGGTCGGTACACTCAAGCAAAATAAGCTTAACGACGCCTACATCCGCCTTGTGGTTACCCGCGGGCCCGGGGATCTCGGGCTTGACCCGCGTAAATGCGTGGGCCGTGCCACGATCATCATCATCGCTGATAAGATAGCTTTGTATCCGGAAAAGTATTACAAGGAGGGCTTAAAGATCATCACCGTGCCTACGGTCAGGAATCTGCCTGAGGCGCTCAACCCGCAGATAAAATCACTGAATTATCTCAATAACATCCTGGCCAAGATCGAGGCCACCAACGCTGGATGCGACGAAGCGATAATGTTGGATTCGCTGGGTTACGTCGCCGAATGTACGGGCGATAATATTTTTATCGTAAAAAAGGGCCATCTTTATACTCCGCCACAGTGCATGGGCACACTGCGCGGCATTACGCGCGACTCGGTAATGGAGATCGCGCGCGCGCATAATATTTCCGTGCATGAACACGTGATCACCCGTCATGAAGTCTATATCTCGGATGAATGTTTCTTGACCGGCACCGCCGCTGAGATCATCCCGGTAGTAGCTGTGGACGGCCGGGTCATAGGCCTCGGCAAACCCGGAAAAGTAATGCTGGGCTTGAAGAGTAAATTCAGGGAATTGACGAAGAAAGAAGGCGTAAAATATTGAAGCTAGAGACCAATGCGTAATAACCAAACACCAAGATACAATAATCAAACAATAACCAATAACCAAATTCAAATAACCAAACAAAAGTGTTTGGTGATTGGTTATTGATTATTGGGATTTGTTTGGTGTTTGGAAATTGGTTATTGGTGATTTCGAGATTAAGAGGAGACGATAATGTTATGCGATAATTGCGGTAAAAATCCGGCAACCGTGCATCTGACTGAGATCGTAGATGAGCAGATGACCGAGCTGCATCTTTGTGAAGAGTGCGCGCGCCAGAAAAGCGCGCAGATGGAACAGCAATTCGGCTTAAGTGACCTCCTGGCGGGCATGGCCGAGTTCAGCAAGCCGCCCAGCTCAAAAGAGGTGGCAGGATCCGTTGACCTCAAATGCCCCAGCTGCGGCCTGACTTACACCGATTTTAAAAAAATAGGCCGGCTTGGCTGCGGCGAGTGTTATACCGCTTTTAAAAAATACCTCGGGCCGTTACTAAGAAGGATCCACGGTTCGGGCCAGCATTTCGGCAAGTCACCGCTTAAAATTACCAAAACACTGAAAAAGAAAATAGACCTGCAGGACCTGCGTAACCGCCTGCAGAAAGCGATAGCCACAGAAGCCTTTGAGGAAGCGGCAAAACTGCGCGACCAGATCAAGGAAACAGAGAAGAAAATGGCGCAGGAAGATACGGCTTCCAAGGAGGATAAAATATGAAATTAGACGACCTCTTAAAACATACCAGCGAATGGCTCAAGGATACCGGGCCGAATTCGGATATCGTCATTTCAAGCCGCATCCGGCTGGCCCGCAATATTGATAAGGTTTCTTTTCCTCATTGGGCAAATAAAGCCAGGGGCGAGGAGACATTGAATATGATTATGGAAGCGCTCTCCGCTTCGGATTATTTGAATAAGGCCACGGTCTTTAAGCTTGGGGAATTAGACAGCGTGGATAAGCAGTTTCTGGTGGAGCGGCATCTCATGTCCATGGAGCATGCCCAGCGCACCAACCATAAGGCAGTGGCAATTGATGATGACGAAATCGTTTCTATCATGATCAACGAAGAGGACCACATCCGTATGCAGGTGATGCAGTCGGGGTGCAATCTTCTTGAGGCCTGGAATATTATCAACAAGCTGGACGATTCCATAGCCGGCAAGTTGAATTTCGCGTTTCTGCCGGACTGGGGTTATCTGACCGCTTGCCCCACTAACACAGGCACCGGCATGCGCGGTTCGGTGATGCTGCATCTGCCGGCACTGGTGATGACGCGCCAGATCGAGCGGGTCTTAGCGGCGATCGCCAAATTAAGTTTTACCACGCGCGGCCTCTACGGCGAAGGCACACAGGCAATGGGGAATTTTTTCCAGATCTCCAACCAAGTCTCGCTTGGGCACAGCGAAGAAGAGATCATTGAAAATATCAATAACCTTATCCGTCAGATCGTCGAGCAGGAAGCTCAGGCGCGCCAGTTGATGGTGCAGAAGAACAAGGCGCTGGTGGAAGACCGGGTCAGCCGCAGCCTGGGCGTATTGAAGAACGCGCGGATAATCTCGAGTCAGGAGACGATTGAATTGCTTTCTATGGTCAGATTAGGCTGTGACCTGGGTATAATCAAAGATATTGACCGCCGCGCGATCAACGAGCTTTTTATTACCACTCAACCGGCGCATCTACAGAAGATCGAAGCTAAGAAATTGAGTTCTCCGGAGCGCGACCTTAAGCGCGCGGAATTGATCAGGAGTAAATTGAGCCTGAATTAAAATAACAACGTAGGGGCGGGTTTGAAACCCGCCCCTACAGGAACAAAAGGTCCATACATAATTTAGGGAGGAGTCATGTTCAACAGGTTTACCGAAAGAGCAAGAAAAGTCATCATTTTAGCTAAAGAAGAAGCAAGGCGGTTTAACCATGACTACATCGGCACCGAGCATATTCTGCTTGGCCTTGTGCGTGAGGGTGAAGGTGTGGCCGCCACCGTCCTGCAAAAGATGGGCGTATCCCTGGAAAATATCCGCATTGAAGTAGAAAAACTGGTACAGCCGGGGCCGACCACACAGATCATCGGCGATATACCATTTACGCCGCGCGCCAAAAAAGCGCTGGAGCTTTCCGCTGAAGAAGCGCGATCGCTGGGCCACAACTACATCGGCACAGAACATCTGTTGCTTGGCCTTATCCGCGAAGGTGAAGGCATTGCTTCGCAAGTCTTACTGAATCTGGGCCTGGATTTGAATACGGTCAGAAATGAAGTAATGGAAATACTGGGCTCGGCCTTACCCGGGGGCATGGGTGCCGCAGGCCCCGCCGGCCAGCAGGCCAAAAGCAAGACCCCGGCCTTAGACGCCTTTGGTCGCGACCTCACTACTTTGGCCAGGGAGAATAAGCTTGATCCGGTTATAGGCAGGCAGACGGAAATAGAAAGAGTGATCCAGATTTTGAGCCGCCGCACAAAAAATAATCCCGTGCTCTTAGGCGAGGCCGGTGTGGGCAAGACCGCGATAGTCGAAGGCCTGGCTCAGGCGATTGTGGCCGGTAACGTGCCGGAGATATTAAGGGGCAAGCGCATGGTCGTTCTGGACCTGGCATTGATGGTTGCCGGAACAAAATACCGCGGCCAGTTTGAGGAACGCATCAAGGCTGTAATGGAAGAAATAAAACGCTCGCAGGATGTAATCATATTTATCGACGAACTGCATACCCTCGTCGGCGCAGGTGCGGCGGAAGGCGCTATTGACGCGTCAAATATCATGAAGCCTGCGTTATCGCGCGGCGAGATGCAGTGTATCGGCGCCACTACCATGGATGAGTACCGCAAATATATAGAGAAGGACGCGGCCCTGGAGAGGCGGTTTCAAACCATTATGGTCGAGCCGCCCAGCGTTGAGCAGACCATAGAGATATTAAAGGGGCTGCGCGATAGATACGAAGCGCACCATCGCGTAAGTTTTCGTGACGACGCACTTGAAGCCGCGACAAAACTGTCCAACCGTTACATCTCGGGCCGGTTCCTGCCGGATAAAGCCATTGACCTTATTGATGAGACCGGCTCGCGCGCGCGCTTGAATGTCCTGATCGTGCCGCCGGAAATTAAGAAGGTTGAGGAGAAGGTGGAATCATTAAGGAAAGAAAAAGAATCTTTTATTAAGAGCCAGGATTTTGAAAAAGCGGCGTCTCTGCGCGATCAGGAAAGGGCGGCCCGCCAGGAACTGGAAAAATTGAACCACGAATGGTCGCAGGCAAAAGACAAGATGCGGCCGGAAGTGACTGCCGAAGATATCGCCAAGATTGTCTCCCAGTGGACGGGTATTCCGCTATTCCGCATGGAAGAAAAAGAAGGCGAAAAGCTGATGAAGATCGAAGACGAGCTGCATAAGCGCGTGATCGGCCAGAATGAGGCGATCGAGGCTATTGCGCATGCGGTGCGGCGTTCGCGGGCAGGCATCAAAGATCCCAAGAGGCCGATTGGTTCGTTTATCTTTCTAGGGCCTACCGGTGTCGGTAAGTCACTTCTTGCCCGGGCGCTGGCGGAATTTATGTTCGGCGACGAAGATGCCCTGGTCCAGTTGGATATGTCGGAGTATATGGAAAAATTCAATGTCTCGCGCCTCATCGGGGCGCCTCCCGGATACGTGGGTTATGAGGAAGGCGGACAGCTTACCGAGAAAGTCCGGCGCCGCCCCTACTCGGTTATCCTCTTGGATGAGATCGAAAAAGCGCATCCCGATGTCTTCAATCTGCTTTTGCAGGTTTTTGAAGAAGGCCGGCTTACGGACAGTTTCGGCAGGAAAGTGGATTTCAGGAATACGGTAATAATCATGACCTCCAACGTCGGCGCTGAACTGCTGCGTAAGACCGGATCGCTGGGTTTTAAGACCCAGAAAGAAGAGGTCACTTACCAGGATATGAAAGATAAACTGCTTGAAGAGGTAAAACATACCTTTAAGCCGGAGTTCCTTAACCGCATTGACGACATCATCGTCTTTCGGCAGCTTCTCAAAGAGGATCTCTATCGTATTATAGACATCGAGATCGGCTTTGTCTATGAGCGGCTTAAGGATAAGAATATTACTTTGGAAGTGAGCCCTGAGGCCAAGGAATTCCTGATTGAAAAAGGTTTTGATCCGGTTTTTGGCGCAAGGCCCTTAAAAAGGACCATCCAGAGATTCCTGGAAGATCCGCTGGCATCAGAAATAATTTCCAAAAAGTTCAAGGATGGTTCTATTGTCAAGGTGACGCGCAAAAACCAGGAGTTGATTTTTGAATAATTCGTGGGTGCGGCACATAATCTTCAGCAATTTTTTTATCGCATTCGGCCGCCGGGCCATCGGGTTCATGTATTATACCGGTGGCCTGAGTTATCTTAGCGCTCAGACGATTTACCAGTCGTTTGTCCCGCCTTTTAAGCGGGTCCGCCTTTTTCAGGAGATCAAAAAGGCCGGTTATGACAGCCTGCCTATCGTCTCGCTGGTTTCGCTGTTCATCGGTTTTATTTTCGCCCTGCAGACCGCGTATTTTATGCAGCGCATCGGTTCCGAGCTTTATATCGCAAGCTTAGTTGCTTTGTCACTGGTCAGGGAGCTCGGGCCCGTGATCACCGCACTTGTTGTCGCAGGGCGCGTGGGTGCGGCTATCACCGCCGAGATCGGCACAATGCAGGTGACCGAGCAGGTGGATGCCCTGGAAACGCTGGCGACTAACCCCATAAAATACCTGGTTGTGCCGCGATTCCTGGCCATGTGTATTGTACTTCCTATCTTGACGCTGTTTGCCGACTTAGTCGGCAAACAGCGTCAAGATAGGAAGTACAATACAC
>Ga0105164_10001358_pt1 | contig 15721 bp, 27 predicted proteins | sample VDWuncwatermetaG_FD_89674 | JGI IMG/M metagenome (GOLD analysis project Ga0105164, IMG submission 89674) | Wastewater microbial communities from Netherlands to study Microbial Dark Matter (Phase II) - VDW unchlorinated drinking water | ecosystem: Environmental > Aquatic > Freshwater > Drinking...
TCGGGGGGGGGTACACTTATAAAGAGCAAGATCGGCAAGATAAGTACATTAAGCTTAAATTTTTTACACCAAATTCTATGCGAACCATTATTCGAGCGAGCCTTGCCAGCACCCTTTTCTTCACCGGTGCGCTCTTTGCGGTTGGTGTCCAGGCGCAGACCACAACAACAGATAATGCACAATATATCAGTGGTCCAACTCCCAATAAAACAATGTTGAATCCTGGCGAATCATTATTTCCTCTGCAAGTGACAGTGAAAAATACCGGGACGAGTACCTGGAGTAAGTTCAGCGGTGCAGGATCAGAAGGCATCGTTATAGGCCCCTGGCCAGTAGATAATCCTAATAATCGGGCATTTGATGCGGGGGCAACGGTGTATCGTAATATCCCTCGCAGTGTTGCTGCGGGGGAGTCGGTCACCGTTGATTTACTTGAGACTTTAGGAATGATCGCGCCTTCTACTCCTGGAACCTACTCGTTACAATGGAAGGCATATCGTTACAACGATATCGGTGGAACGAAAATAACACCCTTCGGAGATCCTATCCCAAGCACACCACTAGTAATTACAGTTGCTCAGACTCTTCAAGACAACGCGCAGCTTTTAGAAGTAGGGTATAGTCACCCTGGCAAAACTGAATTTAAGCCCGGAGATACACCCAATGTATTTTTCAAGTTCAAGAATACCGGAACAGCCGACTGGGAAACTGGTAAAATATTTTTATATCCATGGCCATTGAACGACGCGGATAACCGTTCTTGGCAGGGAGGTGGAACCGTGGGGCATCCTGTTCCGCTTTGGATTTCTCCCGGAGGCACCGCTGGTTTTAATCTTGGGGGAAACCTTGGGATCACCGCACCGCAGAAGTCGGGGACATATAAGCTCCAGTGGAGGTTGTATCGAAAAACAGATCCCAACCGTGATGACCTCACTCCATTCGGCGACATTGCGCCTTCCACCCCATTAGTGTGGACGGTGGCGAAACCCAATCAGAATCCATCCTTTACAGGGTCGACGGGACCGGGTAGCCCGTTCCCGCAGAATCAGTCGTTTGCCTTTTCTTGGACCGCGAATGATCCAGATGGCGACGCGCTTTCGTGGACGGTGGATTGGGGTGATAATACCTCTTCGAGTAATGTCAACGGCGTTTGTGAATTTAGTGGGACGAGGAGCGGCGCCTTGTGTCCCACATTTCGAGCATCGCATTCCTGGGTTGCGGGCAATTATACAATTCGTGTGACGGTCGTGGACGGGAATGGAGGCGCGGCAACGCAGACTGTTCCCGTGGTGGTAGCGGCTCCGACCACCCCCATTCTTCCAGATTACGATGCCAAACAGGTTGGTGGATCGTTTCCGACGCAAACGACTTTTAAGCATGGTGAGTCAACGGTGGTGTCGTTAACATTCAAGAACACCGGGGCAAGCACATGGAAGCCCGGCCATATTACACTCTATCCGTGGCCATTGAACAACTCAGACGCAATGAACTGGTGGGGCGGTGAGTCCGTTGGAAAGACTTTAGAGACCGACGTGCCACCAGGTCAAGAAGCAAATTTTGTTTTGGGGTTAGTGGTTCCGAATGTATCAGGAACTCAGCGTCTTCAATGGCGGCTTTATGGAGATAAAAACAGGCCACTGGGGGATCGTAATCAAACTATGGAACCGTTTGGTGCCATAGCCCCTTCAACGCCTCTGGTTTGGACGGTGATTACGCCTCCAGCTGTTCCCGAACTTGATGCAAAACATGTGGGCGGGGGCTTTCCAACAAAAACGGTATTTGCCCCAGGCGAAAAAGTTGATGTAAAGGTGGTTATGCGTAATATTGGCACCCAAAGCTGGAAAAATTGTTTCCAGAATTTATACCGAACCTCGCCATCATTCAGGCCCGCAGTTCAAGGAGTACTGGACGGTGGAGCCGTGTCGTGTGGCGAAGTGTACACGCGACCAGTGCCAGAACCTGAATACGTTTTCTATGACACGATCATCATGCCACAAGAATCCGGGATATACGTGTATCAATGGCAAATGGCCAGTCGCAATCCTGGGGAAACGGATGCGCAAGCAAAGCCGTTCGGCACCCTCACGAGTCCGTGGAACGTTACGGTCGCCAGCACTCCAACAGAGAAGAACAACCCACCCGTGATCAAAGGCATCACCGCCCCGAGTCTCTTGAAGGTCGATCAAACCGGCACCTGGACCGTAAAGGCATACGATCCAGAAGCAAAGCCCTTGAGCTATTATGTTACCTGGGGTGATGAAGTACCGGATGGTCCTCAACCCACTAGAGTTTCCTCTCCGTCGTATGAACGGTCACAGAGTGCAACATTCACACATTCGTATCAGCAACCCGGACTCTACGAGCCGCGATTTACCGTGATCGACAGCGCAGATCAGAAGGCCGATACTACGGCCAGCGTGACCGTAGTCAATCCCACCGAACCTCCGCCTCCACAACTGGTCTGTCCTCCGAATTGTCCGAAACCTCCACCTCCGATTGTCATCGACAACGAATCCGAGAAACTCCGCGAACGCATCAAGCAATTGGAATATAAAATTTCAGAGCTGGAAGATAAAGTCATTGAACTCGAAAAGCAGCAATTCACCAAAACAAACAACGATCTGATTGGACGGATTAAAGGGAAGGTCCTGTTGCAGGTGGAGGAGAATGGCGAAGCCTGGTATGTGGACCCCGCCACGTACAAAAAGTATTACCTTAAAGATGGCGCCTCGGCCTACACCGCGCTGGGAGCGTTTGGGCTCGGGGTGAAGAATAAAGACCTTGCCAAGATTCCGGTTGGCATCGAAGGCCGATTTCAACTCAAAGACACCGATGGCGATGGGCTGGATGATAAACTCGAAATTGGCTTGGGCACAGACCCGAACAACCCCGATAGCGATGGCGATGGCCACACCGACGGCGATGAGGTGAAAAGCGGCTATGATCCCTTGGGGCCCGGAAAACTTTCAACCGATGCGACACTGGTTTCGCGCCTCAAGGGCCGGATCGTTCTTCAAGTAGAAAATGGCGGACAAGCCTGGTATATCAACCCCACGAACGGAAAACGCTACTACATGGCCGACGGGGCCTTGGCCTACCAGATCATGCGGTACCTTAGCTTGGGAGTGAATAATGGTGATCTCCGACAGATTCCGGTGGGTGAATTTAACGCACAATAATATGGTGATGCCACTCTGGACTAAACGCTCTGCCGTGCTGGGCGCTCTCGTTTTCGGAATCATGTCCCCCGTTTTTGCTCAAGAGACATGGAATGTGTCCCCGGCAAAAACCGAAGAACCACCTGCACAAATTCGTTATGATTTCGATCGCGTCAAAGCGGTGTACGGGTTGAATTTTCAAGCGCGTCCTCAAACCGGAGTAAGTCCAGACTCATGGATTGCGCAGTTAGCCGGTGGCCCGACAGAGCCGATCACCGTTTTGTTTGGCGCAGTGTACATGTACAAAGACGGACAGAATGTTGGTAAAGAACATTTTTTGAAAGTGGAAGGCAAGAACGGATCACGTCGGTTCCTGGAAAACTCCCTCAAGAATACCTACGCACACGACGGCGACTCTGCGCCATCCACGATTACTCAATTTTTTTGGTCTGCCAAACAACTCGAAGGCGAAACGATTGTAAAGAACTTTGAGCCCCCTATTATTTCGACCACACTTTGGCGCGACCAAAATCCGGCGGGGGGAACCACGACTTCGGTCACTGGGTTGCGGCTCGGTTTTTCCAACGATGGGAATGCCGCCGCAGAAGCATTTTGGAATGACAAGGGGGATGAGAACGCTTATGTCGGAGATATGACCACTCTTGAAGAATCGACAGACCCCTGTGTGAGTAGTGGTCATTGTCTTGATCAATAATTCGTATGAAAAAATCTATTCTTCGTGTCATCGTCGTTTTCGCCGCTGCCGGTTCACTACTAGTACCAGCTCTGGCGTTGGCAAAACCCGTTTCGTTTACCGCATTGGGGCAACTCACGAGTATTTCTACCAAGCCCGCACAACTAACTGTGCTTATCCATTCCATCAAACCCTCTGTGTTACAGACACTGCGGTCGGCAGAAGTGAATGTAGGGCTCACTGCTCGGACAACGTACATGAACGCAAAGAAGAAGAGAGTCCGGATCAAAGACATTCCGACGTATAGCCAAGTTTCAGTGGAAGGTCAATATGATGGGAAAAAGTTTTTGGGAAGCAAAGTCACATTGATCAAGGCGGACGAGGGGGTACCCAAAGGAGAGAAGATTATGGACCGCATCGAAGGCGCGGTGCAGACCGCACTCTTCAAAGCCAAGGCTCCAAAAAAGAAAGGAATAAAATAAGTATCAAAAAGACCCGCCACCCGGCGGGTCTTTTGTTAGAGGAGTCCGATGTTATTGCGCACTTTTTCCATCGTCTTGCTTGCAACAGTTCGGGCGCGCTTCGCTCCGTCTTCCAGGATTTCTTTCAAATGATCTGGATTTTTCATGAGCTTGTGGTATGCGCTTTGAAGGGGTGCCAAAGACTCAATGATCGTTTCAGTTAATTCCTTTTTGAAGTCGGCGTAGCCTTTGCCAGCAAAGTGTTTTTCGAGTTGCGGAATTGTCTGGCCCGAGAGAACGCTCATTATAGTGAGGAGATTAGTAAGCGCCGGTTTGTCTTTGCCGCTCACAACCTCGGTGCCCGAGTCGGTGACGGCTTTAGAAATTTTCTTTTTGATGGTTTCGGGGTCATCCGTGAGAGCGATATAGCTATTGGCCGAAGCCGCAGACTTACTCATTTTTTTTGTGGGCTCATCAAGGCTCATAATGCGAGCCCCTTCTTTTTGGAGCCGGACTTCGGGGATCCGAAACGTTTCACCAAACCGGTGATTGAACCGTTTGGCTAAATCGCGCGTAAGCTCCACGTGCTGCTTTTGGTCTTCGCCGACTGGAACAATGTGGGGTTGGTACATAAGAATATCCGCAGCCATGAGAACAGGATAATCAAAAAGTCCAACCGCAATACTGTTCCCTGTTTCTTGATTCTTGTTACTTGTCTTATCTTTAAACTGCGTCATCCGTTCCAATTCTCCCATTGTGGCAATCGGATTCAGAATCCACCCCAGCTCCGTGTGTTCCTTCACATGGGACTGGACGAAGAACGTCGCTTTGTCGGGATCAAGTCCAGCCGCGATATACATAGCCGCAAGGCTCAGAGTATTTTCTCGCAGTTGCTTTGGATCTTGCGGCACCGTAATGGCATGCAAATCCACAATGCAGTAATAGGCATCGCCCTCGTTCTGGAGTGCAATAAATTGCTTGAGTGCGCCAAGGTAATTGCCGAGGTGGAGGATGCCAGAGGGTTGAATGCCAGAGAGGATAGTCATAACAGTACGAATCATTAACCGAATAATGTCTGAATACGGTCGTCGTCATCCTGGCTTGACCAGGATCCGATTGATTAACCTGCACGTATTCTCTCATAAGTGATTTTTGCTGACAAGTTTCTCAAAATAAAAAAAGACCTTGGTAAAAGGTCGGGCAGGAGGCGGGCGCTGAGTGCGTGCCCGCCTCCTGCCGTCTTGGTCTTCGCGGTCAGCTCTGCGCGGCCTGCTCGCGGTTACGCTGGGCTTTGATCCGATGGAGGATCGGGGGCGGCTGCTGGTCGTCCGGGAGCAGCTTGATGTTGCCACCGAAATCGTTGGTCAGGAGGTGATCGGCCCGCGTGTACGGTACGAACACCACCGTCTCGTCGCCGTACACGCGGCCGGCGTGATGCCAGCCCGCCGGGATGGCGAGCAAGTCGTTGTTGCCCTGCATCATGTAGACGGTCCGCCATTGGGTTTCGTTCGGCGGCCTCAGCCAGACCTCGAGAGTCCCCTTGAGCACCTGGTAAATCTCCACCTCGTCATGCGGGTTATTGCTCCGCGGTGGGTGGTGGTGAGCGGGGAAGAATCCGCCAGGCTCGATGGTGACCTCCGGGTTCACGCGGACGTGCCCGTGGGTCAATGGGTCCACCGGGGGGTTGACCGTAACCCCGGGTGGGTGCTGTCGGTGGGTGTTCACCGTGACGCTCCTTGTGTATGTCATTGTTCCTCGTTTCGGGAACGCCTTACTTTACAACAGAGAGAGAGAGAGAGTAATTGTCAATCGGTGATATTCGTTGTATAGTAATAGTGGCCATGTTTTGCAGCGATATCGTCTATGATCAATACAATGTTTATCCAACGCCAGATTCCTATCCAGGCACGGCTTCCCGTTGTTGTACTCAAAGAAGGGAAGAAGTTTGTGGCCTATACGCCTGCACTGGATTTATCAACTTCTGGGCGGACATTTGAACAGGCAAAGAAACGCCTCAAAGAAGCGGTACTCATTTTTTTTGAAGAAACAATGAAACATGGCACGATCGAGCGTGTTCTTTTAGAGTATGGGTGGACGCGCGGTCGGCAACAGTGGGCTCCGCCACTGGTTGTGGCGCAAGAATCTACATCTGTTCAATTACGCGTTGCGGCATAGCTATGGCGGGGTTGACTCCGATTCATTGGAGGAAATTTGAAAGATTTTTATTGTTTGTCGGTTGTACGTTCCAGCGAGAAAAAGGCGATCATCGGATCTATTGGAGATCCGATATTCTCAGACCGGTCGTGGTCCCTCGAGACACGGCACTTCCGGTTTTTATTATTCGAAATAATCTCCGCGTTCTCGGCATTTCTGTTGAAGAGTGTTTGGACATTCTCCAGAAGGTATAATTATGGATTTCGATCAAATCCAACAGCTCCGTTCTCAATTTCAAGCCGACCTCCAGAAGGTCACAACCGCCCAAGATTTGGAGGCTCTGGAGATTTTTTATTTGGGTCGCAAAGCAGGGAAGGTGAGCAACCTTTTGCGCGGACTCAAAGACGTTTCGGTGCAAGAGCGGAAGACGGTTGGGCCCCTTCTTCAGTCTTTAAAACAAGAAATCGAGTCTGAGATCGCAAATCGTAAATCGCAAATCGTAAATCGCAAATCCACAACTTCGTTTGACCCTACTCTTCCAGGGAAGCAAATCCCGATGGGCCACTATTCGCCACTCACCACCACACGCCGCGCCGTGGAAAAAGTATTCCAATCCATGGGCTTTATGGTGCTCGACGGGCCGGAGCTTGAAAGCGAATATTACAATTTCGATGCGCTCAATATTCCCGCCTGGCACCCGGCTCGGGAAATGTGGGATACGTTTTATGTCGAAAATCCGAAAACAAGCGTCATTGCGAGCAACGCGAAGCAATCCAGAACGGGAAACCAAGAATCAAACCGCCTTTTACTTCGGACGCATACTTCCAGCATGCAGGTACGGATTATGAAGCAATTCCCGCAGCTTCCGATTCGTGCGATTGTTCCCGGCACCGTGTACCGCAACGAAGCCACCGATGCGCGGCACGAAAAAGCATTTTTGAATGTGGAGGGCTTAATGGTCGGGGAGGGGATATCTCTGCAAAATTTGATTTCCATCAGCCGTTTGTTCCTCAAAAAAGTATTAGCGGAAGACGTTGATGTCCGGTTTCGTCCCGGATTCTTTCCATTCACCGAGCCCAGCCTTGAACTCGATATCAGTTGCCTCATTTGTAAACAAAAAGGCTGCGCGGTGTGTAAAAAAACCGGCTGGCTGGAATTTATGGGCGCTGGCATGGTGCATCCGAACGTTCTCAAGGCAAGAGGGATAGACTCTAAAAAATATACCGGTTTTGCCTTTGGCTTTGGCCTGGATCGGCTTGTGATGCTTAAATACGGCATCGACGACGTGCGGCTCTTCCGCAGCCAGGACCTAAGATTTTTGAATCAGTTTTAATGTATGGTTAAAACAGAAAAAAATTACGCATTCATCGACAGTCAGAATTTGCATCTCGGCATTAAATCGCTTGGGTGGATAATCTTCGGCAGAAACTGGAGTTTAAAAATGAAAAAGCACCGCAAAAGGACGGGACCTTTTAAGGTGCTTTTTCTTGTGGATTCTTAATAAGAATAGCATAACCAAGGATTTTGTCAATACTGTGATTACAGTGATTACGATGGGCCCGCGGGGAATCGAACCCCGAGAGCTGAGAGTGACAATTCTCGCTCCGCACCAGACCAGGCCCATCGTGAAAATAGTATATAGCACGAATGTTAGCTTGATTCATTGTATGCCTCAAGAGCAGGACCACTACAAATCACTGGGAGTAAACAAAAACGCCAGAGCGTTGTCATTTCGGGCTTGCCTGCCTCGCCTTGGCGGTGGACCCGGAATCCAGACAAAAATGTTATCAGTTATCAGTTATTAGATATTAGAAATTTTGTTTGTATGGCTTCAGCCCTTGCCACTGCCGCAGACTTAGCAAAACAAGCTGAATTGACCAGCGCCAAAGCCGCGGCAAAATCGCGGTCGAGCTGGGCTTTGCGTAAGGCTGCCCTTAAAGGTATGGCGAACTACAGTGGTCAATACGGTCAAAATATGGTTTAATATAATTGTATGAAACTCGGACGCAAAGAGAAGTTTCTGAAAATATTTGCCAATCTACCCTTGGGTATTCGCCAGGAAATCATTGTCGTATTAGATGATAATCGGCCCATGACATGGAACGCAGTGTTTATTGAAGTAGAATCAGAAACGCCTCTGAGTGAGAGCATTTTAGAAAAGTTAGAAGAGTTAAAGATTATTTAGGAGTTATGTCAACAGAAGACAGGGAAAACATTTTATCAGATGAAGAAGTACGCAAGTTGGTTCTCGCGCGGCTTTCTATACTTTCTCCTGACACCATTGTTTCCTTGGGTGCTGATGGCAGTTTTACGCGCGATCAGCTGTTGGATAGCGTAGAACAAGGTGATTCGGTTGGAAACAAAATCGCTCAGATACAAATGCAGTGGCTCCAGTCGTTTAAAGAAGGTATGTATCTATGAGGATGATTGTCACCAGGCCTCAGCATGATGTGACTACTCGATACCTCTCTGCTTGGGCACAAGAGATTATTGAGAGAGCAAGACAAAAGGGATTTGAGGTTGTCGATCTTATAAAGGAAAAATCCACTCGAAGTGAGTTTGAGGGAAGAATGAAAAAATTGGCACCCGAGCTAGTTTTTTTAAACGGTCATGGAAGCGACGACTGTGTCTGTGGTCAAGACAATGAAATACTTCTCCAGAAAGGGGAAAATCATAACCTCTTGTCGCGTGCGATCACCTATGCGCTTTCTTGTGATTCAGCCAGGGGTTTAGGACCGGCAGCGGTGGAAGGCCGGACAGGATCGTACATCGGTTACACCGATGAATTTATTTTTATGGCTGACGCGCAATATATGAGAGAGCCACTGGAGGATCCTAAAGCGAGGCCGTTTATGGAATCATCCAATCAAGTGATGCACTCCTTGCTAAAAGGCCATACGCCAGAGCAAGCGTCGCAGCGATCAAAAGGTGTTTTTAGAAAAAAATTTACGCATCTTTCATCCAGCGTTACAGATCCCGATGCTCTCCAGGCGGCGCAATTCTTGTGGTGGAACATGCGACATCAGGTGTGCCTATAATGCAGGATGTCTCAAGAGCAGGACCACTACAAATCACTGGGAGTAAACAAAAACGCCAGAGTGCGCGAGGTGCGGAGTGCTTATCATAATCTTTCCAAGCAGCACCACCCTTTCCGCACTCTTACATCTGTGGCGGCGAGAGCGGATTGCTAAAGAGTTTATTGCACGTGAGGCCTTATGTTTCCAAAACAACAGAACTTTGCATACATCGATGGTGCTAATCTCCATAAAGGGATTGGCGGGTTGGGGTGGCAGCTTGATTACAAACGATTTCGAGTTTGGCTGGCAGAAAAATACGGAATCCAAGTCGCCTATGTATTCATAGGGTTAATACCAAGATACAAAGGATTATACAAGTACTTGCAAGAGTCGGGATTTACTCTTGTATTTAAAGAAGTGGTGTACGACGGCAACGGCAAACCAAAAGGAAATTGTGACGCAGACCTTGTCTTGCAGGCAACACGTGACGCATACGAGAATAAATTTGATGCGGCGCTTTGGTTTCCAGCGATGGAGACTATGCAGGCCTGGTTGCATTTTTGCTCGAACGGAAAAAGTTTTCTATTGTTTTGTCGCCCCACTCTCAAACGAAGTGCTCCATATTACTGAAGCGAACGGGGGCGAGAATCGCCTACATCAATGACCAGCGCTCCCATTTAGAACTGAGCCATAAAGAAAAAGCCCCCGATGGGAACGGAATCTCATAAGGGTCTTTTTCGTAAGTATTATTTATACAATAGCACTTCTAAGAAAAAAGTCAATAGTTAGGAGAAAAAGTTCGCACAGAGTATAGTATAATAAAAGGAAAACAATCAAAATTATGCCCCAAGAGCAGGACCACTACAAATCACTGGGAGTTTCAAAAATATGCCCGCCGTTGCCACTGCCGCAGAATTAGCCAAACAAGCTGAATTGACCAGCGCTAAAGCCGCGTCTACTAAGCTACCGTCGAGTTGGGTAGCGAGGAGAGGCATCTTGAAAGGCATGGCTAAAACTGCTTACCCGATTATATTCAGGGCAGAATATGGCAAAGTGGGAAACAATGGTATAATACCCAATAGTGCTATACATTTCCATAAAAACAGCTACTGACCATTTTTTAGCGCCTACTCTCTTTAATATGTCCAAAACTCTGAAGAAACATCTCGCCACAATCACCAAACATCTTCCGGATCTCAAGCGTCATTACCATGTAAAAACCATCGGTGTGTTTGGTTCAGTCGCACGCGGAGATGCCACGCCCAAAAGCGATGTTGACATCCTCGTCGAACTCAGCAAGCCCATCGGTCTTTTCCGTTTTGTCGGGCTTGAGCAGGAATTAAGTGAATTGTTGGGTCGAAAAGTTGATTTAGTCACTAAAAGAGCACTCAAGCCGGCGATTAAAGAGGATATCCTTAGCGAGATTATTTATGTCCAAAAGGAATCCTAAACTCTATATACAAGACATTCAACGTTCCATTGATTTGATCCAACAGTATACAGGAGGGATGACCTTTGATCAATTTGATAATGATCAAAAAACTCTAGATGCTGTTGTGCGCAACTTTCATATTATTGGGGAAGCAGCTCGGGCGCTCCCTGAATCGGTAAAAATACAAAACCCCTCTATACCATGGAGTCAAATTTCTGGGATGCGCAACGCCATGATCCATGAATACTTCGGGGTTGATACGGTGGAAATTTGGTCGACTCTTGAGCACGATCTTCCTGCTCTTAAGAAACAGTTAAAAAGGTTGAAGGTCTAAGAAAAATTGGGGCAGAGTTTCCGCTCCAAGGTTTGCCGTGAGCGACATACCGAATCGATGACTGACGCGGATGCTTCTTTACATAGCTATGCCTCAAGTTGAGGATCACTACAAATCGCTGGGAGTTCCCAAAAACGCCAGAGCGCGCGAGGTGCGGACTATCTATTTTGTCATCCCTTCGACAAGCTCAGGGCAGGCTCTGAGCCCAAGCGAAGGATCTCGTCGAGATTGCTGTATTGAGATTCTTCGGTCGCAAGCTCCCTCTTAGCGCTGGTATAATTGCCAAAAAAATGGTTTAATATTATCGTATGCCTTGGGACTATAGGAAAGAAAAGTATGATCGTCAGGCGGCTACTGACCCGGTGTGGTATTTAGAGCGGCTGATTCGGCATGACCTTGGGAATAACAAAATTGACCGTCTGCTCTTAATCAAGCATTTTAGCGAGCTCAATATTCCGGAAGATCGAAAAGCATTTTTAGAACTTCTTTTGTGGAACAAACCGTTTTAACCCCTTGGCAGAAATCCGCTGTTAACACTGTTGCGAACGAACTAGCATTAACGGGATTCTACCTTTCCGGCGGGACTGCATTGGCCGCCTATTATCTCCATCATCGTTTTTCGGATGATTTGGATTTTTTTGTGGGGGAAAAGCCAGACACCGTATTTCTCCATTCTTTCGTAGAAAAACTAAGGGGAGTATTGGGTGCCAGCGCGGTTCGGTATGAGAAGGTATATGATCGGAATCAGTATTTTTTTACAATCGATGACAAGGAGTGCAAAGTAGAGTTTACGCTCTATCCATTTCCGTCGTTGGGGCGTTCCTTAAAAAAAGGCGGTATGCGCATCGATAGCCTGCGTGATATTTCGGCAAATAAGGTGATGGCGATGCTTGATCGATTTGATCCAAAAGATTTTGTTGACCTGTATTTTTTACTGCAACGCCGTTCTTTGGAAGAACTCCGCGATGATGCTCAGAAAAAATTTGACATGACGATCAGCAATATTTTTCTTGGTGGTGAGCTTGCGAAAGTACGCAGGATTGTAGCACTACCGACCATGCTCAAACCGTTGTCGATTGAAGAACTGAGGACATTTTTTTCTCAACAGGCAAAACTGTTGGGCTCTGCGGTGCTTGGCGGTGAGATTTCCTAGACGCTATGACCGACTACTACCATTCCTCCGATGAATTCAAGCACTGCAAGATTGATATGAATTCCGACAGCCCCTAGGATTAAGTCAGGCCAAGGTCAATACAACGGTATGCCTCAAGATCAGGACCACTATAAATCATTGGGAGTAAACAAAAACGCCAGAGCGTTGTCATTCCGGGCTTGCCTGCCCCGCCTTGGCGGTGGACCCGGAATCCCTGCCTACCGGCAGGCAGGCAGACAAAAACATAAAAAATAAATCCATTTCTATTGATTCTTATTTCTGGATCCCCGATCCTGGTCGGGGATGACTGCCGAGCGTATGCCCGCCGTTGCCACTGCCGCAGAATTAGCAAAACAAGCGGAATTGACCAGCGCCAAAGCCGCGTCTACTAAGCTACCGTCGAGTTGGGTAGCGAGGAGAGGAGCGCTCAAGGGGTTTGGAAAGATTTTCGTGTTATAATATCAATGTGTCTATGAGCGATTACTATTATTTCCCCGATGAATTCAAATGCATGTACTGCAAGATGAATCTTGATTCAGACTTGGACCACCCCATTGGCCTCCCTCATGGCGGTTCGTTAGATTTAAAATGCGAGAAGTGCGGGGCGCTATGGAAATTCTGGGCATCGGTGCAACTCCAACATAAACTCCTCAAAGGAGGAAAGTTTAACAAATAAGTGATATGAAGCCTCAGTTAAAAAAAAATCTTGATATCATTCAGAAGCATCGCGATATTTTACTCAAGCGGCATCATGTGCGCCGGATTGGTATTTTTGGTTCGGTCGCGCGTGGGGATGCCACTGACAAGAGCGATATTGATCTGCTTGTTGATTTTGATGAGTCAATCAGCCTTTTTGATCTTGTTGACCTCGAAGACTATCTTCAAAAACTGTTGCGTCGGAACGTTGATGTGGTGCCGCGCGGAGCATTGAAACCATTATTGAGAAAAAATATTTTACGTGATGTTCGGTATGTCTGAACGGGAACCCGCTGTGTATGTCGATGATATTCTTTCGAGCATTCGAAAGATCAAGCGGTATACAAAAGGGATGTCAGAAGCGGAGTTTTTTCGCAGCAGCATCACCGTTGATGCCGTGGTGCGCAATCTCGGGATTATTGGAGAGGCGGCCAGTGCAATTCCAGATGAGTACAAGAAGAAGTTCTCCAATGTGCCTTGGAGAAAAATTATTGGTATGCGCAATAAAGTTGTCCATGAATACTTCGGATTAATAGAAGATATTTTATGGAGTACAATAAACAAGGACATTCCATTGTTAGAACGACAGATCAAGGAAGTTGCTAAGAAGTTGAAAAAATCAAGGTAGTACGAACAGTATGCCCCAAGATCAGGATCACTACAAATCACTGGGAGTTTCAAAAAACGCAAGCCTACAAGCTAATTCCTAAGTCCTCGAACGGTATCCTATGCCCTCCGCCCTTGTCACTGCCGCAGAACTTGCTAAACAAGCCGAATTCGCCAGCGCCAAAGCGCCGTCGAGTTGGGCTATGCGCAAAGCGGTAGCGAAGGGCTTTGGGAAGGTTTCCGTGGTATAATCAAGTTGCCTTTATTGGATGCGCCGCGCTTCAAAGGACAATTGCGCGGCATGATTCTGTCAAATCATATGTCTAAAGAACTTAAAAAACATCTTAGAATAATTAATAAGAATTTTGCAACACTCCAGCATTCTTATAATGTGAAGAAGATCGGTGTGTTTGGTTCGGTCGCGCGCGGGGAATCCACATCAAGGAGCGACATCGATATTCTTGTTGAATTGCGTAAGCCGATGGGTTTTTTCCGATTCATTCAGTTAGAGGATCATTTGAGCGAGTTGCTCAACAAAAAGGTGGATCTGGTCACTCGGAATGCATTAAAATCTGCCACTAAAAAAAGTATTCTTCATGATGTTGTGTATGCAACAAAGGAGTCCTAAATTGTACATTGCGGATATTAAGACCGCCATTACTCGGATTGAAAAATATACGAAAGGGATGACCTTTCGACGTTTTGTGAGTGACACAAAAACGATTGATGCTGTTGTTCGTAATCTTGAAATTATCGGCGAAGCGGCGCGAATGATCCCAGAACAAACAAAACAAAAATATCCAGAGATACTTTGGAAAGAGATTGTGGGAATGCGTAACAAGATTGCGCACGAGTATTTCGGCGTTGCGCTTGATGTTGTGTGGTCAACGGCTGGAGATGATATTCCAGAACTCAAAAAGAAAATGAAAAAGGTTCGATAAAAACTCGTTGCCAATTGCGCCCAATGTCATGCCCCTGAAAAGGGGAATCCAGATAAAAATAAAAATAATCCCGTTTCTGTTGATTATTATTTCTGGATCCTCGGGTCAAGCCCGAGGATGACAAAAGAGAGGTTTCGTAATTCACAGTAAATGACAGTCGAGTGTATGCCCTCCATTGCCTCTGCCGCAGAACTTGCTAAACAAGCCGAATTCGCCAGCGCCAAAGCGCCGTCGAGTTGGGCTATGCGCAAAGCGGTAGCGAAGGGGCTGTAGAATAAAATGCGCACTATGCAAAAACTAGAAAACCTCGCATTTATCGATGGCCAGAATCTTTACATGGGAACGGCCAAGCGTGTTGAGGAGCCGTGGCGGATTGATTTGATGCGTTTTCGTGTCTATCTGGAACAGAAGTATGGTGTAGCGAAGGCCTACTATTTTCTAGGATACGTGCAGGAAGCACGAGAGGAACTTTATGAGGTGATACAGGCCGCTGGCTTTGTGCTGGTATTTCGGGAGCATAATACGGCCATGCTTGGAAAGAAGAAGGGCAACGTGGATTCCGACATCATTTTCCACATCATGAAGAAGTTGTATAAAAAGGAGGACTTTCAGAAAGTCGTACTCGTATCCGGTGATGGCGACTATAAGATGCTTGTAGATTTTCTTATCGAAGAAGGAAGGTTTGAAAAAATTCTTTTTCCTAATAAACAGTACGCCTCCTCGTTATACAAGAAATTAGGGTCTGAGTATTTCGATTATCTAGAATCTGTGCGTGGCAAGATCGAAGCACAAAAAGAAAAGGGCTCCTTAGGTAGTTAGCCGTTCGGATCCCTCTTCGTCTGAATATTTATAATATAGCAGAACGGGCGACAATGTCAAGGGGCGGGGGCGGCGAACAGTCAAACTCTTTGTGAACATGGTATAATAAAGATGTCAATAACAAAACTATGCCCCAAGATCAAGATCACTACAAATCGCTGGGAGTAAACAAAAACGCCAGCCCGCGCGAGGTGCGGAAGGCTTATTATAATCTTTCAAAACAGCATCATCCGGATGTTGGGGGGAGTGAAGAAAA
>Ga0105164_10001359_pt1 | contig 15720 bp, 12 predicted proteins | sample VDWuncwatermetaG_FD_89674 | JGI IMG/M metagenome (GOLD analysis project Ga0105164, IMG submission 89674) | Wastewater microbial communities from Netherlands to study Microbial Dark Matter (Phase II) - VDW unchlorinated drinking water | ecosystem: Environmental > Aquatic > Freshwater > Drinking...
AGGTTGTTCCGGTTTAGAGGGCAGGTTACTTACGTATTACTCACCCGTTTGCCGCTATCCCGTATTGCTACAGGACCGCTCGACTTGCATGTCTAATCCACGCCGCCAGCGTTCACTCTGAGCCAGGATCAAACTCTCCATAGCAAATACTTACACAACCTGAATTGAAAGGAGCAACTTGGCTATTTTTCAAAGAACGAATCACGGATTACCACGGATATTATCCGTGGGCATCCGTGAAATAAAAAAGGCATCGTGACGATGCCTTTAATTTACTACATCCTCACGTCTTAAATATAGTTACCCGTAATTATCCAGAGAACTTATCAAATCTATCTCTTTCCTTTCAGGAACCTAGATTATATCAAATCTTTTATTCTTGTCAAGTCTTTTTTTGATTCATTTTTTGATTCACGGATTACCACAAATCTATTTCCCGAAATAAATATAGCATGAAGTTTGAGCTTTGTCAAGGTCTCAGCAAAAATTTAATCACGGATTCACACAGATTAAACCGCGGGATGCACACGGATTTCTACAAAAGAAAGAACCAAAGCAAATATACTTCACTTTGGCCTTAAAATTTTTTTACTCTTTGTTAACTATCTTATTGATTGTTGAGATTTGACCCTTTTTTTTCTTTTTTTTTCCATACCCTTCAGGGTACGGTTTTGTGGCCGCGAATGTATAAAATATATCGTACGCACCTTAAAAATGCAATAAAATCTTAGCGAACTTGAGCTTGCCAACCTTTAAAACCATCGGTTTCTTAACTTCTATTTCCAAATAAGGATTGGTAACTTTCCCGCCGTCAATGGTTACTCCCCCTTGTTCAATCAAACGTCTGGCCTCGGCATTGGTAGAAGCAAAACTTAGCAAGCGGATTAATTTTACAACCCAGATTTTTCCGTCTTTTAATTCGGCAGGGGGAATTCTATATTCCAGAATGTCTTTCGGGAGTTCCTTCTTCTTAAAAACGCTGTCGAAGTCCTCGGCTACCTTAGCTGCCTCTTTTTCTCCATAATACTGCCGGACAATCTCGCGAGCGAGTTTCACCTTGGCATCCCGGGGATGGAGTTCTTTCCGCAGCTCAATAGGAAGTTCGGTAAGCAATTCATAATATTTGGGCATTAACTCATCCGGTATGGACATCAGTTTGCCGAACATATCCTTGGCGCTTTCCTCAACTCCAACATAGTTATTCAGGCTTTTAGACATCTTATCTTTTCCATCAGTTCCCTCAAGAAGCGGCATGGTAATAACTACCTGCGGGGTTTTTCCATAATCCCGCATCAGTTCCCGGCCAACTAAGAGATTAAATTTCTGGTCGGTTCCACCTATTTCAATATCCGCATCTAAAACCACCGAGTCGTAGCCCTGAATAAGCGGATAAAGAAATTCAAGCATGGTAATCGGCTTATTCTCTTTGTAGCGCTTGGCGAAGTCATCCCGCTCAAGTAAGCGGGCAACGGTATAACGTGAGGCCAGCCCCAGGACATCCTCAAACTTCATTGCCTCGCACCAGGAGGAGTTATAGACAATTTCAGTTTTCTTCTTATCCAGTATTCTAAATACCTGGCGTTCGTAGGTAGCGACATTCTTGGCTACCTCTTCCCGGGAAAGCTGCTTGCGCGTTGCCCCGCGGCCGCTGGGGTCTCCGATTCGGGCGGTAAAATCGCCGATGAGAAAATAGACCGTATGGCCCAGTTCCTGAAAGAGCCTCAATTTTCTAAAAAGCACGGTATGGCCGAGATGAAGGTCAGGAGCGGAGGGATCAAATCCCGCCTTGATTTTTAAAGACACCTTCTTCTCGTAAGAGGCCTTTAACTTCTCCCGAAGCTCCTCTTCGGAAATAATCTCTATCGCCCCCCGCCTAATCAGTCCCAGTTCATTTTCTATTTTCTTGAGCATCTTAATCAATTTCTCCGGGCTTCAGCCCGGAGTTTGTTCGAAATTGATGGTTCGACCTCGCTCAACATCAAATATCCCTGGCCTGCCAGAAAAACAAACCAAGGCAGGCAAAATGACAATGCAAAATTCAGAACATCAAGCGCACCGCATAGCGCCTAGCGTAGTTTTAACTATCCGCTATCCGCTAAACGCTAAAACTCTTTGATTTCTGCATCAAATCCCTGTTTAACTGGGTAACTTACTACGCTGCCTTTGCACTCAAACCGATCTGCCTTTTTTCATCATCGATTTTAATCACCTGAACCTTGATTTTATCTCCGACCTTATAGGCCTCATCGAGCTTAGCGGTAACTGAGGAATCTAGTTCCGAGATATGTAAAAGCCCCTCTAACTCCGGCTCGAGTTCTACAAATATACCGAAATTAGTAATCTTGGTAACCGTTCCCTCAATTAGTGAGCCGACTTTGAATTTTTCCACTATTTGTGTCCAGGGATCAGGAATAAGCTGCTTGAGTCCCAGGCCAATCTTGCGATTTTCCATCTCGACTGATAGAATGACCGCCTCTACTTTCTGGCCCTTCTTAAGCACCTCGGAAGGATTCTTCAGCTTCTTGGTCCAGGATATATCAGAGACATGAATCATACCTTCAATCCCATCTTCGAGTTCAACAAAGGCCCCGTAGTCAACTATATGTTTGACTTTGCCCTTGACCTTAGCTGCGACAGGATAGTTTCCCGCGATCTTAAGCCAAGGGTCCTGCTCTAATTGCTTTACGCTTAAAGAAATCTTCTTATTATTTATATCTACAGTCAAGACCATTGCTTCCACCACATCGCCGATAGCTAAAACCTCATGGGGATCATGGACTTTCCGCGTCCAGGAAAGTTCGGAAACATGGATTAATCCTTCGATCCCTTTGTCCAACTCTACGAATGCGCCGTAAGGAACGATATTGACCACCTTACCCTTTACCTGCTGGCCAACGGCAAATTTCTTGTCCGCCTCTTTCCAGGGATTCCCGGTCTTCTGTTTTAAGCCCAGAGAGACCTTCGTATTTTCTTTATCCACGTCGAGGATTACGACCTCGACTTTGTCTCCCAAGGCAAGCAACTCGGAGGGATGGCTGATCCTGCCCCAGGTCATATCCGTGATATGTAGTAAACCGTCTACCCCTCCCAGGTCAATAAATGCACCATAGTCGGTAATGTTTTTAATTACACCAGAACGAACCTCGCCAACCGTTAAGTTATCTAGCATCTTTTTCTTGGCTTCTTCCCTTTCCAGAAGTAAAACATCCTTGCGGGAGATAACCACGTTGCGGCGCAATTTATTCATCTTCACTATTTTGAATTTCAGAATCTGGCCTAACATCTTGTCGAGATTCGCCGGCCCCCTAAGGGCAGTCAAAGATGCCGGTAGAAATGCCTCTACGCCCATATCCACCACCAGCCCTCCTTTGACCTTACGCATAATCTTGCCGTCGATTAAGTCGCCTTCGTTAAAGCTGTTTAAGATTTTCTCCCAGCCGATGGTGCGGTCTGCCTTGGCCTTGGAAAGGACAATGACGCCGTGGTCGTTTTCCAGGCTGTCGACATAAACATCTATCTCATCTCCCACTTTCAAAGACGAGGGGTCAGTAAATTCTGACTTCGGGACAAATCCCTCTGACTTATACCCGATATCCACAACGACATCCTGGTTTCTTATCTCGATAATCCTTCCTTTAGCAATCGCCCCTTCCTGTAAGCTCTTGATAGTTGCAGCATAGATTTTTGCCAACTCCTCTTTTTCTACGCTTGTCCCTGCTGCCTCATCTGCTAAGCTGTTATTGTCTTTTTTCATTATCTAATTCACCTCCAATGAGTACCGCTAAACTACGCAGAACCCTAACGCGGAACTACGCCTGACTGCCGTCAGGCAGGCCAAACAGGTTAGGCGTGGTTTTGCGAATTCCACAAATTTTAAGTTCATTAATCCTCTTTATTACTTCATCCACCACGTACTGCGGCGTGGATGTCCCGCTGATAATACCCACCGAATCCACGCTATTAAACCAGTGCGGCTCAATCTGCTGGGCATTTTCTATCTGATAAGAGAGCCTGCCGCAAGCCTGGACGATTTCTTTCAAACGCCGGGTATTAGCGCTGTTAAATCCTCCGACAACCAGCATCAAATCGCAAGATTTAGCCAGGTCCTGGGCTAATTCTTCTCTCTTTAGGGTCTCTTGACAAATCGTAAATAGAATCCTCAGCTCAGGAAATTTTTCCTCGATTAGACTGGAAACTATTTCCTGAAAATTCTTTTGAGATTGGGTTGACTGGGCAACTATTGCCCATTTTTTATTACGCACAAATCGGCAATTGTCCAGCTGACTCACCTTGTTTACTACCACTGTATCGGTACCGGCATAGCCAATCAACCCCTTTACTTCCGGATGGTCAGGTTCACCAATAATTATTATCGCATACCCTTCTTCTCTAAGCTTATCGATTAGACTCTGAGTGCGTTTAACGAACGGACAGGTCGCATCGATAATTTCAATTTTTCTGTCCGCCAAGTCTTGCATCAACAACGGCGCTATACCATGTGAACGCACGAGAAATCTTCCTGACTTTACATCCTTGACATCCTTTGCAATCACCAATCCTTTCTCCGATAATTCGGCACTCATCTGGGGGTTATGAATCACCTGGCCCAAAGAATGAAGCTCGGGCCGGGAGTCCTCCAGGGCTTTGAAAGTAATATCCAAGGCACGCTTCACACCCCAGCAAAATCCGATATTCTTTGCAACTTTTATTTCCATTTCAACTCTATACCAACTCTATCGAATCCAAAACGGATGCAAACGGATTTTAGCGGATGCAACGGATTAAATCCATCCGCAACATCCGTAACAATCTGTTTGAATCCGCGACTAAAATTTCCCCTTTTTAATATGGTCGGCTCTATCTCTTAAATCCTGCATCTGTTGCCAGATTTTCTGAATTAATATCCCCGGCGCATCATCCTCAATGGGTTCAATTATTTCACCCACAAATGCCCGGATTTTTTTCAGGCGAATAAACCTGGCTTTCAGCGGCAAGACAAGATTAGTCCCTTCCAAATATACGGGGATAACTTTTACCTTGGCTCTTCTCGCCAGAACCTCTATCCCCATAAGCGGTTTCCCGAGCTGGCCATCGGGTGAACGTCTGCCTTCCGGGAAAACACCCAGAATTCTTTTGCGCTCAAGGAGTCTGAATGCCTGGCGAATCGCTTTAATATCCTGTCTCTCCCTATCAAGAGGTAAGGTCTCCAAATTTCTGATCAGCCGGGCAAAAATTTTATTATCATAAAGGTCCTCGCGGGCCATAAAAGTAACCCTGCGATGCGTGAGAAGCCCCACCGCAATGGGGTCAAGAAAACTTAAGTGATTCGAAGCGATTATGTATGGACCCTCTGCAGGCAGGTTCTGTCGGCCATAACTTTTATATCTAAACAATATTTTAAAGAACAATAAACAAATCGTGCGCGCTATATAGTAGAGCATTTGAAACGTTATGCGTTATGCTTGTTCTCCGAAGCCTTGGCGAAGGAGGATGGCATGCGCCCGCCATTACTACTTTGGCGGACGTCGTGCGTTCCGCCACTTAATATAAGAAATTATTCTTTTAGCTACTTCGGCTATAGTCAATTTAGTGGTATCGATATAAATAGCATCGGCTGCCTTTTTTAACGGTGCGACTTTTCTTGATTTATCTGAACGGTCACGCCGCAAGAGATCCTGCCTTACCTCTTGCCAGGATATTTTTTTATGCCCCAGAGTAAATTCTTTATACCGTCGGTTTACGCGTTCCCTGAACTGGGCGTCGAGATAAAATTTATAGCGCGTCCGGGGGAAAACAACTGTACCGATGTCTCGCCCTTCCAAAACCGCACGGTCCTGCGCACCCAGCACCCTTTGTCTGGCAACCATGCTCGCTCTTACATCTTTGACCTTGGAGAGCCGCGAGATATGGGCATTAACATCCGGCTCCCGGATGCGGCCTGTAACATCCCGACCATCTAAAATTACTCTTAAAGAACCGTTTTTATCTTTCTTTAATTCGATGCTGGCTTCGTGAGCAACTCTTACCAGGGCCGTTTCGTTTTCAAAATTGATTCTTTCCTCTAAGGCCTTCAAGGTCAAGGCCCTATACATCGCTCCGGTATCAATATACAAACAACCTAATCTGCGAGCAACCAGCTTTGCCACCGTAGATTTGCCTGAGCCGGCTGGGCCATCGATGGCAATTATGTCTTGGGTCAAGCGTCGTGCGCCTGCCCTGCCTCGCACCGAGTGCTTTAAGCTAAAGGGTACTCGGCACGAGGTGAGCGAAGTCGAAGGGTTGTGTGTTTCTCTCTCTAATAAATCTCTTCTCTGCTTAGCTTCTTTTAACAAAGAAAACAACAGTTTAGCGTCTGTATGCTTGATTCCTAAAACTAATTTCTCAAGATTTTTTCTAAATTTATCCACCGCTCTAAGGAGCTCTTTTCTGTTAGTAAGAAATATATCCTGCCAGAGAACAGGGTCACTTGAGGCAATGCGTGTAGTATCCCGAAGTCCCCCTGCTCCAAAACCAATTTCTCTTTTATCCAGGCTTAAGACAAGCGCAACCGCAGCCATGTGAGGAAGGTGGCTTACCTTTGATAGTATCCGATCATGTCTTCCGGGTTCCATAACTACGACCCTGGCTCCCAAGGTCTTCCAAAGCCGGGAAATTTTCTTTAATGCTTCCGGACGGGTTCTTTTGGACTGGGTTATAATACAGACCACACCTTTAAAAAGACCTTCCTTTGCCTCCTCAACGCCCCTTTTTTCGGAACCGGCCAAAGGATGTGCCCCCACAAAAAATATTTTCGGCGAAAATATTTTTTCTACTCGTTTTACCACTACTGCCTTAGTGCTACCTACATCAGTAACGATTGCCCCTTTTTTTAAGAATGGAGAGATTTCTTTGGCTAAACTAATAATCTTACTTATGGGCGTAGCCAGGATAACCAGATCCGCATCCCTGACTGCTCTTTTTGCCTGGAGGTAACCCGCGTCAATTACCCCGCGTTTCTTGGCCAGCCTGATAGACTTCTGGTGGCGGCATACGCCGATAACCCGGCATGCCAGCCGCTTCTTTTTCAGCTCCAGGCCGATAGAACCGCCAACTAAACCGACGCCGATAATCGTGACCTTATTGAATAACCTCATATAATCTAAAATTACCAATAACCAAGCACCAATAACCAAATAAATTCCAATCACCAATCTTCCAATAATCAAACATCATGGTTTGGAATTTTGGTCATTGGATATTAGTTATTATTTGGTGTTTGGAATTTGGTAATTGGTTATTCCTCATAGATCTCTACCTACTGCCTTGGCAACTTTTCTGATATTTTCCATCATCTCGGAAAATTTCTCAGGCAAAAGCGACTGGGCACCGTCGGAAAACGCTTCTTCCGGTCTGGGATGAACCTCCACAATCAAACCGTCGCATCCGGCGGCAACTGCGGCCAGGGAAAGCGCCGGAACTAACCCCCACTTACCCGCAGCGTGTGACGGATCAACTATTACCGGAAGATGACTCAGCTGTTTTATTACCGGGACAGCACTTACATCCAGGGTAAAACGCGTGGAATCCTCGAATGTCCGGATACCGCGCTCGCACAAAATAACGTTGAAGTTCCCGTTTGAAAGAATATATTCTGCGGACATCAAAAGTTCCTTCACCGTGGACATCATCCCGCGCTTAAGAAGTACGGGTTTTTGGGAAAGCCCGACTTCTTTCAAAAGATTAAAATTCTGCATATTGCGCGCGCCAATCTGGATAATATCCGTATATCTTTCAACCAGGACTAACTCCCGGCTATCCATTAACTCCGTGATAGTAAGCATACCAACTTTGTCCGCGACATCACGCAGGTACTTCAGGCCCTCTTCACCTAAACCTTGAAAACTGTAGGGCGAGGTCCGGGGTTTGAATGCCCCTCCTCTTAAGATAGTTGCTCCTGCGGACTTAACTTTCTTGGCCGTCTCAAGAAGCAGATCGTATTTTTCTATGGAGCAGGGTCCGGCCATTACCACCAGTTTATTTGCGCCGATCTTTACGCCTTTTATATCAATAACCGTATCTTCAGGCTTGAATTCCCGGGAAACGAGTTTATAGGGCGCAAGAACCGGCATTACCTTCTCAACCCCTGGATAAACCTCTAATGGCTGCACCCTTAAGACGTCCTCTTCTCCGATAACTCCGATAATGGTGCGCTCCACGCCCCGGGAAACCAGCGTCTTTAACCCCAGGGATTCCATCTTCCGGATGATATGCTCAAGTTGTTCTTTAGTTGCGCCCGGACGTAAAACTATGATCATATAAGCCCTCCCATTGTCAAATTGTTAAACTGTTAAATTGCCGAATTGTTTAAAACAATATAGCAGTTTAGCAATTGATTGCTTTCTTCAACGCCTTGATGAACCTTTTGTTTTCTTTAGCAGTGCCAACGGTAACCCGAATAAAATTATCCAGCCCCCAGGGTTTCATCTCCCGTACAATAATGCCTTCTTTGAGTAAAGACCTGAATACCTTTACTCCATCCCTATCTACATCAACCAAGATAAAATTGGTCGCTGAAGGAATATAGCGCAAGCCCAATTTATCAAACTGGCGGTATAAGATTTTTTTACCCTCTTCGGTTATTTTTATAGTCCGCCGTAAGAAACTCTTATCTTTCAAGGCTACAGTGGCCGCAACCTGGGCCAAGGTATTAACGTTGAACGGTTCACGTATGCGTTCAAGGTAGTTGATAATCTCGGGCGAACTTATTCCATAACCTACCCGTATTCCAGCCAACCCATATGCTTTAGAAAAACTTCGGGTAATTATTACGTTTCTATTTCTTAAAAATTTGAGCGTATTTGGATAATCTCTCGAATTTTTAGCAAATTCAAAATACGCCTCATCAAAGAAAACAAGCGTTTTCTTGGGGATCCCGTTCATAAATTCCTTAACTTTATCTTCATTCACATACGTGCCTGCCGGATTATCGGGGTTGGCAATAAAAACAATTTTGGTCCGACGAGTAATCGCTTTCTTCATCTTCCTTAAATCGTAGCGGAAATCTTTGAGGGGAACTGAAACAATGCGCGCACCGCAGGCCTGGGATTGGATTTCATAAATCAGAAAAGTAGGCGTGGCTACAATAACTTCATCGCCCGGATTTATAAATGTACGCAGAGCCAAAACAATGATTTCATCGGAGCCGTTTCCGATAATGAAGTTGGCGGGTGTTAAATTAAAATGCTTCGCCAATGCCCGTTTAAGATAGAAACAGTTTGACTCGGGATAGCGATTTATTTTGGGAAGATAGGCCTTAATTGCTTCCAGCGCCTTGGGAGACGGACCCAGCGGATTCTCGTTAGAAGCCAGTTTAATGATATCTTTCAAACCCAATTCCCTCTGAACCTCCTCTATGGGTTTACCGGGTTTATAAGGTTTAACCTGCCATATATGTTTACGCACCGAATGTCTAATCATATAATATTCTATAAACTAAAAAATGTTACGTTTACCGTGTACCGTTTACCGTTAACCGTCTTCGGTAAACAGTAAACGAAACCACTCTCCTAATAGATAACCATTATTTTGTAAAGGTAGCAATATAAACATACTCCGTAGGAAACTTACTCCGAGACAGGATAAGAACCCAACACCTTCAGGTACGAGCAATCCTTGGACAGTTCCTCAAGAGCCTTCTTCACTTTTTTATTCTCAATGTGCCCTTCCAGATCCACAAAGAAGTAATATTCCCACGGCTTGCGTTTGGAAGGACGCGATTCTATTTTCGTAAGATTTATCTTATATTTCTTGAAAGAAACCAGCATATCATGTAGCGCTCCCACACGGTCTTTTATGGAGAACATTATCGAGGTCTTATCTTTGCCTGTGGGTTGAGTAAGGGTTTCTCCGATTATCAGAAAGCGCGTAACATTATGCGGACTATCCTCGATGGAACGCGCAACTATCCTTAATCCGTAACGCTTGGCTGCCAAATCAGAAGCGATGGCTGCGGAAAATTTTTCTCTTGCCGCAATCTCTGCCGCTCTCGTGGTGCTGGAAACCTCCACAAGTTCTGCCCGGGCGAGGTTCGACTCCAGCCAGATACGGCACTGGCCAAAGACCTGAGGATTGGAATAGACTTTTCTGACTTCGCTTTTCTTGCAATTAGCCAGAAGATTATGTTTTATCTCCAGAGACGCCTCAGAGCAAACCTTGGCCTGCGAATCAATAAACATATCCAGGGTATGGCTTACCGCGCCTTCTATAGAATTTTCGATAGGGACCACGCCGTAATCGACGTTTCCTTTCTCGACCTCGTTAAAAACGTCACTGATGCTCTTGCAATCAAGATAATCTACCTGGCTACCGAATTTATACATCGCCGCAATATGGGTGAATGTTGCCGGAGGACCGAGATAGGCAATACGCATAGGCTTTTCCAGAGAAAGCGCGCAAGACATAATCTCGCGATATATAGCCCTGATCGCCTCATCCTTCAGCGGCCCTCGGCTTGTCTTTAAAACCTTAGCGTAGACTTCTCTTTCGCGGTTAGGCACATACACCGATCCCCTGGTTTCTCTCTTTATTTTGCCAATCTCGAGAGTCAGTTGCGCCCGTCTGTTTAAAAGCTCCACAAGCCTGCGATCGAGTTCGTCAATCTGTTTTCTCAAATTTGACAGTCCCATTATCACTCCTTTTTACCGCTGAACTACGCTGAACTATACGCAGAACTACGCAATACAGGTTATGCGTGATTCGGCATACTATTCGGCGTAGTTCCGCGATTCTCTGTCAATTGGTCTACTCTTCCCATAAATTCTTCTAATTTAGGTAGTTCTTCCAAGGAGTTTAGCCCAAAATAATCCAGGAATTTCTTGGCCGTTACGTAAAGAATCGGCCGGCCAAGCCCTTCTTTCCTTCCCGCTATCCTCAGAAGATTTAATTCCAGAAGATTCCTCAGGATATTCTCGACATTAACCCCTCTTATCGCTTCGATTTCGAGCCTGGTAATAGGCTGCTTGTAGGCAATAATGGCTAGGGTCTCCAAAGAAGGCAAAGTCAGTCTTTCGCCCTGGTTGGTTTTATAGACCTTCTTAATCCAGGCTGCATAACGGGGATCGCTCACCATCTGGAACCCCCCCGCGATCTCCCGGATCAAAAAACCCCTGTTTGTCGAATCGTACTCACTCTTTAATTCATAAATCAGCTCCCGGATAAGCCGGGGATTAACATCTTCCAGAAGCTCACGCAACTGCTCGATGAATAAAGGCTCATGATGCACAAACAGCACTGCCCCAAGGATATGTTTTATTTCTTCACGTTCCATTACCCCTACTTTTAGATAATGTTACGTTTACCGCTAACCGTGTACCGTTTACCGAATGCGGTAAGCGGTAAACAGTCCCGCCGACGGCGGGACGGGTAAACGGTAAACGCAACGTGTATATTGCAAAGTTAAACAGTTGCAGCCGGTGCCAGCCGATGTTTTTCGTTTCTTACGATCTCAATTTCTCCAAACAGATGTTTCTGCCGGGCAATAATCTCTTTTAAACGTATGAGTTCAAGTATTGCCAGGAAAGTCGCCACTACCTCAAGTTTTGTTTTCGCCTTCACAAGGAGATCCTTGAAATATATCGAGGCATTGTTGACCAAAAGATGGAGTAGCTCGTGGATCTTACCCTCAACCGTAACCTCGTCCCGGATAATCTCCTGAAATGCCTCTTTGGAGAAGTGTCCGACGGCCTTGGTGAAGGCGTTGATTAAGTCAAAAAGGGAGGCCTCAAAATATACATTTCCCTCTTCGTCCATAAACTGTTTATTGGCTCCCGAGCGAATAAATTCTTCTTTTCTCCTTAATTCTTTTTCGCGGAGCGCCAGAGCCACTTCTTTAAATCTGGAGTATTCCAGGAGTCTCTTAACCAGTTCTATCCGCGGGTCCTCTTCTTCCTCTTCCTGAACAATTTCTTCAGGCGGAAGAAGCATCTTCGACTTTATATGTATCAGGGTTGCGGCCATAACCAGAAATTCTCCGGAAATATTCAAGTCAAGTATTTCCATCAGCTCTAAATACTCAAGATACTGCTCGGTAATCTGGGCTATGGGTATATCGAAGATACTGACTTCGTTTTTCTTAATTAGATATAAAAGCAGGTCCAGAGGACCTTCGAAAACCTCGAGTCTTACCTGATAACTCATTATAATTCCCTGTTAATAAAAATATGATCCCAGTGATAAAAATCCTGATTACAGTGATGTATCACTGTAATCCTATTTTAAAAAATCACTGTAATCAAGGGCGAAGCCCTATAACTTCAGGGCTGACTTCACTTCTGCCAGGTTACCTGCGGCTATCTCTCGCGCCTTGGCATTTCCTTTTTCCAGAATCTCTTCAATTAATTTCTTGTCCCGCTTAAATTTGTTTCTCTTTTCCTGAATCGGCCTCAAGGTCTCAATGATAACTTCGCCTAAACGGCGTTTATCTTCTCTGCAGCCAAGTTCGGCCTTCGTGCAAAGCTCATAGACCTGCATTGCCAGTCCGGGTTTAAATATTTTATAATAGGCATATATATTACAAACCCAGGGCCTGCCGGCAATAGTTTTCTTAATTCGCTCAGGGTCGGTAAACATTGCTTCTGCCTTCTGGAGAATAACCTCAGGCGGATCCGATAGGGCAATGAAATTATCGTAACTTTTGCTCATCTTTCTCCCGTCTATACCCAGGAGCTTGGGAACTTCGGTCAGAATGGCCTCCGGCTCAATAAAGACCTCCTTCTTATACAGGCTATGAAATCTTCTCACCAGTTCCCGCGTCAGCTCAAGATGCGGCAGCTGATCCATACCTACCGGAACAAACGATGCCTTATAAATTAAAATATCGGCGGCCTGCAGAACGGGATAACCCAGAAATCCGTAAGTAGTAAGTTCTTTGTCCTTTAATTCCTGAATCTGCTCTTTGTACGTAGGGCAACGCTGGAGCCAAGCCAGGGGGGTGAAGGTAGAAAGAATCATATTCAGTTCCAGGTGTTCCTTGACCTGGGACTGGACAAAGACTGTGCTTTCCTCTGGCGAAATACCGCAGGCCAGCCAGTCAATGAGATTATCTAGGCAATATTCCCTGATTACCTGCGGGTTTAGGTATTCACCCATCAGGGCATGCCAGTCGGCAATCATAAAAAAACAGGAATACTGGCTCTGTAATTTTACCCAGTTGGAAAGCGCGCCGACCAAATGCCCCAGATGCAGTTTTCCTGTCGGCCGCATCCCGCTCAATACACGTTTCTTCATCGTAACTCAAAAGGTAAAACGAAAAAGGCAAAACTTTTACCTTTTTCCTTTCGACTTTTGCCTTCAAAGTTTTCTCTCTATCTTCTCAATCCCATACACCTCGATCAGGTCGCCGGCTTGAATTCCGCTGAAATTATCCACGCCGATTCCGCATTCGAAGCCTTCCTCAACCTCCCGCACATCGTCCTTGAAGCGTTTGAGAGAAGATATTTTCCCTTTATAAATCTCCTCATTAGCCCGCATCAACCGACAGGAGGCATTCCTGGTAATTTTGCCCTTAAGCACGAAAGAGCCGGCAATGGTCCCTACCTTAGAAACCTTAAAAACCTGTCTTGCCTCTGCCCGGCCCAGGAATATCTCCTGAAGTCTGGGCTCAAGCATTCCCTCGAGGGCTTTCTTTATCTCGTCAAATATCTCATAGATTATCCTATAAATACGGATATCCACTCCTTCCAATTTTGCCCGCGCCTCGGCTCGGGGGTCAACAGTGATGTGGAAACCGAAGACAATCGCATCGGAAGCCAGGGCAAGCATGACATCTGATTCACTGATGTCTCCGATACCTTCGTGTAAAATCGTCAATTTTATTTCGGTAGATGAAATCTTAGCCAATACAGACTTAACCGCTTCCAGAGAACCCTGGACATCCGCCTTCAATACTAAGCGCAATTCCTTGTCCTGGCCCTGGGCAATCTTCTGATGCAGGTTTTCCAGAGAAGCTCTCTGGGGCGCCTGCAACCCCTTTTCTTTTAAAGCAAACTGCCTCTTCTCAGCGATTTCTTTTGCCTGGGCTTCATTGGCCACGACATAAAATTTCTCTCCCGCCTCAGCCGACCCCAGAAGACCCAGGACCTCTACCGGCATAGAGGGGCCGGCCTGGGAAACTCGCATCAGGCGGTCATTAAACATTGCCTTGACCTTTCCCCAGAATTCGCCTGCCAGAATACAATCGCCTAATTTCAATGTTCCGCTCTGGACCAGCACAGAGGCCTGAGGACCGCCTTTAGAAATCTTACTTTCCAAAACCACCCCTTTTGCCGCACCGGCCGGGTCAGCCTTCAACTCAAGCATCTCTGTCTCTAAGAGAATCATTTCCAAAAGCTCATTTATTCCCTGGCCTGTTTTTGCAGACACGGCAACAGCGATGGTCTTTCCTCCCCAATCTTCGGGAGTAAGATTTAATTCCTGCAGTTGGCGCTTGACTTTGTCGATATTGGCCTGGGGCTTGTCTACTTTATTCATAGCTACTATTATCGGCGCATTGGCTGCCCGGGCGTGGTCAATCGCTTCAATGGTCTGCGGCATCAATCCGTCATCAGCCGCAACCACCAAAATAACTATATCCGTAGCATTGGCCCCTCTCGCCCGCATCGCGGTAAAGGCTTCGTGCCCCGGGGTATCTAAGAAAGTAATTTTCTTACCCCGGAAATTTATCTCGTAGGCACCGATATGCTGGGTAATGCCTCCGGCTTCTCTATCGGTAAGGTTGGTCTTGCGTATAGCGTCGAGAAGAGAGGTCTTGCCATGGTCAACATGCCCCATCAATGTAACAATCGGCGGCCGCGGGATAAGCTTGGAAACATCCGCCGGCTGCGAATGAACCTTCAGGACCTTCTCTTCCTCTGTGGGCAATCTTTCTATATCGTACCCGAGTTTCTCTCCGATTTTATTGGCGGTCTCCTCAGGGATCAACTGATTTATGTTGACCAGGATTCCTTCTCTAATTAAGGACTGTATCAACTCGGAGGGCTTCAGGGATAGCTTAATCGCCAATTCTTTTACGGTAAAAGGAAATTTAATCTGGATTTTCTTTCTTTTGCTTACCGCAGCCTCTTTTATCTCGGACGGTTTCTCAGCTACAGCAGAAACAGTTTCTTTGCCGTCCTTTTTAACTTTGGCTGCCTCTTTGGCTTTGACTGGTACAACGGCCTTCTTGAGCTTCAAGGTTAATTCCTCTTTAATGAGCCTGGCCACCTCGTCATTTAAAACACTCATGTGGCTTTTGACGTCGACCTTCAAGGCCTTGAGCTTGGCTAAAAGCTCATTTGAGGAAATATTTAATTCTTTGGCTAATTGATGTACGCGTATGCTCATTTTTGGGATATAACGTTGCGTTTACCGTGAACCGTTTACCGTTTACGGTAAACGTAATCCGATATTGTAGACAATAGTAATCTTCCTATTCTTCTTTTTTGTCTGTCTCTTTAGCTTCTTTCTTTTCTTCTTTCTTTTCTTCTTTATTTTCTTCTTTTGCTTCCTTTTTTGTTTCCTTCTCTTTCCTGGAACTCGTATGTGCAGGCTGGGCGAGTAAGGCCTTCGCGCCTTCAATAATCTTTTTTGCCGAAACCTTCCCCACACCCTCTATCTTGGTTAAATCCTCCATAGTAGAAGAAGCTATTTTGGCCAAGTCTGTTAGCCCCGCTTCCTCTAAGGCCTTGGTTAATTTCGGGCCCACTC
>Ga0105164_10001360_pt1 | contig 15717 bp, 8 predicted proteins | sample VDWuncwatermetaG_FD_89674 | JGI IMG/M metagenome (GOLD analysis project Ga0105164, IMG submission 89674) | Wastewater microbial communities from Netherlands to study Microbial Dark Matter (Phase II) - VDW unchlorinated drinking water | ecosystem: Environmental > Aquatic > Freshwater > Drinking...
GCGGTGCCGCCGGGGCGCAAGGGAATGCAGCCGAGTCTCGGGTTGAGCTACTCCTCGTCAGGGCGTAACGGGTGGGTCGGGGTCGGCTGGGGGCTGGACGTCGGCTACCTCGAGCGCTCGACGAAGACCGGGGTGCCGCGATACGACAGCTCGGACACGTACACGTTCATGTTCCAGGGGGTCTCGTCGGACCTTGTGCGCATCCCGGATGGGACGTACCGGGCGAAGGATGAGGGGCTGTTCCTGCGCGTGGAGTCGGTCGGCTCGGCGGGATGGGAGGTGCGGGACAAATCCGGCACGCGCTATCTCTTCGGCCAGACGGCCGCCTCGCAGATTGAGAGCGGCGGGCAGGTCTTCCGCTGGTGCCTCGACAAGGTCATCGACGTCAACGGCAACAGCCTCTCCATCACCTACACGAAGGACCAGAACCAGCTCTACCTTGCGCAGATCCGCTACACGGCGCATGAGGCGACCGCGCTGGCGCCCGCTAACCAAATCGATTTCACCGTCGAGGACAGGCCGGACATCGAGACGAGTTACCGCAGCGGTTTCCCGGTCACGACGGCGAAGCGCCTGAAGACGATCGAGGCCAAGGCGACGGTTGATGCCGTGTTGTCGTTAGCCCGCCGCTACCAGCTCGCCTACACGACCAGCGCGCGGACCGGCCGCTCGCTCCTCGCGAGCGTGACCCAGGTAGGCACCGACGGCACGACGAGCCTGCCGCCCACCACGTTCAGTTATACCCAGACGCCGCCGAGTTATCTCCACTGCCACAACTGCGTGCCGTCGCTCACCTCCGGCAACCACGGCTGGCAGCTCCAGACCTACAGCGGCCACCTCTTTCCGAACGACACCGGCGGCAACGACCAGCGCCTCTGGCCAGGCGGCGGCTGGGAGCCGGGGATCAAGCAGTGGACCGAGATGAGAAAAGGGCGCGAGTGGTGCGCCAAACCGAAGAAGCCGTGTGAAGTCCTCTTCCAGGCGGTGATTCCACCGGTGGGCTGGAGCAGCCCGGATCTGGGCCTTTCCGGCTCCAGCAACGGGATCAGTTGGACAACCGATGCCAACGGCAACCTCAGCGCCGGCGGCGGCCAGAATAGCCATCTGCTCGCCATAACCTGGCTCTACACCTCCACCGCAACCACCGTGTCGCTCTCAAGCCTGAGCACAAGCGGCCGCGCGGATGTGTTCTACGTCTCCCCCGGCGGCAACACCTGGACGCCTGCCTCCGGCAACCAGGTGCCGCTTGCCCCGGGCTGGACCATCGTGGCCGTGACCGCTTACGACGAGGTGGGCGGCTTCAATCTTTCCATCTCCTCGAACCTGGCCACTCAGGTCAGCGCCATGAACCATAACCAGTTCAGCCCCATGGAGACTACCGGCGACTTTAACGGCGACGGCTACCCGGACCTGGGGCATGTGGAACCCGCCACCAATCACTGGCACGTCATCCTCGGCTCTCCGAACGGCTTCGGCCAAGAGATCACGTGGCTCAACATGACGCTGCCGGCTTCGACCGTGCCGCTCGTCGGCGACGCGGACGCCGACGGCAAGGCCGATCTGATCCTGTGGAATTCCTCAAGCGGCGCCTGGCAGGTGGCCCGCTCAACCGGCGGCAGCTTCCAGTCTCCGACAACCTGGCACGGCGGCTTCGGGGCCGGCGGCACGCCGCTGATGGGTGACTTCAACGGCGATCAGCTCCTTGACGTCGGCACATTCTCCGGCGGCACCTGGACGATCGCCCTCTCAAACGGCACCATCTTCAGCGGCACCTCGACATGGCTCTCCGGCTTCGGCGCAGGCGCCACCCCGCTCACCGGCGACTTCAACGGCGACGGGCTGACCGATGTGGCCGTCGCCTCCGGCGGCACGATCACCGTCGCGCTCTCCGACGGCACGCGCTTGGTGCCGCAGGCCTCGCCGTGGGCCAGCGGCTTCGGCGCGGGCCAGGCCGTCACCTCCGCCGACGTCAACGGCGACGGGCTGACCGATGTGCTCTACTACGACAAGGCCTCCGGCGCCGTGGTCGCTGCGCCCTCGACAGGCCAGGGATTCGGCCCGGCCCAAACGCTCATGAGCGGCGATCATGCCTTTTCCTCCACGCTGCGAGGACCGCAGGACGTCTTCCAAGTCGGCGACTTCGCCGCCAACGGCATGAGCGGCTTCGGCGTCTTCAACAGCGTCTCCGGCGCCGCCGAGATCGCCTCAGCCGTCGGCACCCCGCCGGATCTGCTCAGCGGCGTCTCCAACGGCCTGGGCGGCTCCACCGCCATCACCTACACCGCCTCCACCGCCTTCGACAACACCGGCGGAGACGGTGTGCCGGATTTGCCGTTTATCCTGCCGCTGGTGACGAAGGTGAACGTCTCCGACGGGATGGGGCATACTCTCATGACCACCTACCGCTACGCCGGCGGCCACTACGACACGGCCACGCGCGAGTTCCGCGGATTCAAGACCGCGACCGTCAGCGACGCCGCCGGCACGACGAGCACGACCACCTTTTCGCAAGACCTCCACACCAAAGGCCGCCCCCTGACGGCGGAGGGGCGCGACAGCGCCGGACGGCTCTACACCAAGTCCGCAAGCGCCTGGAGCTGCACCGAGCCCTTCCCCGGCGTCCACTTCGCCAAGCTCGATCAGACCGACGCCTATGTCTACGACGGCAACGACACCTTCCGCCAGACCCGCGCGCGCCTGAGCTACGATCAATACGGCAACGTCACGCGCAGCGATGAAGACGGCGAGCTCACCGTCGCAGGCGATGAGCGCGCCGCCACCACGACCTACCTCTACAACACGACCGACTGGATCCTCAGTAAGCCCAGCCTAACGCAAACGCTCGATGCGTCGGGAGGCGTCGTGGCCCAGCGGCGCTTCTACTACGACGGCTCCACGGACAATCTCGCGACGCCGACGGTCGGGCAGCTCACCAGAGAAGAGGAGTGGCTCAATCTCCCGTCGCCGCAGTGGCTCGCCACCTCGATGACCTACGACGCTTACGGCAACGTCAAGACGGTCACCGACGCCCTCGGCCGCACCACCACCAACACCTACGACGCCACTGGCACGTTCCTGACGACGATCGCCAATGTCCTCGGCCACACCCGTCAGCTTACCTACGATCCCCGCCTCGGGCAGGTCCTCTCCTCGACGGATCAAAACGGGGTCACGGCCACCACCGAGTACGACGCCCTCGGCCGCGTCACCAAAGTGATCGGCCCCACCGACACCCCCGCCCTGCCGAGCGTCTGGTACGACTACGACCTGTCCAGCGTGCCGGCCCGCACCACCGTCCACACGCGCCTCGCCAGCGGCCAGCCGCAGGAACTCATCGCCTACGCCTTCAGCGACGGCCTGGGCCGCACGATCCAAACCCGCGCGCCGGCCGAGGATCCCACGAAACAGGTCGTCTCCGGCGCCGTCGAGCTTGACGCCCGCGGCCTGGTCACCAAGCAGTGGGTAGCCTACCTCGACGCCGTGTCGTCCTCGTATGTGCCTTCGTCTCAGGTCTCAAGTCTGGCGTCTCCTGTCTTGTATGTCTACGACGCCCTCGGCCGCGTCACCGAGACCACCGACCCGGACGGCTCCAAGACCGTCGCGGAGTACAACGACGGCGTAACCACCACGATCCTGGCCAACGGCACTGAAACCAGCAAGTTCCCGGACGCCTTCGGCCGACTCATCAAAGTCGAAGAGATCGTCTCCGACACCGAATCGTACTTCACGACGTATCAGTACGATGCGCTCAACCACCTCACCCATGTCACCGACGACAAGGGCAACGTCACGAGTATTAGCTACGACTCCCTCGGCCGCAAGCTCTCGATGGACGACCCGGACATGGGTCACTGGACCTACGCCTACGACGCGGTGGATAACCTGACGAGTCAAACGGACGCCCGCGGCGTGGCCACCACCTTCACCTATGATGCCCTCAATCGACTCACCCAGAAGTCCTATACCGTGCCTTCAGCCTTGAGCCTTCAGCCTTCAGCTTCGGTGAGTTACACCTATGACAACCCTGCTAAATCTTTCAGTAAAGGGAAACTCACCGAGATCGCCGACGGCTCCGGCTCCTCCAGCTTCGAGTACGACACCCTCGGCCGGCTCATCAAAGAATCCAAGACCATCGACGGCACCACCTCCACGATCCAGCGCCGCTATGACTTGCTCGGTCGGTTGACCGCGCTGACGTACCCCGATACCGACATCGCCTCGTACACCTATAACGCCCAGGGCGGGATCGAGTCTGTCAGTGTGGATTCACCGGTCACTGGTCACGCGTCACTGGTCACTGACGTGACCTACAACGCCGCCGGTCAGCTCACGAAGCTCCTCTACGGCAATGGCACCGTCAGCGATTACACCTACAACCCCCGCACCTTGCGCCTGGATCAGCTCAAGACCACCGGCCCCAGCGGCACGCTCCAGGACTTCAGCTACAGTTTTGATCCCATCGGGAACGTCACCGGTATCGCGGATCGCGTCCGCACCGCGAGCCAAACCTTCCAGTACGACGCGCTCAACCGATTGACGCAAGCCATCGGCAGCTATGGCACCCAGACCTACGCCTACGATCCCCTTGGCAACATGACCGCGAAGGAAGGCGTCACGATGACCTATGGCCTGGTCGATGGGACCAAACCCCACGCGGTGACCAGCTCGACAGCAGTAGGCTCGACGGCAGTACGCCTCACCTACGATGCAAACGGCAACGTCCTCTCCAAAGGCTCTACTGACTCACTCACGCACGTACTCACTCCCTCCCTGTACTCTTACGATGCGGAGAATCGTCTCGTCGAAGTCAAAGCGCCTCCGACGGAGACGGTCAGCGTCACCTTCCAGCCCGGTTGGAACCTCTTCTCGCTCCCCGTGATCCCTGAGGACTCTTCCATCAGCGCGCTGGTGCCGAATTTCTCGGCCAACTTCGAGCAGATCGTGCGAGTCGATTCAACCTTCAACCTTCAACCTTCAACCTTCAGCCACTACGTCGGCAATCCCAAGTTCAACGACTTCTCTTCGCTGGAGTACGGCACCGGCTACCAAATCTTCTGCAAGGCGAGCACTCCCGTCACCGTCAGCTTCACCGGCAAGCTCCCCACACAGCCGCTGACGAAGTCACTCGCAGTGGCCTGGCACCTGTTACCCGCCTTGAGCCTGGAGCCTCGAGCCTTGAGCGCGGTTTTCAGCGGCGTGGACTATGACCAACTCAAAGCGTACGATACGGCCAGCAGCTCTTTGACAACTCCCACGGACGCGCAGCCGGGCAAAAGCTACTGGGTCCACGTCCGGACGGCGAGCACGTTCAGCCCTGCCTTCCCCCGGGATCCCACGACGCGCTTCGTCTATGACGGCGACGGGGGCCGGGTCAAGCAGACGACGGCCGCAGGGACGACGACCTTCCTCGGGGAGCTGGTGGAGAAAGCCCCGGATGGCAAGACGACGAAGTACGTCTTCGCCGGCTCTCAGCGGATCGCGTCGATCGAGACCCCCGCCCAGCAAGCCGCTCTGCCCTCACCCTCGCGATGGGCGAAGCTCTGGGCCAGCGTGTTCGCCTTCCTCGACGTCCCCATTGCGGAAGCCGCCGGGGCTTCGACGCTCCATTTCTTCCACGGCGACCACCTGGGCTCAACCAACCTCGTCACCGATGGGACCGGCCAGGTCGTGGAACGGACGGAGCACACCCCGTTCGGAGCCATCCACGCGCACGAGGGGACACCGCGCAGTCGCCATCAATTCACCGGCCAGGACCAGGATGCGGCCACGGGTCTTATCCTCTTCCCCGCCCGCGCCTACGATCCCCAACTCGGCCGCTTCATCCAACCGGATTCCATCGTCCAGGCCCCGGCTGATCCGCAGTCCCTCAACCGCTACAGCTACGTCCGGAACAATCCGGTCAAGTTCGTCGACCCCTCCGGCCATACCTGGTTCAGCAAGTTGATCGGGGCCATCGTCGGGATCGTCGTGGGCATCGTGACGATGAACCCCTACCTCGGGCTGGCAGCTTTTAATTTCACCGATACCCTGATTGCTGCAAGACAAGCCGGGGTCTCCTGGGGCAGATCCCTCGCGTTAGCCAGTGCAGGTGCAGCCATTAGCCTTGCGATGCCAGGAGGTGTATTGGGTGCGGCAGCAGGAGGCGCTTTACAAGGAGTAGTGAGTGCGGCCATACTGGGGGGCGACATCGGCCAAGCCGCCTGGACCGGCGCGATCGGCGGAGCCACCTCGGCGCTCGCTGGATCGGTCATCGGCAGCGGGGTGCAGGCCGCGCTGAATGGCCAGTCGTTTGGTCGAGGGGCGGCGGAAGGGGCGTATGGCGCCGCGGCCACGGTGGCGATCGTGGCGGCCGGTACGCAGCAGGTGTCCAATGCCAATAGCCGTACCGCAGCGGCAGCTGAGGCCGGTCAGAGTGGGAATCCTCAAGTTGCCGTTCGTCAGCAAGATGCACCAACGTATTCAGAGAAGCAAGTGTCTCCGCAGCAAGTTCAGCAACGGCAGATGCAGAAATCCCTCAATGTCTCCAAACCACAGCCACAATGGCCAACCCAAGCGCAGAATCGAGCGATCGCGGGAGCCTTTACGGGTATAGCCGCGGCTGAAATTATGCACACAGGAGAAATTATGATAGTAGCTGGATCCCAAGTTCTCCGTGCAGGACCGGTTGGAGTAGCCGTGGGCACAGGAGTCACGTTGACTGGTGCGGCTCTAGCACTGTTTGGTATGGCTCTTGGTGCTGAAGCAATTGGCATAGAAACACCACTGAAAGTAAACATTTATGGGCAACAACGGCCAGTCTACGATGAGTCACACCAAACCTCCATCGACAAGTAAGAGACTTACCATTCCGATTGTTGTAGTCTTGGTATTTGATACAGTTGTATCTGTGTACCTCTATCGTTCTGGGCAATTCGATCGGAAGTTCGTTGTTCCATTCTCTATTCTACTGTTTGTATTTACTCTACTACCCATTGCGTATGTTCTCTTCAGCCAATCCAGTGTGCAAGTTAGTCTCTCTGAACGCACTTTCCGTCGACTTCGATTTTTCACAAGCTCGTTATTCGCGATGGGAATTGTCCCTATTCTGGCAGGTTTATCAGTTATCTTATTTTACCCGGTTCGTGAGCGTCAATTTGTAGCATTCTTTTCTACCCTAGTAATCGGGCATACACTCCACTGGGGTACAAAAGCCATCATGAAATGGCGGAAAACCGGAGGCGTCCCGAATGGTAACGCCGACGTCCATCCCTAACTGATGTCGGGGGATTCCGGGGGATTCCGGGGACACGATGTGGCACCGGAATTCCTAAGATCCCGTATGTGATAGGGGCCTTATTAGGCGCGACCCTTCTGATGTATCTTATGACGAGAGGGATAAAATTCGCCCTCTCGAAGCGTTTTGGAGTATCCTGGATCACCGCGCTCTCAGGTTGTGCGCAGGAATAGGGGTAGGACATTTGTACAAAGTGAGGAGGGAAAAACACAGATGAGAGTCGAAAGGACACTGGTGAGTGTGCTCGCCGTGGCGGGGTTGTTGAGTCAAACCGGCTGCGCCGTGTTTATGGCTGCCAGACAGCCACCCAGAAAGGATCTCTCTGTTTTGAGGCAGGGTACGCCTCGAAGCATGTTACTGGCTGAGCTTGGTCAACCAACCGCCACCGAGACAAGGGATGGGAGAAAAGTAGATGTGTTCTCTTTCACCCAAGGCTACAGCAAACCTGCCAAGGCTGCACGAGCTGTTTTCCACGGAGTGGCAGATGTCTTCACACTCGGCCTGTGGGAAGTCGTCGGGACCCCTACAGAAGCAGTCTTTGATGGGACGAAGATTGGACTCAAAGTGACTTATGACGGGAACGACCGGGTCGAGAATGTCGTCGACCTTCGAAAGGAACAACAGCAAGCAGCACAAACGGCACCGAGTTCCAAAGGGACAGAAGGGACGAGTAACGCCCAGTAGGACTTCAGATCCGGCGAACGAACTGACCGGTAGCGGGTAGGTGTTTCCTCCTCGAGTCGTTGCAGCCGCATTATGTTCGGCATTCCTCACCACGGGATGTGCTACTGTACCCTACGTTGGCCAGGGGCCCCATCCTCAAATTGAGCGAGGTCACCCCTTTTTTCCTGTCGATGCGATAGGAAACATTTTGTCGCTCCCCTCCAAACTGCTTTTGTGGAATTGGAAAGTGGATAACCATGCCGTCTCCAAGGAAACAGAACAGATTTTGGTCGAGTATCTCCAGTCTCGCTCTGAAGACCTTCGCGATTTAAAAATCCGGATTAACCAGTGGGCCCCTTTTGGTGAGCTGAAAAGCCTATGGGTCAATAAAAGAGTTGCCTGGCCTTATCGGCTGTTACTTGGATTCCCTGTCACTCTTGTCTTTGAAGTTGTACTCCCTGGCCGGCTACTGGGTGGGGACCATTACAATCCATACACAAACACCGTCCATCTTTATTCTGATCTGCCTCCCGTTTCAGTCCATGAGGCTGGACACGCATTTGATTTCTCAAAGCAGCGGTATCCAGGAACCTACGCAATGCTTCGGTTCTTACCGTTGGCCGACCTGTATCAGGAATTCAAGGCAACGGATGAGGCAATCGCATATTTCATCCACCTCGGGGACCACCAGAATGAACTGAACAGTTACAAGATCCTATACCCTGCCTTTGGCACCTACGTCGGACGCTATTTTACTGCACCGTACGGACTCATTTTCGTTGTCATCGGCCACTTGCATGGCAGGAAGTTAGCAAGCGACCGGGAAGAGGTGTATCGGCTGACCGGACGCCAGAGAATTCAGAATTCCCCTCGGCCCTGAACTCGCGCTCGCCTTGTGACTGTGGTAAGATGCTCTCCTCAATTGTTGGAGGCGCGCCGATGGAACATGCGAACGAACCACACCGTACCCGCCCCGTGGCAATCGGACTGATCGTGCTCGGGGTGGTTTCACGAGTGGTGCCGCATCCGTGGAACGCGACGCCGGTGACGGCGATTGCGCTCTTCGGAGGCGCGTACCTCTCGAAGCGGGCATCGATTGTGATGCCGCTGGCGATCGTGGCGATGAGCGACTTCCTCCTTGGCTGGCACCACACGATCCCGTTTACGTGGGGGGCGTTCGTGCTCACAGCGATGCTGGGCTGGTGGGTGCGGAGGCGCGCGAGTACGGGGCGGATCGCTGGGGCCTCACTGTTCGGCTCGATCATGTTCTTCCTCATCACGAACTTCGGCGTGTGGCTGCCCGGGGACCTCTACCCCAGGACGATGGCAGGGCTCTGGGCGTGTTACGTGGCGGCCGTGCCCTTCTTCCGCGCGACCCTCGTGGGCGACCTTGTCTTCACCGCGGTCTTCTTCGGCTCGTTTGCGCTCGCCACCCGCCTGGGATCGGCTCCGGTGCGGGAACCTTCCTAATCGCTACGCTTGGGGTCTGACCCCGTGGCTCACCTCTACCTCTTCCTCCTGGGACTCGCAAGCGGCCTGGCGATTCTCGCAATCACTTCCTATCGACGGGTCAGCCCGACGTGGCTGAAGTGGCTGTTGGTCGCGAGCGGTCTGTTCGTCATCAGCCGGTACGTGACGATGGCGCTGTTCACGAGCGAGGAAGCCCCGCAGCGGTTCTGGGCGCTGCGCCACTGCTGGTACGGGACGTCCCTCGGCCTCACGCTGCCCAGTGTCTTCGCAGTCGACCAGCTCGTGCGCCATCCGGCGATGACGCCGAAGAAGCTGCTGATCCGGTTTGCGCCGTTCCTGATCGCCTACCTTACGGTCATCTTCTTTGCGGACGCGCAGGCAGTGCCGGACCGAGTAGTGGGCTGGAGCCTGAAGCTGACACCCCCGTGGCGAGCGGCGGTGATCGTCGTGCAGAGTGTCTTCGTGCTTGGCTTCGTGGGGATATCACTTATGCTCATGGCGAAGCTGCCGTCCTGGCCAATCCGGCGGGCGCTGCTCGGGCTGGTGGCGGGCCATGTCTACCTCACACTCGACGGGCTGATTCAAGCCTTCGGGGGCTGGTACTTCCGGCCGAACCTCTACTCCGAGATGGTCACGCTGCTCGCCCTCTGGCACGCCTACGAAACAGCCGCAGATTTACGCTGATCTATACGCGGATTCCCGCTGATAAGGCGCATTTTTGCTTGACTTTTGTCGTCGGTGGATTCAAAATACGACGTTACTCGGTTTCGCTCCTTTCCTATCGTGAGGCCAATTCACTATGGAGGTCCCCATGGCGGTGCAAACGTCTCCTGCGGCGGCTACGCAGCAAGAAGTCTTGGTGTCCACCGATTGGGTGGTCCAGCACCTCAACGATTCGTCCATCCGCCTGGTCGAGGTGGACGTGGACACGAAGGCCTATAGCGAAGGGCACGTCCCAAACGCGGTCGGCTGGGCGTGGGATACCCAACTGTGCGACACCCTCCGGCGCGACATCATCCCCAAGGCAAAGTTCGAGCAGCTCCTGGGGCAGTCGGGGATCAGCTCCAACACGACGGTCATTCTCTACGGGGATAACAACAACTGGTTCGCGGCCTGGGCGCTGTGGCAGTTGAAGGTCTACGGCCACCAGGACGTCCGGCTGATGAACGGCGGCCGGAAGAAGTGGATCGCGGAAGGCCGGGAGCTGACGACGACCGCGACGAAGATCACGCCGACCACGTACAGGGCCAGCGAACCGGACACCTCGATCCGCGCGTTCCTGCCTGAGGTGATGAAGGCCTCCTCGGAGCGCTCGGCCAAACTGGTGGACGTGAGAAGCCCGCAGGAATACAGCGGCGAGATCCTCGCACCCCCGGGGCTTCCCGAGACGTGCCAGCGCGGCGGCCACATCCCAGGGGCGAAGAGCATCCCGTGGGGCAAGGCGTGCAACGAGGATGGAACGTTCAAGAGCGCCGAGGAGCTCAAGACGCTCTACGGTACCGCGGGCATCACGGGTGAGCAACCGGTCATCGCGTACTGCCGCATCGGCGAGCGCTCGAGCCACACGTGGTTCGTTCTGAAGCACCTCCTGGGCTACAAGCACGTGAAGAACTACGACGGCAGTTGGACCGAGTGGGGCAACCTGGTCGCCGCCGCGATCGAGAAACCGTAACCGCAAAGGACGCAGAAAAGAGCTGCTGAGCACGCAGAGAAAGAACCGGAATTCGGCGCCCTCTGCGGTTTCAGCGATCTCTGCGATTGCAAATGCCAAAGGTTGAAGAGTACTCTGAGCGCAAGTCGCAACTCGCCGGCTGGGCGGTCAACATCGTGACGTACCGGCTCGGCTCGATCTACCACACGACGATCGACAACACCGACCCAGGCGCCTGGGTCGTGAAGGCTCAAGGAACGACCAAAGAGGAAGCCGAGACCAAGGCGACGAAAGAGGCCCAAGGACTCCTCGAGAAGGTCAAGAAGAGCAAGCCGCCAACAGGCTGTACGTCCGTTCCAGGGTTCTAGTGCCGTTCAAACTATTTCGACTCAATGCTTCGAGATATGGAACCGCTGGTCGTGCCGGATTGGCGCAACGTGGCCGGTAGGTGTATCAAGTTGGAACGGCACTAGCCCGTTCCCACCAGTGGTGGACGCCCCGCCTTTCGGCGGGGCGTTTTTTTTGGCAACGTGCTAGAATAAGGACATGTGGGTGGCAGGGCACCTGCACTCATGGCTGGTACGCCTCACCACGCGGCGCTACCGGCGCATCCTCGTCGCGTCGCTCGTGACGCTGGGCACGAGTGCGGTCCTCCTCGGGCTCGTCGGCTTCATCCAGTGGCGGGGCCGCCAGGCGCTCCAGAGCGACACCCATACCCTCATCGCCCAATCGGGCCAGCAGCTCATCCGTGCCCTCCAGAGCCGACGCAGCACCCTCACCTTCCTTCGGGATACGCTCAACCAACGCTCGAACCTCACCCTGCCCCAGCTTCAAGCGCTGGGCTCGAGCGCGGTCCAACACACTCGCGACCTTCTGGCCGACGGCCTCATGGCCGCCGGGCAGGTCCCGGTGTGGTGGTCCGGCCCTGCGGAACTCTCGAAGCTCGAACGGGCCAGGCTCAACCGCACGATCGTCAACCGCGTGAAGCTGCGCGGGGCCTGGCGGCAACCCTCAACCTTCGTCACGAACCCAAGCGCCGAGCGTCCCCTCCTCGTCATGCTGGAGCCGCTGCGCGCCACGGCGGCTTCGCCGCGCGCGCTGATCGGGGTGTTCGACGTGCAGCCGCTCCTGGAAGATTTCTTCGTGTCCAACCTCTCGCCGCGCTACCCGGTGCAACTCCTCGATGGGGACACGCGGCTCTATCGCTCGCCCGGCTGGCAGCCGGCGGTCGGCGAGCAGCGGCCGATCGTCGTGGAGCATCCGGTGAACGTGGACGCGGCCCGGTGGACGATCCAGATGCAACCAGGGAGCACGCGTGTCGCCCAGACACTCTCGTGGGTCAACATCCTCCTCATCGTCCTGAGCGTCATCGCGGGAGCGGGTGTGACGGTCATCGTGTGGATTCTGGCCATCCGCGCGTGGGTCCTCCAGCGCGCGGTGGTCCGCCGGACCGCCGCCCTTCGACGGACGTCGGAGCGGCTGCGCCAGATGGCGATCACGGATGAACTCACCGGCTTGCACAACCGTCGCTTCTTCCTCAATCGGTGGGAATGGGAGTTTGCGCGCGCGAAGCGCTACCAGCGCCCGCTGGTGTGCCTCATGGTGGACGTCAACGGCTTCAAGGAGGTCAACGACCGGCTGGGCCACCCGGCCGGGGACCTCGTGCTCAAGCAGGTGGCGCAGGAGCTCAAGACGGCGCTGCGGCAGTCCGACATCCTGGCCCGGTTCGGCGGGGATGAGTTCATCGTCGCGCTTCCCGAAACGAGCCTGCCGCAGGCGGAGCTGGTCGCCGAGAAGCTGCGCCAGATTTCCATCGCCGTCCCGGCAGCAGACCGACGCCGCCAACCCCCACCGGTGAACCTCAGCGTCGGCATCAGCCGCGTTGACCAGGACGACGAGAGCGCCCAGGACATCCTCAACGCCGCGGATCAGTCGCTCTACGAGTTCAAGCGCCGCCTGAAAGCGGCGGCTGCGCGGTAACCCTCCCCTCCCCTCCCGGCACCCCCGAACTGCGCCGGGGATCATCCCACCACCTGCCCGCGTCGCCAACGGCGACGCCTCCCTAGAAGGAGGCAGTTCGCTTCCAGCGAACTCGGGTAGGTGGTGGGATCAGGTATACTTATAGGAATGTAGAGGATGATAGCGTTATGCCTGAATCTCTCACAGCCACCGTTGGATGGAGCGAACACCCGCAGGCGCAGCTCGCCGGCAAAGAAGCGGTCGGGCGCGCATTGAGGCATCTTGCGCCGAACGCGCCGAGCCTCGCGATCGTCTTCGCCTCGTCCTGGTACCACCAACCCTCGCTCCTCCAAGGGATCCGCGAGGCGCTGGGACCCGTGCCCACAGTCGGTGAAAGCACCGCCGGCGAAATCGTCGCCGAGGGGCCGGTGAGCCGCAGTTGCGCCGTGCTGCTCCTCGCCGCGGAAGCGCCCATCTGCAGCATCGGGATGGCCGAGGGCGCGGATGTGAAGCCCCGAGAGGCGGGCCAGCGGGCGGCCTTCATGGCGGCACGGGACTTCCCCACGAGCCCCCGGACGGGGTTGGTGATCTTTGGCGACGGCTTGCTGACCAACTCGGCCGAGGTCGTGCGCGGGATTCAGGAAAGCCTGGGCACCAGCGCGCTCATCGTCGGTGGGATGGCCGGGGATGATCTGCGCTTTCATCGCACGTACCAGTACTGGAACGACCGGGCCCTGAGCCACGCCGTCGTCGGGGTGCTCTTCGGCGGAGCGGTCAAGATCGGCGTCGGGCTCGAGCACGGGTTTGCGCCGATCAGCAAGCCGCGGCGCATCACGCGCGCCCACGCCAACGTCCTCTACGAACTGGACCGGCACCCTGCGGCCTCGGTGTATGAGGAGTATCTCGGCACCGACGTGGTCCAACGGATGCGGCGGGAGGAGCTCACACCGCGCGGGATCGCCTACCCGCTCGGCGTGCAGCCGGAGGGCAGCAACCGCTGGCTGTTGCGCAACGTCGTGGCGCTGGGCGACGATGGGAGCCTCTCGTGCAGCGGGGACATCCTCGAGGGCTCCTGGTTGCAGCTCATGCTCGGGAATAAAGAACTCGCGCTCGAGGCCGCGGTCCGGGCGGCTCAATCGGCGGTCCGGTCGCTGGGCCGGGTCGCGTGCGTGGTGGTCTTCGACGCGGCCAGCCGGCGGAGGCTGCTGGGATCGACGTATGCCGCGAAGGAAATCGCAGCCATCCGGGAGGTCATCGGCGCCTCAATACCGCTCGCGGGCTGCTACACGTATGGCGAGCAAGCACCCTTCGAGGAGACCGACTTGGAACGGACCGCGCTCCACACGGGTGCGATCCTCGTCGTCGCGCTTGGAACATGAGGCTCGGAATGGCGTCGTACATCACGTATCTCGTCCTGGTGATTGGAACCGTGGCCACGCTGGCCTTGACGCTGGCGGCTGAGTGGAGTGCGAACTCGGCCGGCATGATTGTGGTACTCGTCGGGTCGCTGGTCTACCTCGCGATCAAAATCGAGGGCACCAGGACCCAACTGGGAGAGCTGGGCCGGCTCCGGGCGGCGTACGACCAGCTCGACCAGCAATCCAAATTGATCATCCGGACCGACCTGGAACTGCACCGCACGCAAGAGGAGCTCGACCAGCGGGTGACCTCCCTGACCGCCTTGCACCAGTTGGGCCGTCGGCTCCAAGTGAACCTGCGGCCGGAGGAGGTGTTCCGTCAGGTGGATCAGGCGACCGTCACGAGCTTCGGCTTCGCGAACGGCCTCGTCGGCATGTGCGAGTCGCTCGAGGCGGTGCGGTGGTGTTCGCTCATCAGTGTCAACCCGCCGGCAGCCAACGCACTCAGGGAGCATCTCGTCACCAGCGGGCTGTTGAACCGGATCCTGACAGGCTCCGGACCGTTGACGCTTCACACCGCCTCGGTGAGAGAGCCGGCTGAACGCACACTGCTCGAGCTGCTCCAGGTGTCCTCGGCGGTCGTCGCCGGCATCAAGCCGCACGACGGGCCGGCCGGCTGCCTGCTCTTGGGCCGAGAGGGATCGGCGGCGACGCCGGACGCGAAATCAGACGAGGAGCTGGTGTCCATCCTGACTCGCCAGTTGGCGGTCGCCGTCGAGAACTCCGCCTTGTACGAGAAAGCGTGGACGGCGCAGCAGGACTTGGAACGGAAAGTCCGCGAGCGCACACACGAGCTGGCCCAGGCGAACGCGGCCCTGATTCAGCTGAACAAGGCGAAGAGTGATTTCGTCTCCGCGGTCTCGCATGAACTGCGCACCCCCATGGCCGCCATCAAGGGCTACGCCTCTCTCTTGGGGAGCGGCCAGTTCGGGAAACTCGCGCCACCCCAGCACGAGCGGATCGGGAAGATCGAAAAGCACGTCGATCTCCTCACGCAGCTCATCAACAACCTCCTGGACATCGCCCGCATCGAGTCCGGTGGCGTGACCATGGAGCGGCAGCCCATCCCGATGCACGACCTCCTCACCTCCATCCACGACCTCGTGCAACCCCAACTGGAGGCGAAGCGGCTGCGCTACGTCGTCGATCGCGACGGAGTGACCGAGCTCGTGGGCGACCACCCGCACCTGCAGCGCGTCTTCATCAACCTGCTCTCGAACGCGATCAAGTACACCCCGGATGAAGGGACCATCCGGCTCGGGTTCACGCGGGAGGGGACGTCC
>Ga0105164_10001363_pt1 | contig 15703 bp, 14 predicted proteins | sample VDWuncwatermetaG_FD_89674 | JGI IMG/M metagenome (GOLD analysis project Ga0105164, IMG submission 89674) | Wastewater microbial communities from Netherlands to study Microbial Dark Matter (Phase II) - VDW unchlorinated drinking water | ecosystem: Environmental > Aquatic > Freshwater > Drinking...
CCGACGAAGCAACAAGCATCCGCGAAGTGATTGCATTTCCAAAAACGCAGAAGGGAACCTGTCCCTTAACGGTTGCCCCTTCGGACGTTCCCGTGGAAAAATTGAAGGAGCTCGGTTTGCAGATTTCTAAAAGGTAAAAAATCAGGAAATCAGTGTAATCATGAGGTCTCCCTAAGATACTTTCGGAGACCTCGAGAAAGGAGTTTTGAAAATGTCCGGTGTTGATCGAAAAAGAATTTTGAAAACCTTTGTCTTTTTGGGAGCCCTTTTCGTTTTGACGGGATGTCTCCGAAAAGTGGAAGTGGTCACGCGGGAGCGGGTGGATCAAAGATTGGAAGGAAATAGAGGAATCCTTCAGGGCGCTGTTCCAAAGACTCCTTCAAAGGCGTCTTCCACGCGAGACTATGTGGAGTGGGACATCGAAGTTCCGACCTATGAAGTTGCTGTGAGGGTCCCGGAATGGCATCGGGAGTGGCATGACAAGGAACTATGGGGGAACCGGGGATTTATGATGGGAGGGCCGGCCCAGAGACGCCCCAGAAAGGAAGAAGCGGCTCCTATGAAAGAAATTCAGAGGTCAGTTACACCCTCCTTTCATCGGACCGTGGTGGCCCCTCCGGAAGAGAAGGAATGGGAAGAGAAGGAAGAAAAAGCAGCTCCTTCTTATACCCGTTACACGGTCAAAAAAGGAGATACCCTTGGAGAAATTTCCTCTAAAGTATACGGAACCTCAAAAGCGTGGCACCGCATTTATGAAGCGAATCGTGATTCCCTCAAAGATCCAAACCATCTGAAACCGGGACAGGTGCTTCGCATTCCGCCATCCGAACAAAAAGGAAAGGTCTCCTCTTCTCATCAAGGAACCATCAAATAAGTGACGCATTCGATGGAGAAACGGTTCAAACTCAAAGATAACGAAGAAGCCAAGAACCTTTTCGGACGGCATGATGACCATCTGAAATTGATAGAGAAGGAGTTTGATGTTCAACTCTTCTCCCGAGGAGAAGAATTGGTAGTCTCTGGAGAAACGGAAGGAGTCGAAAAGGTTGCTAAACTGATCGAAACGTTATTGGTTGTCATACGGAACGGCGGCTCCTTAAAGATGCACGATGTGATTTATGCAATGCGCACGGCAAAAGAAAACCGTCTGACGGACCTTCCCGGCATCTACCTTGACCGGATTGAAGTTTCCTCCAAGAGGCAGTTTATCACTCCGAAAACGACCGGGCAAAAGCAGTATGTCGATGCCATCCGGAATTACGATATCGTCTTCGGTATCGGGCCTGCAGGAACAGGGAAGACCTATCTTGCGATGGCGATGGCGGTACAGGCACTCCAGCGACAGGAAGTCAGCCGGATAATACTCACCCGGCCCGCCGTGGAGGCAGGAGAGCGGCTCGGTTTTTTGCCGGGAGATATGGTCGAGAAGATTTCGCCGTATCTGCGTCCTCTTTACGATGCCCTCTATGACATGATGGAGGTTGACAAAATCGAGCGTTACATTGAACGGGGCATCATTGAAGTGGCCCCTCTTGCGTTTATGAGGGGGAGGACGCTCAACGATTCGTTTATTATCCTCGATGAGGCACAGAATTCCACGCAGGAACAGATGAAAATGTTTTTGACGCGGCTGGGATTTGACTCGAAAACGGTCATTACAGGAGATGTCACACAAGTAGACCTCCCCGTCGATAAACCTTCAGGGCTTGTTCAGGTCCAGAATCTTCTGAAGCATATTGACGGAATCGCTTTCATCCATTTTACAGGCCAGGATGTCGTCCGGCATGAACTGGTTCAGCAGATTATTGAGGCTTACGGAAGGCTTGGGGAAAAGGAATGACGCGTGATCGACATCCGGAATAACCAGCGATCCCTTCCGATTCGGCCCGCGAAGATCCGACGTATTGCAGGGGTGGTACTGGAGCATTTTCGTCTCGGAAAAGAGATCCGCTTGAACATTCTTTTCCTTGACGATGTCAAGATGGCAGAACTTCACAAACGCTACCTCGGAAAAAAGGAACCCACGGATGTTCTTGCTTTCAGTATGCAGGAAGGAAAAACACTCAAAGGAGATCCGTGTCTTCTGGGAGACATTGCCATCTCGACGGAAACAGCCCTCCGTCAGGCGAAACGGTTTCGTTCAAATGTGGATCGAGAGCTAACTCTTTATGTGATTCACGGAATTTTGCATTTGTTGGGCTATAAGGATCGAAAAAAGGCGGCCCGTTTGAAAATGCGCCAAAAAGAAAGAGAACTTCTCAGGCAGTGCCAAAACGGGGTCTGACGGAAAGCTTCAATAATGCCATCGAAGGCTTAACACACGCCGTTAAAACCCAAAGGAATTTCCAGATTCATGTAGGAACGGGGGTCGGCGTACTTCTTCTTTCCACCATTTTTGGGGTGGGCCGGACAGAATTTCTGATTTTGCTTCTCACGATCTCTTTTGTGATTGCTGCCGAGATGCTCAATACGGCGGTGGAGTTGGTGATTGATCTGACCAAAGATCATTTTCACCCCATGGCTCGTGCCGCAAAAGATGTGGCTGCCGGAGCGGTTCTTGTCTCTGCCGTCAGCGCCGTTTGCGTGGGTTGCGTCATTTTCGCGGATCTTTTCAAAAAGATTTTGGAAGGAGGATTTGAACAAGTCAGGCTGGCCCCCTGGCATGTCAGTTTTCTGGCGCTGTCTATTGTTCTCTTAATGGTTATTACCGCAAAACTTTTTTTCCACCGGGGAACACCTCTTCTGGGGGGGATGCCGAGCGGACATGCCGCCTTTGCATTTTCTCTCTGGACGCTGATAGGCCTTTTTCAATCGAATCTCTTGGTGACGGTCCTTGTTTTTATTCTAGCAATCCTTGTCGCTCGGTACAGGATACGGGCAGGATTTCATACACTTTTGGAATCGATCGCGGGGGCACTTTTGGGAGTTTTGGTCACCTTTCTCGTTGTGAAATTTTTTGGATTATGATCCAGACCACGAACGGGGTCATTTTACGTTCTACTCTTTTCCGGGAGACGAGCCGGCTCCTGACCTTTCTCACAGAGGATTTCGGAAAAATTCGTACCCTTGCCAAGGGGGTGAGAAGACGGCCGGACCGTTTCGGTTCCACCTTCGACCTTTTTAGTTGTAATCGAATCGTTTTTTACGAAAGGAGCCGTTCAGATCTTCAGCTTCTCTCCCAGTGCGATCTCATTGATCCCTTTGTCACGATCCGTTCGGATCTTAAGAAGATGGCCTATGGTGTCTATTTTACGGAGCTTGTGGACCGTTCAACAGAACTGGGGGACCGAAGTGGGCGGATGTATGCTCTTCTCCTTGAGGCGCTCCGGGAAGTATCGAAGAGGGAACGCCTTGAAGAAACAGCCCGTATCTTTGAGGTCAAGCTCCTTTCCCTTTTAGGTCTTATGCCGGAACTTTCCCGTTGCCAGGAATGCGGAGGGAGGATCGTAATCCCCCCTGCCCTCAGTCTCCGAAAAGGGGGACTTCTTTGTGGACGTTGTGTTGAAGACGAAACCGGTGTATTGCAGATTTCCAAAGGAACTCTCGCTTCGTTACAGCATCTACTCTCCTCTTCATGGGAACTTGCTTATCGCATACGGATCTCGCGGCGTTGCCATGAAGAGTTGAGAGAAATTCTCAAGTGTTTCATAGACTTTCATCTGGATGAAAAAATTCACTCAAGAGACTTTTTAAAGGAGCTAGAAACCCTTTGAATTTTCAAGACCTTGTTTTGGCGCTGAATGCCTTTTGGAAGAAAAAGGGGTGTACCCTGCTTCAGCCTCTGGATGTGGAGATGGGCGCCGGGACGTTTCATCCTGCCACCTTCTTTAAAGTATTAGGACGACAACCATGGAAAACCGCTTATGTTCAACCTTGTCGTCGACCCACAGATGGAAGATATGGAAAGAACCCTTTTAGAGTTCAGCACTACTTTCAATATCAAGTCATCCTCAAACCCGCTCCGGAGAACGTTCAACAAACCTACTTAGAAAGCCTTCGGGTCGTCGGCGTCCGTCTGAAGGAGCATGATGTCCGGTTTGTCAAAGATGACTGGGAATCTCCGACGCTGGGGGCTCAGGGATTGGGATGGGAGGTCTGGCTCGACAGTCTGGAGGTCACTCAATTTACCTATTTTCAAAGAATTGCAGGGATTGATTTAGAAGTGATTCCCTGTGAGATGACTTATGGTTTGGAACGGATCTGCATGTTTCTTCAAGGCCAATATAATATTTTTAAACTGAAGTGGTCGGATCATGTGACATACGGAGATCTCTACCAGAAGAACGAGGAAGAATGTTCCCGCTATAATTTTGAAAAAAGCGACCCTCAGTTACTTCTTGAACTCTTTAACCGTTATGAAGAACAATCGAAGCGGCTCCTCAAAGAGGGAATCCTCCCGAACGCTTACGATTTTGTTTTAAAAATGTCTCATGTCTTTAATCAGTTGGATGCACGAGGAGCGGTCAGTCAGGTGGAAAGGCCGACCTTTATCGGAAGGGTCCGCAGCGCTGCAAAGGCGTGCGCAGAACTTTATCTGAAAATATCATGATAAAAAAGTCTCGTTCAAAGCAAACGGAATTGCTCCTGGAGATTGGGACCGAGGAGATCCCCTGGACCTACCTCGAGCTTTTGAGAAGCGAAGAAAGTTTGGTAAATCTCGTGAAAGCCGCGTTAGATCAGGAGGGCTTTCAGTATGGAGGGATCTCCGGTTATCAAACCCCCCGTCGAATCGTCCTCCATATACAAGACCTATCTCCTTATGCTCAGAAAAACGAGGTCATTATTGGTCCAAAGAAAGAGATTTGCTATGACTCTGATGGCAAACCGACGCCAACGTTGGAAGGGTTTTTGAAAAGTAAACAGGAAACTATAAAGAGAGTGGGAGAAGAAAACGGTCGGATTGTTATTCGAAAACACATAGTCATCCCAGCGCGAGATTATCTAAAAGGACAACTTCCTGGTCTCATTCGTTTCCTCAACTTTCCGAAAATGATGCGTTGGAATGAAGATAGATGGGAAAGAGATCGGGGAGAGTTCGTTCGTTTTCCAAGGCCGATCCGGTGGCTTCTCTGTCTTTATAACGGTGAGATTCTTCCGCTCGAACTGGGGAGTCTCAGGGCGGACAGGAAAACCTATGGCTCGCGGCCGAATAGGACACCAAAAAGAATAAGACGCTTCGAAGATTACCTCGCATTTTTAAAAAAAGAGGGCATTCTCCTGGAAGAATGCACCCTGAATGGTGAGGGTGACAGGAAGCGTTTTATTCGGAGCCGGCTCAAAAGTAAGTTGCAAAAGTTAGGCGGTTTTTCTGAAAGACTGAACGAGACTCTTTTGAATGAGGTGACAAACCTTGTTGAAAAACCAGTTCTTTTTAGCGGACATTTTGATAAGAAATATTTAAAACTTCCGAAAGAGGTCCTCATTGCAAGTATGTCGAAATACCAGAGACTTTTCTCGGTGGAAGACCGAAAGGGGGAACTTCTTCCTTGCTTTGTTGCCTGCGCCAACGGGTCTCCTTCCATCGCAAAGGTTAAAAAAAATTATGAACATGTTTTGAACGCCCGTCTTGAAGACGCCGATTTCTTTTTTGGGAAGGATACGAAAAGACCTTTTCCGCAACACCGGGAAAAACTTAAACTGCTGATTTATCACCAGAAACTCGGAACGATGTATGACAAATCTGAACGGATGAAAAAGTTAGCCGCTCATCTTGTACAAACGCTCCCTTTCGAGGCCCAAAGCCTTCTCCGCTCCTGTGAGCTCGCAAAAAACGACCTTGTGACAGAAATGGTGAAGGAATTTCCCTCCCTTCAGGGGATTGTGGGTTCCTATTATGCAAGAAGATCAGGTGAGGTGGCGGAAGTGGCGCTTGCTATTCGAGAACAATACCTCCCGAAAAGCGACATCTCACAGGAATTTCTCCCGGCAGAAAACAGGGTACCGGATGTGTTTCCCAAAAGCCCTTTAGGCAATGCCCTCTCTTTTGTCGAAAAATTGGACCATGTGGTTGGCTGTTTTTATGGGGGGGAATCCCCCACGGGAAGCAGCGATCCTTATGGTCTTCGCAGAGCCGCAAACGCTCTTTTTAAAATCATCCTGAGTCAAAGGTGGAAGTTTTCTCTCGAGGAGATGATCAAGGTAAATTCGGAGTTGTTAGATAGGTCTCTTACGGTCCAAGAGGACAGGACAGCAAAACTTTCCACCTTCCTCAGAGAACGGCTTAAAGGAATTTTCAAAGAAGAAGGTTTTCGAGAAGATCTCATTGAAGCGGTGGTTGCCGATATTGACCATGCTGTAGACATGCATGAAAAACTTTCCGCCCTCAAAGAGATGATGAAGAGACATCCTGGCGATTTTCTTGCCGCATTCAAAGTGGTGGAGAGGACGCACAACATCCTGAAACCGATTCAACTCCATGAAAGGGAAAGAATCGGAGAGGTCAAGGAGGATCTTTTTCAGGAGGAAGTTGAAAAAAGTCTCTGGAAGATATACAATGATGAGAAACGCCCCATCCAAAAACTCATCGAGCAAAGTGCATGGACTGAGGCTTCGGCACACTATGGAAGGGCTTTTGCTGAAACCCTTCATCAGTTTTTTGAGAAGGTCCTCGTCAACGTGGAGGATCAGGATATCCGCCGGAATCGCCTTGCCATGATGAAGGAAATCAACGGACTCTATACCCAATCGATTGCGGATTTGTCGAAACTCATCATGGGTCAGGGCCCGAAGACGCTGTAACGAAAGGGAAGGAAATGCCAAAATACGTTTACTTTTTTGGGGAGGGCAAAGCGGAAGGAAAAGGTATCCTGCGGGACCTTTTGGGCGGCAAAGGGGCAGGTCTTGCGGAGATGACCCATGCGGGTGTTCCTGTTCCTCCCGGTTTTACCATCACGACAGAAGTTTGCAAACTTTTTTATAAAAACAAAAAACGCCTTCCCGAAATCGTCAAGAAAGAGATAAACAAGCATCTCCGCCACCTCGAACAGCGGATGAGTGCCCGTTTAGGGGATCCTGCAAACCCCCTCCTCCTCTCTGTCCGTTCGGGTGCAAAATTCTCCATGCCTGGCATGATGGACACCATTCTCAATTTGGGACTCAATGATAAAACTGTAGAAGGTTTCATTCGCAAAACAAAGGACGAACGATTTTCTCTCGATTGTTACCGGCGTTTTATCCAGATGTTCGGGAATGTCGTCCTCGGCGTTGAAAAACATGTTTTTGAAGAGATCCTCCAGGAGAAGAAGAAGGTCAAAAATTTGGTTCAGGATATCGAGTTCACCGCAGAGGATCTTCGAGACCTCGTCGCTCAATTTAAGGAGACGCTCTATCACGCCAAGACAGAACTTCCCCAGGATGCCACTCGGCAGCTTGAGATGGCGCGGGATGCCGTATTTCTATCGTGGAATAATGACCGGGCGATCTTTTACCGTCGTCAGTACCGAATTCCAGACGAACTCGGAACCGCCGTAAACGTTCAGACGATGGTTTTTGGAAACATGGGAAAGACTTCTGGGACAGGCGTCGGTTTTACCCGAAACCCTTCTACCGGTGAAAAGAAGTTTTTTGGAGAATACTTAACCAATGCACAGGGGGAGGATGTTGTGGCGGGCGTCCGTACACCCAAACCGATTTCAGAGCTGAAGAAAGAGATGCCTGCGGTCTATCGTGAGTTGGTGCAGATTACCCAGCGTTTGGAGAAGCACTACCGGGATGTCCAGGATTTTGAGTTTACCATTCAACAGGGAAAACTGTATATGTTACAAACCCGGACGGGAAAGCGGACGGGTCCGGCCGCCGTGAAAATAGCGGTAGACATGGTGCGGGAGAAATTGATTACTCCCCAAGAGGCGGTGCTTCGGGTGGAACCGGATCAATTGGACCAGCTTCTTCATCCCCGCATTGATCCTCGGACCCACGTGAAAGTGATCGCAAAAGGATTAAACGCTTCTCCAGGCGCCGCTGTCGGGAAAGCACTTTTTAATGCAGACGAGGCGGCGGAAGCGGGAAAGCGAGGCGAACGGGTTGTTTTGGTGCGCAAAGAGACTTCTCCTGATGATATTCACGGAATCGCGGCCGCTCAGGGGATCTTGACTGCGACAGGGGGGGTCACGTCCCACGCCGTCGTTGTGTCACGCCAGATGGGCAAGCCCTGTGTCGCCGGCTGCTCCGCGATTTCAATCGATGAAGAACGGGAGCAGTTTGTCGTCGACGGTATCACGATAAAAAAAGGAGAGTTCATCACCATTGATGGGACTACCGGCCGCGTGATGGCGGGGGAAGTTCCGACCATTCAACCGGATATCCGGGAACTCGAAAAGGGGGAATATGGAAAACTGATGCGCTGGGCCGACCAGTTCCGTCGTCTCGGCGTTCGTGCGAATGCCGATACTCCGAGAGACGCGGTGGTGGCGCGTCAAAATGGAGCGGTGGGAATCGGACTTTGCCGGACCGAACATATGTTTTTTGCAGAAGAACGTCTTCCTGTAATGCAGGAGATGATTCTTGCGAGCACCCCCGAAGATCGGAAGAGCGCTTTGGATAAACTGGCCCCCATGCAGAAAGAAGATTTTAAGGGTCTCTTCCGGGTCATGAAGGGATACCCCGTGACGATTCGCCTTCTCGACCCGCCTCTTCATGAATTTCTTCCAAAAAAGGATGAATTAATGAAGGAAATCCGCGATCTTCGCTCTTCCCGACAAAACCCCGCTCTTCTTAAAGAGAAGGAAATGTTTTTAGAACGGTTAGGACAATTGCATGAATTTAATCCGATGTTGGGACTTAGAGGGTGCCGCCTCGGGATCACGATGCCTGAGATTACCCGGATGCAGGCATGGGCCATTCTTGAGGCGGCCTGCGAGCTCGCTAAAGAAAAGACCCGCATTTATCCTGAAATCATGGTTCCTCTCGTTGGAACAGTTCAGGAATTTCATCATCAAAAAAAAATCATCCTCGAAGTCGCAGAAGAAGTATTTAAAAAGGAGGGAATCCGGATCCGTTTTTCGGTAGGAACGATGATTGAGATTCCCCGCGCAGCCCTCACCGCCGACGAAATTGCGAGAGAGGCCGATTTTTTCAGCTTCGGAACGAATGATCTCACGCAAATGACCTTTGGGTTCTCACGGGACGATACAGGAAAGTTTCTTCCCCGCTACCTCGAGGAAAAGATTCTCGATTTTGATCCTTTTGTGACGATCGATCAGGAGGGGATGGGGCAGCTGATTCTTATAGGGACTGAGAAAGGACGGAAGACAAAACCCGATCTGAAAGTGGGGATCTGCGGTGAGCATGGAGGAGACCCTTTGAGTGTCGAATTTTGTCACAAAGCAGGCTTGAATTACGTCAGCTGCTCCCCTTACCGGGTTCCTATTGCACGTCTTGCGGCAGCTCAGGCTACTTTAAAAGAAGTACAAGGTAAAAAGTACAAAGTAAGCACAGAAACAGCCAAAAGATGGAGAAAAAAATAAAAAAAAGCGTCAAATTTTCAATCCCTCCTGTTCCACTTTGTACCTTGTACCTTGTACCTTGTACTTCGTAAGATGGAACCGATCCGGCAATATCTTAAAGAAATCAAGGATATTCCCCTTCTAACCCCTGAAGAAGAAATCCGTCTTGCGCGACTGGTCAAAAAAGGAGATCCCAAAGCGCGTAAGACGATGATTCAGTCCAACCTCCGGCTTGTCATTAACATCGCCAAGCGCTATACCCATTTGGGTCTCCCGATTATGGACCTCATTGAAGAAGGGAACATGGGGCTCATGAAAGCCGTTGAGAAATTTGATCCCAGAAAAGGATACCGTTTCTCAACCTATGGCGCCTGGTGGGTGAAGCAGTACATTACGCGGGCCATTGCCAATCAGGGAAAAACCATTCGAGTTCCTGTGTACATGGTTGAAACGATCAGCCGGTTGAAAAAAACCCAGGAGCAGTTGACGCAAAAATTGGGCCGCAAGCCTCACACCAACGAACTCGCCAAAGCGATGAAACTGCCGGTGAAAAAGGTAAAAGAGATCAGCGAACAGATTTCCCGTACGACTTCTCTCGATGCGCCGGTCGGAGAGGATGATTCCGGCCAGTTTATGGATCTTATCGAAGATGAAACAAGTCTCTCGCCGGTGGATGAATTTACAAAGGTCATCCGGCACGAACGGATCAAAGATCTCTTAGAGAAGATGGGTAAACGCGAACAGGAAATTCTTTCACTCCGGTTTGGACTTCAAGACGGCGTCACACGCACCCTTTCTGATACGGCGAAGCGATTCGGTATTACACGGGAGAGAGTCAGGCAGATTGAAAATGCGGCGATGCGGAAACTCCGGTCTTATCTCGCCGCCGAAGATATCATTTTGAAAGGGTTTCAGTAAACGGTGATGGAAACACTCCGGGCACTCATACGGGATATTCCGGATTTTCCCAAAAAGGGGATTCTTTTTAAGGATATCACGCCGCTTCTGCGTGACGGAGACTCTTTTAGAGGTGCCGTGGATGAAATTGTAAAATTTTTTTCCAAAAAAAAGATCGACCTCGTTGCCTGTGTGGAAGCTCGGGGATTTATTCTCGGAAGTGCTGTTGCCTACAAACTGGGTGTCGGCATCGTCCCCATTCGTAAAAAAGGAAAACTTCCTTATCGAACGAAGCGTGTGACCTATTCTCTCGAATATGGGGAGGATACGCTCGAGCTTCACGAAGATGCCGTCAAGCCGGGAGAGCAGGTTCTGGTGGTCGATGATCTCCTTGCCACAGGAGGGACATCGGCCGCTGTTCTCGAACTGATTCAATCGCTCGGCGGGAATGTCGTCGGCATCGTTTTTCTGATTGAACTCGCCTCCTTGAAAGGAAGGGAAAAGCTCAAAGGCCACACGGTTCGTTCTTTGCTTGAGTTTTAAGGAGGATTTGAGCCCCTGTAGCTCAGATATGGACAGAGCAGAGGTTTCCTAAACCTTGTGTCGGGAGTTCGAATCTCTCCAGGGGCACCCTCCTTCGACTTCGCTTTAGGAGGGTGGTGAGCAAACGAGTGAAATCAACTAAGTCGAACCACCCGTTTCCGCTTCGTCAAAATGATTTTGAGACTTCAGAGAAATTGACAAAAATGTTACTTTTTAAATTTTCATATCTTGTTATAATTAAATAAGTTAAATAAAATTTTAATGTTAGTAGAAAAAAATCTTGACAATCCAAATAAATCTATGTTAGGATAAGCGTACTCCTCATCAAAGAGGAGGTCTAAATAAGTTAAGGTAACTTCACTCACGGCGAAGAAAGGGGGGAGGCACTCAAAAGCCGAAGTTATCGGACGATGCAGATAAAAACTGCAGGGTCCTGAAGCAATACGGTGTATACGATTAAGGCTAACCACCTGTAAAAGAAAAAGGTTCTTGATTAAAACGGTATTAAGGAGGATTGAATGAAAAGATTAGCGCTGTTTTGCGCTTTGGCCCTCGTGCTGGTGGCCTTCGTGGTCCCGGCGGCGCGCGCCGAAGTACAGAACGTCAAAGTAAGCGGAGACATCCGCACGATGGCAGGGTATCGCAACAACTTTGATTTGAGCGATATCGCCGCCAACGATGATGATTCGGACTGGATTAACACGGCAGCCCGCGTCAAAGTCGATGCGGATCTCACCGACAATGTTTCGACGACCGTTCGTGTTTTGAACGAGCGGGATTGGGGACTTGAAGACACGGGCATTTCAAGCGACGGAAATACGGATATGTCGATTGATCTGGCTAATGTCACATTAAAAGAGTTCCTCTATTCCCCCTTGACAATCACCATCGGGCGTCAGGAACTTCGTTATGGAAACGGTCTTGTGGTCGGCGATGTGGATGGCAATGCATCCAGCCGCGAGTCAGGTTTGAGGGCTGTAGAATTCAGCCGCAGAAAAGCGTTCGATACGGTCCGTGCCGTTCTTGACTTTGATCCGATCACGGTCGATGCGTTTCATGCGTTGATCGATGAGGTCGGTGTTGCGAGCCCAACGACAGGCAGTAGTGAAGACTGGACATTAACCGGTACAGAAGTTTCCTATGCAGTAGGCGACTACAATGCGAATATCGCCGGTTACTGGGTCTGGAATCACAACGCCTCTGACGGGACCGGAACACCTCCTCAACTCGGAGGGGCATGGACCACAGATACCAACCATGGCCGCTCCATCGTTACTTTTGGAGCCCGTGGAAATATTGAGCCGATGGCAGGGTTGGATCTAGGTGCAGAGCTCGCGTTTCAGACTGGACAGTACACAACCACCCGCGATCAGCAGGCGAGTGCTTTCCAGGTTGATGGAGCCTACACCTTTGATGTCAAGATGAAACCGGTTCTCCGGCTTGCCTACTATTATTTCTCAGGGGAAGAGGTAGCCAATGCGGGGGATCAGGAATCATGGCTTGCGACGTTTGAAGATCAGACGATGGGGATCATTGCGGACCGGATGCAGAATACGACGGTCAGCGGCGGCACTCCTCAAAGTGCAAGCACCAACATGCACATCGTCCGGTTAGGCGGAAGCATTGAACCGGTCAAAGATGTGAGCTTCGGGGTGGACTGGTTCCATTACACGCTCGCTGAGGAAAATGATAGCGTCAACGGTATCGCTGGAACGGCCGTTTACACCAATGAAGATGACTACGGTGATGAAGTGGACATCGCTTTGAAGTACGACTATACAGAGGATGTCACCTTCGATGGCACCTTTGCAGCCTTCTCACCAGGAAATGCCTGGGAGTCTGATGCACAGGATAGCGCCGTTCAGGCAACAGGTGGTGTGACAGTCGTTTTCTAAGAGTTTTCCTTAGAAGTTTTTTCTGGCCCCCCTGGACGAAAGTTCAGGGGGGTCATTTTTTTAATGAGCCCCCTCTGCTTTCTTGCGAAAGCAAGAAGAGGGGGCGAATTAACCCCCCATGCTTCGCTTTGCGAAGCAAAGCGTGGGGGGTAAATTCAACCAACGAACTTATGAGCGCTTACGCTCCCTGCCTCGCCGGCAGGCGGGCATAAGTTCGGGCTTCATTTAGGGAAGTCTGACGGCGAGTGTCAGGAGAATGACGAGAAGAACGTAGATCCGATAAGGCCAGCTTTTTCTGGAGTGATGTTTGAAAAAAAGATGTTGAAGGGGATGAATCGGTTTTTCGTTAAGGGTGCTTCGCGTATGAAGGATGCGATGGAGTGCTGTAACAGTTGTACCGAAAGCCAAGATCCAAAGCGCCGTTTTTAATCGGCCGGCCAAAAGTCCCAAAAGAGTCAGTGCAATTCTCTCCGGCCTTTCCCAAAACCCTACCCGGCAATTTGGAATCAAATTTTCTGCCCGCGCTCTTGCATAACTGACGACAAAAGATCCTCCCATGGCCCAATACGTGACTCCGGCCGTTACGAAGGACCCCACTCGGAGATAAAAAAAAAGTATCCCCATGAAAATGACAAGTTCTGCAATCCGGTCTACCGTAGAGTCGAGGAAGGCGCCGAAGGGCGTTGCGAGCCCCCTCCTTTTCGCAAGATACCCATCCAGAAGATCGCAGCCCCCGGAAAGAGCGATGAAGAGGGCTGCTAAGTAAGAGGAACCCTGGTACAGGAAAAAAGCGGCCAGTGCACTGAGAGGAAGGCTCAACAGGGTGATGGCATTGGGCGTCAGGGGCAATGTGCTACCTTTCGATCTTCCCCAAAACGAAATACCTGACCATCTCTTTGGCTTTGTCGTCGCAGATCTGTTTGGGAGGGTGTTTCATCGTATAGGCGGAGATAGAAATGAGAGGGCCTCCTACCCCGCGGTCTCTGGCGATCCTACAGCAGCGGATCGCATCGATCGCAACGCCGGCAGAGTTGGGAGAATCTTCTACGGAAAGGCGCAGGTCCAGTTCAAGCGGGATATTTCCGAAACCGCGTCCCTCGATGCGAATAAAGCAGATCTTATTATCTTTTTGCCAGGGGACATAATCCGATGGCCCGATGTGGATGTTCTCCGAGGAAAGCGGTGTCTCAAGAGCGGCCTGCACCGCTTCCGTTTTTGAAATTTTTTTGGATTTGAGCCGTGATTTATCCAACATATTCAGAAAATCGGTATTTCCTCCTGTATTGAGCTGGTAGGTGCGGTCGATTTTGACTCCCCGGTCTGCGAAGAGTTTTACGAGCATCCGGTGAATGATGGTTGCACCCAGTTGGGATTTGATGTCGTCTCCGATGATGGGGATCCTCTTTTCCTCAAATCTTTGGGCCCAGGCGGGATCACTGGCGACGAAAACAGGGATGCAATTGATCAAGCTGACCCCTGTTTCGAGACAGCATTCGGCATAAAATTGGGTCGCCTTTTCAGAACCGACAGGAAGGTAGTTCAAAAGGATATCTGCCCCGCTTTCCTTCAGAATTTTTTTCACATTGCCAGGTTTTTTCGAAGAGAGCACAAAACGGTTAGATTCCGGGTACTCCTTCATGTGGGGAGAAATCCCATCGAGCGGCTCCCCCATTTGGACCGTGAAGCGGGAATCCATGAAATCTTGATAAATGGGCTTGGTGCAGTTGGGAGGGGCAAAGAGGGCAACTTTCAGCGGCTTTCCCACCTTGCGCGCATCCACATCAAACGCACAGACGGGAATAATATCCTCAGGGGTGTAGTCACCCAGCCTATAATTCGTAAGGCCGATGGAATCTTTTTTCCCGTTCTGGCTATGGGCGCGGTAATATTCAATTCCCTGAAGGAGGGAACTTGCGCAATTTCCAACACCAACAATTGCTATCTGGATCGCTTTTTTGGGTGTCATCTCAAACCTATGTCCCTTATTATACCCAAAGTTTCAACGTTGTCAAATACTGAATTTCTTTGCTCGCGGCTGTGATTCTTGGTATACTTTTCTCAAAAAGGAAGATTTTATGATCGAGCTTTGTATCGTGGGATCCGGGACCGGGGTTCCTTCGCCCAAACGCGCCTCACCCAGCACCCTCTTAAATTTGCCTCACCGGACGCTCTTGATAGATTCTGGCCCCGGGACCGTCCGTCGCCTGTCAGAACTCGGGGTGACCCTTCATCAAATTGACGCCCTTTGCTACACCCATTTTCATCCTGATCATATCGCGGACCTTGTCCATTTTCTCTTTGCTGCCAGGAACCCCCAAGACCCCCGCAAAAAACCACTGACCCTTTTCGGAGCGCCGGGGATCCAGTCTTTTTACGAGAAACTTCTGGATGCTTATGAGGGAATTTTCCGGCCCGTTTTCCCTCTTTCCTTTGTGGAATTAGAGGATGCGCAACATGACGATGCCCATTTTCGTCTCTTTACCCTTCCGCTTCAGCATACGCCGCACAGCATCGGTTATCGGTTCGAAGCAGAAGGGAAGGTGATTGTCTTTTCGGGGGATACAGATGTTTGTGAAAACCTCGTGACATTGGCGCGGGGAGCGGATCTTTTGGTATTAGAATGTTCCTTCCCCGATGCCCTGAAGGTCCAGGGGCATCTTGTTCCTACTGAGTGCGGGAAGATTGCAAAGAAAGCGTCTGTCAAAAAACTTCTCCTCAGCCACTTCTATCCTCCGTGCGAGGAGGCCGATCTTCTTGGAGCCTGCCGGAAACATTATGCGGGCGAAATACTTATAGCATCGGATTCTTTGAAGGTAAAGGTGTGACTTTTGGCGCTTTTAAGCGGCCACCTGATCCAGAAGTTCAAGAAAGGCTTCTGAAATACGGGGATCGAACTGGGTTCCGGTGTGCCGTCTGATCTCAAGA
>Ga0105164_10001365_pt1 | contig 15698 bp, 11 predicted proteins | sample VDWuncwatermetaG_FD_89674 | JGI IMG/M metagenome (GOLD analysis project Ga0105164, IMG submission 89674) | Wastewater microbial communities from Netherlands to study Microbial Dark Matter (Phase II) - VDW unchlorinated drinking water | ecosystem: Environmental > Aquatic > Freshwater > Drinking...
CATCAATCGCCACCGTTCCGATCACGGCCAGCGGAAAATTATTTTTCATACGCCTCCATGGCTTCACACAATTCTCTGGCAGCCGCACAAGGATCGGAGGAGCCAAATACCGCCCGCACCACCGCGACACGGCGGGCGCCCGCGGACAAAACTTCCCCAATATTGGATGAATTGATTCCGCCGATCGCGACAAAAGGAATTCGGACACGTCCGGCCACCTCATGAATCAGCCGGGTTCCCACCGGCCGGTAATGTTGCTTCGTCGGAGTTTTAAAAACCGGCCCCACGCCGATGTAATCCACTCCCTCCCGCACGGCATCGAGGGCCTGCTTGAGGTTGTGCGTGGAACGACCAACCAAAAGGCGCGCCGGCGCGCAAATCTTTCGAACGGCCTCCATCGGCAAATCTTCCTGACCCAAGTGAACGCCGTCCGCCTCGACGGCCAGCGCGAGATCCAATCGATCGTTGACAAAAAAAAGTTTCCTCAACCGGTCCGCAATCTTGCGGCACCGGGTACCGATTCGGTAAAGCACCGCATCGCTCAGGTGCTTGGAGCGGAGCTGGACGATGTCCGCTCCTCCGCGATAGACGGTCTCCACCTTTTCAAAAATTCCGGGATCGTCCCCGCAAAGGTCGGTCACGGCGTAGAGCCTAAAATTTTCGAAGACTTTCTTTTTCCAATTCATAAAGGCGAAAACGAATCCGTTGAAACGAACGGGCGGCCGCCGGGCAATTCATTTTGGACACTTCTTCCAAGACCCGGCTCGCTTCCTGGGCTCGTTTCAGGTTGCTTAAAAAAAGATCCTTCCAGTTCGGATTCTTCTTGTCCCGAATAAAACTCCGGGCGCCGACGTCTTGGCTTGAGTCCCGGGCCCGTACGAGTTCACGGTCGGGAATTCTGAGTCGAAGCAGGGCCTGGGTCAAGTCATGACGTGTGCGCTTGAATGAGGCTGTCAACCGGGAATCAGCCCAGTGAAACCGCGTCACGTCTTCGACGACGCGGAGTGCCTCCTTGGCCCGATTGTAATTGGCATCCAGGATCCGCAGGAGTGAGCGATTCATGGACGGACCTTCTTCAACAATCCCGTCGTGGAACGCCCGGGAACCAGCGCGACTCGCCGGACACGGCCGCCCCAGGATTCCACCTCTTTCCCGCCGGCGATCTCGGATTTTTTCCAGTCCGCGCCCTTCACGAGAACGTGCGGCTTCAATGCACAAATCAGGCGAAGCGGAGTGTCCTCCGAAAAAAAGGTGACATAGTCCACCGCTTGAAGCGCCGCCAACACTTTGGCCCGGTCCTTCCCGGAATTGACCGGCCGGCCCGGACCCTTGAGACGACGCACGGAGGCATCCGAGTTGAGTCCTACCACGAGGACGTCGCCGAAACGTTTCGATTTTTCCAGATAAGTGACGTGACCCGCGTGAAGAAGGTCGAAGCAGCCATTGGTGAAAACAATTCGCCGGCCCCGGGCGCGGAGCCCGGAGGCGATCCGCCGAAGAGAGGCGCGGGATTGGATCTTACTTTTGGAAGGCAACTTGGTCTTCGACGACTTCCGAGAGGGCGTGGAGCGCCGTGATGTGGACTTCTTGGATGTGCGGGGTTTCAGCGGACTGGGCTTGGAAACAAAGATCGGCGGCCGATTTCAACGCGCCCCCGCTGGAACCGGTGAGACCCACGGTGGTGATCCCACGGGCTTTGGCTGTCTTGACGGCCTCCAGAATATTTTTAGAATTTCCGCTCGTGGACAGAACAATCAATACGTCACCCTGCTCCCCCAATCCTTCCACTTGGCGGGAGAAAATCTGTTCATACGCATAATCATTTCCGACGGCCGTCAAAATGGAGGTGTCGGTCGTCAAAGCCAGAGCGGGTAAGCTCCGACGCTCTCGCTTGAAGCGGCCGACGAATTCAGCCGCAATGTGCTGAGAATCTGCCGCACTGCCGCCGTTGCCGCAAAGAAGGATCTTGTGACCGGAGCGAAACGCTCCAGTCATCACTTCAGCGATTCTTTCCAAAACTTCAAGCTGAGAGGGGGTAAAACTTTTGTCGATCGCCTCCCGGTTTTGGCGAAAAATGGCATCGAGCTGATGACGAAGGGAAAAAGTTTTAGTCTTCATCCGAAGAAAATTTTGGCCATTTCGTAAAGGTCACTCGTCACAAGCTTAAGCTGCTTGACGGCATCCGAGAGAGGCGCATCCACGATTTGACGACCCTGCAGACTCGCCATCCGGCCAAACTTTCCCCGCTTGACGAGTTCCACGGCCTTGACCCCGAACCGTGTCCCAAGGACTCGGTCAAAAGCCGTCGGCGATCCGCCCCGTTGAATGTGCCCCAACACCGTCACCCGCGTCTCGTAACCGGTTTTCTTTTCGATCATCTCGCCTACGATCTGACCGATACCACCCAGACGGACGTGGCCGAATTGATCCAACTTTTGATCCGCCACTTCCTCTCCACCCTTAAGCTTGGCCCCTTCGGCCACGGCTACGATGCTGAACGTCTTGCCGCGTTTGTGGCGGCTCTTGATGACCTCGCAGATCTCGTCAATCGTCATCGGAAACTCCGGAACCAGGATGACGTCTGCTCCACCGGCCAATCCGGCCTCGAGCGCGATCCAACCGGCGTGGCGACCCATGATTTCCACCACCATCACCCGGTTGTGAGATTCCGCGGTCGTGTGAAGCCGGTCGATGCATTCCATCGCGATGTTGACAGCCGTGTCAAAACCAAAGGTGTAATCGGTTGCCGAGAGGTCGTTGTCGATCGTCTTGGGAATGCCCACCACCGGCAAGCCCTCTTGAAAGAGGTGGTTGGCCACCCCGAGCGTGTCCTCCCCGCCCACGACAATCAAGGCTTTCAAGTTGTGCTGGTGAAAATTACTCTTCACTTTCTCCACGTCACCGGCTTTTTTATAAGGATTGGTTCGAGAGGTCCCGAGGATGGTGCCGCCTTTCGGGAGAATTCCGGAGACCGATTTGTCATCGAGAATGATGAACTCGTCATCCACCAATCCCTTCCAGCCGTTGCGAAATCCCAGCACCCGCCAGTCCTCTCGAACGGAGGCCTTCACGACCGCGCGAATCACCGGGTTGAGTCCGGGACAATCCCCCCCGCCCGTGAGCATTCCAATTTCAATCATGGGTTTAGACCCTGAGGGTCCTTTCTTCCACCCCGAGTTGAGTCTCTTCCACCCGAATTACGTCACAAAGAATTTCAAGTTTCCCCTCCGGCCCAATGATTTTGCGGATCCGGTCGCGGATCTCCTGCTGAATCGCATTCAGAAGATCAGGAACATTTTCTCCGGACCACAGAACCAGACGGAGTTTGATTTCCACGTCCCGGCCGTCGATCCCCGTCTTGACCTTCCAGTCCTTGACGAGCGAGAAGCGCCGTAACACTTTTTTCACTGATTCGTCCAGCGCCAAGGAGGAAATGACAATGGGTCCCATCTCGCCGTGAAAAATGATGGCCTCGGTCTCGCGGCCCCGCTTGATGAACATCTTGGCAAAGGTGAGCCCGACCGAGATAAACAGGAGTCCGAGCCCGCCCGTCTGGAGCGAGCGCCAGGGATTCGCGTAGATTTCTCGGATGCTCAAAACTGCATCCTCCGCGGAGAGCAGGTGAAAACCCACCATCAGGAGCAGGCTCCCTAGGGTGAGGAAAGCGAGCACGGCGAAAAGGGTTGCAGACGCGTTAACGATTTTCATTCGGAGGAGCTTTCTTCCTTTCTCTCTTCTAGGGTTCCTATTTTACTGGTGGCAAACTGGGTATCAATGAAATTCGTTCCCACCTTGCCTTGCCGAAATCGGGGTCGATTGAGGATTTTCTCATGAAGGGGAATGGTGGTTTTCACGGGGCCGATCACCGTTTCCCGAAGCGCTCGAAGCATCACGGCAATGGCCTCGGTCCGGCTGGGGGCATAGGCGATAATTTTAGCGAGGAGGGAATCGTAGTAAGGCGGGATGGTGTAGCCGGCAAAGACGTGAGAATCCACCCGGATTCCCGGCCCGCCCGGCCAGATGAGGGTTTCGATTTTTCCCGGTGACGGGAGAAAGTCCCGGTCCGGATCTTCGGCGTTGATGCGGCATTCCATTGCGTGGCCCTCGAATTTCACATCCGACTGGCTCCATTTGAGTTTCTCCCCCACCGCGACCGCGATCTGGGCCTTTACCAGGTCGATCCCCGTCACCATTTCCGTCACGGGGTGTTCGACCTGAAGCCGCGTGTTCATTTCCATGAAATAAAAATTCTCATCACTGTCGAGGAGAAACTCCACCGTGCCGGCGTTCTCATACTCAACGGCCTTCGCCGCCCGGACGGCCGTCTCGCCGATCTTCCGTCTCAATTTCTCGCCGAGATTCGGAGCGGGGCATTCCTCGATGAGCTTTTGATGCCGGCGCTGAATAGAGCAATCCCGCTCGCCTAGATGAATCACATTGCCGTGACTGTCGGCCAAGATTTGGACCTCGATGTGACGCGGTTCCTTGACATACTTTTCGATGTAGACGCTCCGGTTCCCGAACGCGGCCTCCGCCTCGGCCTGGGCCGTGAGAAACGCACTGATGAGTTTCCCGTCGTTGTGGGCCACCTTCATCCCTTTGCCGCCGCCGCCGGCCGCCGCTTTGATAATGACAGGGTAACCGAATTTTTTGGCGAGGCGAAAGGCCTCATCCTGATCCTTCACCACTTCCTTACTGCCCGGGATGATGGGAATATTCGCCTTTCTCATCACGTTCCGGGCCATGGATTTGTCTCCGGCGAGGCGGATACTCTCGGGCTTGGGTCCAATGAATTTGATTTGGCAGGATTCGCAGATTTCGGCGAAGTGCGCGTTTTCCGCCAGGAACCCCCATCCGGGGTGAATGGCCTCGACATCCGCGATCTCAGCCGCGCTGATGATGGAGGGAACATTCAGATAACTTTCGCTCGAGGGCGCTTCTCCAATGCAGATGGCGTCATCTGCAAGGCGCACGTGGAGCGAATCTCGGTCCGCCTTGGAGTAAACGGCAACGGCTTGGATCCCGAGCTCCCGACAGGCCCGGATGACCCGTACCGCAACTTCACCGCGATTGGCAATAAGGATTCGTGAGAACAAAAACGCTAGGCCTTCTGAATCTTGAAGAGGGGCTGATCGAATTCCACAGGTTGGCCGTTTTCGACGAGGACCTCGGAGAGGATGCCGCTGGCGTCGGATTTGATTTCATTCATCAACTTCATCGCCTCGATGATACAAAGGACGTCTCCCTCTGAGACCCGTTTGCCTTTTGTAATGTAGGGCGCGGCGTCCGGCGCGGGCGAAGCGTAAAAAGTCCCCACCATGGGAGACCGAACGATAATCACATTGGCTTCCTCGGGCGTCTCGCGGGCCACCTGCTGACCCGCAGGCGAAATGGCAGAGACAGGAGCCGCGTGAATCGGGACCGAACCCATGGCGAGGGGGACCGTCTCCGTGACCACTTTTCCGGAAGGGCCCCGTTTCAGACGGATCTTGAGGCCTTCCTTTTCCACCTCCAGCTCCGAGAGGCCGTGCTCCTCCATCAAATTGATCATTTCTTTTATTTCCTTAATCGTCATGGTTTCTCCGCTTCGTCGATCAACATGACGGGAATGCCGTCCCGGATAGGATACGCGAGACCGCACGCAGCGCTTTGACAGACCAACCGCTCCCCCACCTGCTTCACCGCCGTCTTGCATTTGGGACAAGCAAGGATTTTCAGGAGCTCTGCATCAATCATAATCCGATCCCCTCCATTCGTTCGACCTCTTCCAAATCGTGCACCCGTTTGAGTCCTCCTCTGAAGGCGAAGAGGAGGCCTGCCACAATGGCGCAACCATAATAAAGGAGATCATAAAGAAGGGAAAGGGCAAAGGCCTGTTCGGTCGACATCAGGGGTTTAAAGAAGAAAACGAACCCTGCCTCGCGGACTCCCAAGCCGCTCACGCTCGGCGCCATACTCATGAAGGCCACAAGCGGCATCAGGACTAAGAAAGGCCACAAGGAAAGTTTGAGCCCCAGCCCCAACGAGAGGAGATAAACATCCACGACGAAGATGAGCTGTCCGGCGAAGGAAAGGAGAAGGCAATCAACCAGGAGCTTCTTGTGATTCCGGTATTGGCGGATGGCGTGATACAGGTTTGAAAGCTTTTCCCGCAACCGGGCGGAGGGAATGAGAAAGGAAAGAAACTGAAACGAGCGCGCCACGCGTCGGCTTGCAAAAAAAAGAATTCCGAAAATGAGCAAGGCCGATCCGACGTAAATGGCCTCTTTCACCATGGGGGTTTCCTCAGGACTGCGGGCGTAAATCGCCACCGCCACCAGCGCAATGAGAAGCAGCGTCAGGAAACCGAGAAGCCGGTCCAAAATCACGCCCGTGAGAGAACCCAGTTTTTTTCCTGAGTATTGATAAGCAAAGTAACCCTTGGCCACGTCTCCTCCCATGGCGGAGGGAAAAAAGAGATTAAAGAAAAGACCCAGCAAGGAGAGATAAAAGGCCTGGAGAAACCTCACCTTGACTTCCTGGACCTTGAAAACCAATTTCAAGCGCAAGGAAATCACGGCGGTCGCGACGAAATAGACGATGACCGCCAATGCGAACCACTTCCATTCAAATCCACGGCCCAGAATGTGAATGGCTTCGTCCAGTTTGCCTCGAAGGGCATAAATGAGCCCCCCCAAGGCTGCGAGGCTCACAAAGGCCCTCAGAAAAAATCCCTTTGAAGGTTTCATGAAAGAGTTCAGGCTCCAGTGCTCTTCTGGACAAATTTCATCTGGAGCTCGGGGAGGAGGGATTTCAAGAGCTTGTCTTCTTCGGGTGTGCGGTTCCCTTGAGTTTTCTTTTCAAGGAGGATCAAGAGGTCAATGGTCTCCCGCGCGGCTTCAAGGTCCTTTTGAGACTGGTTGGTTTCCGGATGCGGTATTTCACCGAGATGCATTAACGTCTGGTAACCCAAAGAAGTGAAGAAGGAAGAGAGGTTGAGTCCGGCTTGCGGTGGGGCCGAGGGCTCCGGGCTCCCCTTCTCACGCGCCACGCCTTCCTTCCAGGATTGGTCGACTTTCTTTTCGGTGAATCGGACTTCTTTATCCATGTCGGTGTACAAAAAAAGAGGTTCTTGGCCCGAGTGGGGAGAGAAGTTAAGCCAAGAACCTCTATAGGTGAGCAGAGGCCCGTAAGGCCTCCGAGCAAGATGCAATTAGACCACAGGACCCTACCGGAGTCAACAAAATTGTTATGCAGATGCGCGTGCAGCCTGAAGACCTTTGATCTCAACGAGGAGTTGCTGGACGATTTGCGGGTCGAGAGTGACGGTGAAGGCATCCTTCTCGGTCTTCACAACCACTCCTCGTTCTTTGAGTTGGAGCAAAAGACCCGCTACCCTTTCTTGGCCTTCCTTGTGCTGGAGATCCTCAAGGATTCCCGGCAATTCCACGGTCAAGAAGGCCATCAAGTCATCCACGTCCGGGCGGAGGACTTCCGGGAACTCGTCCGAGTCGTGCCACACCTGGTTGAAGATGCGGTGGAAGGCTTTGGGAGGAGTCACCACGACGACCACCATTCCCTTGGCCCTACCCCCCTCGTAAAGTTGCTGGATATCCTCTTCCTCCTTGATTGAATTTCGGAATTTGACCTCCGCCTCCTTCTGAATTCCAGCCAAGATTTTCTGGGCAGTACTTTGCAACGCTTGGTGCTCAGAATTTTTTTGTTGGCTCATCACAAAAAGTTGGTCTTCGGGAGAATCCATCCGCTTGAGAAGTTTCCCAAGAAATTCCTGCTTCCCGCCTCCGGATTGGATTCGCAGAATGACACGTCTCGGCTTGCTTGAAACAATCGGAGTGACTAAATCGTAAATGGGTTTAAAGACAACGGACGCAGCCCGGCTCACAACGGCTGGATTTTGATTCATCACTTCCTCTTTCCATCGGACACCGGCTTCTGCGAGCAACGGCGTCTCTTCCGATTGAGACTGAATCGGCTTGAGCGCTTGCTGAACTTGCGTCGTCAAATCTTCAATTTCCTGTTCTGAGGCTGGGACTCGTTTCGTGACAATCGCCTCAACGTCTTCTCGCACTTCTGCGCGTGACGTCGCCAGCAAAAGTCCCACCGCCTCCCCTTCCCACCCCGCCAGTTTCTGCTCCATTCTCGCCGCACCTCTCACTTCAGCCCGGCGTACCTCGGCGCGGGGGTGAGGGTGAGCAACGACAGGAATTCTCAGCCAGGCGAAAAGTTTTTCGAGGCGGTTCAAAGAAGGAAGAGTTGAGAAAGGGCGGGCTTCCTCTTGAAGAGCCCGAACCAGTTCCACCCGAGTTTTTTTGAATTGTTCAAACTGCCTGGGGCTGAAAAATTTTTGTGCCACGTCCATCACTTTCTCCTCTTGGGGAGGACGCCGTCCCGCCAGGTCATAGGCGATGAGGAACCGATAGAGAATGCGAGTCATCTCCAATCGCCGCCGCCACGGCCGTTGGCCATAGGGATCGCTTTTTAATTCTCGAGACAGGCGCTGCGAAAGTTGATCCAGAGGCGCCGTTCTCGCTTTCAAAATTCTCGCCACGCTCTCGTCATATCCCTGCTCGATGGCCCAGGCATGAAGGATGTTGTCCGCCAAGACTGTTTGAAGGATCAGTTCATAGGCTCTGTTTTGAGGGGAGCCTTTGGAAAATGAACCCTCCATTTTATTCCTAAGTGATGTTGCGGCTCTGATAAACTGCGGGAATGCACTGTTAAACATCACATGGAAAAGCTCATGTTCCAGGAGGGCTTCGCGGTCTTCAGAATGGGAAATCAGCCGCATGAAGTCAGAGGTGACGGCCACGAGGAAGACACCCCCCTTCGGTTGACGCTGCCATTGTTTCTTAAGCCACCTTAAATCCTCTTCGGATTTGAAAGATTTCACGGAAAGGACAAGGCCTCGGCGAGAATTCCAATCCTCACCCGCTCCCCGTTCGTTGAGATACCACTCCGTATAACCGAACTCCTGGGCAATGCGTTTGAGATGGGCTTGAAGTTGCGGACTTTCCCTCATCAAACGCCTCACCTCCTTCTGTCCGGCCCTCATCAAAGTGTATTCATCTCTATTCATTCCTTTCGTCGAACCCACGTCCGACAAAATCCCCCCGTATTCAAGGCGAGGCTCCGGTGCCAGATTCATGCTTCGCACCTCGGCGCGACGGTGTTCATCGCCAGTCTTTTTGGTAACTAAACGTCTCGGCCAGTTAAAATCTTTCAACATCTCAAAAATTGTACGCGCCAGTTCCTTCCTTTCTCTATTAGGGTACGGATCGAGTCGATCCATTAAATCATCGAATCTTTCTTTGTTATAAGCACCGTACCAACTCAATATTTCTTGAGGTTTTTGCTTTTGGGAGATATCCTTTAGTTCTTCAAAACGGCTAGGAAAATTACTGGACAACCACTTCAGATAATCATTCAAACGTTTTTGTAATCGAGCAAACTGAAGTTCCGCAAGAATGGCGATGGGGTCGCGACTTATTCCAAATACGGATTCAGTGTATTCATGCATTGCCACGATATCGCGATAATTCGCAGGAATTCGATCACCATCCACGAAAAGGTAATAGATGCCTCTGTCACTGTAATGCAAGAAGCCACCTCCTGAATTTTGCAATCGGTTCTGAAATACCGATTCGGTCTTATAATCGGTTTCCTTAATAAGAGCGTATTGGAATCGGATTCCTTTATGGTCAATCTCAATCTTATCAGCTCTTTTATAAATGGAAGGGATAACTCTTCCCAATGCGGTGTGTGCCGTCTCTATCCGCACCTCGGCGCGGTTCTTTTGAATGTCAGCAACACGATGAAGCCGTCTTAAAGTTAATTGGACCTTGCGAAAGGCGCCTTTTTGAATAGACTTCAGTTTCAAGAACTGTAAAGCCCCTGAAGTTTCTAACTCATCCGCTGCTGAACGTGCCTTCAGGGGAGTTTTTTCGATATGGACATTATTCTTCACCAGGACATCTTTAATTCTAAGCAATATCGCTGAGAGCTTTTCTAAGGTATCGGCGATTATCTGGTATGCGGGTTCGATTTTTCGGCCGACCTGATGAGAGGGCTTGCTTGTATCTTTGAGCATCTCGTGGTCGATCAGCAACCAAATGATGGTAACAATGACGGCCCCTAGATCTTTCAAGGCATCTTCTATCTGATCGCGAAAATCCCCTTCACTCTCGAGGGCCACCGCCAGCTTGGAGGCAGCTTCCTTCATTGCCTGAATTACGACGTCGCTACGCAAGACTTCAACGGCTTTCCAACGTACCTTCACATGTTGACTATTGATAGCCTCACCCAGTTCAAGAATTGTTTCGGCAACTGCGAGATCTGTTTTCGAGAGAGATTCTGCCGTTTGTCTCCTCATCCTTTCGTTCCCCTCTGATTTTTTTACGAGCCGCTCCGTCAGGGCTGCCAAGGATTCCAAGAACTCAGGGGTTTTTTGGGACAAGAGGTCAAGGGCCTGTATCTGTTTTCTCTCATTTCCACTGTCCAATAAGGGATACATTGTCCCACTCGCTTGTTTTTGAACAAATGTCTCCGCGATCTTTCCAAGATTCGACGCCGCGCGGAGCGCTTTGCGAGGTGAACTGTCCAACGCTGCAATAAGTTCCGGAATAGCCCGCACCTCGGCGCGAGACTTTTGGAATTTTTCAAGGCGCACCGAATTAGGCAAGGGCAGAGATTTTTGGAGAGTTTTTTCAAGCAATCGCAGATCCCAAATATTGACGGGAGTATCCTTTCCTTCGGAAGTCTTAAGGAGAATCACGTCAAACACCTCGCCTTTCTTCCCCCCGGAAGACTGGTAGGCCGTTTGGTAGACGGCGGGATCGTAGAGTTCATTTAAAATCTCTGAAAGGTGTTTGGCGTCAATAGCGGGAAAACGAATCTTGCTCACGAGAGGACGGCGCGATCGGGGTTTCGCGATAAATGTAATCTCGAAATGGAGAACCGGCGTCCCCTTCGTCGCATCTTGGCGCTCGATTTGAATCCGGATCGCCCGATTCCTCAGCTTTGGCAAAGGTGCGGGCTCGACCGGGGCCGGTTTGGATTCACGGCGAAGGCCCGACGTCTTTTTCTTTTTCTTCGGCTCTTCTCGAAGGGCCTGAGCCGGTTGAGCGAGTTTGACATAGTCTCTTACAATCGCCACGTCCCGGTCATAGCGTAGCGTCAAAAGGCCGCGCCCGAGCTTTAAATCCAAATCCGCTTGAGTGAGTTCAATCGGGCGGCGCACGCCGCCACGGGGCCTGAAGCGGGCTTCCTTAAATTGAATGGGGTCAAACGACGGATCGTGAGGGATGGAAGTGACCGCTGATTCCAAAACTTTCCGGAGTGTTTCGGTGACCTTCTCACCCGGAAAATCCAAAACGATCTCGCCTTCCATCCGCACCTCGGCGCGGGGCTGGCCTTCGCCCTGAAGGGTGAGGTTGATTCCGGAAAGCCGGTTCACGAGAGCCATTCGAAGGACAAGGTCGTTGAGGCTCCCTGCCCCAAAGTTCTTACCGATGAATTCCTCGGAGGAAGTCTGAATCAGATCCTGAAGGGTTTGGATGCCCAACCCTTCGAAGCGGCTCCAAAATCGAGGGCCCAAGTAACCGAGTCTCTGAATCGGTTCTTTTTCCAAGTGGTCCGGATTGATGGGTCCCCGTTTAAATTGGTAAGTTAAGAAATCTTCGGCTTTCTGAAGGGCCTGCGCTTCAATCTGCTGGACCCTTGCCCTCGTCCGGACGCCGCCTACTAATTCCCTGCCGATCTCTTCCTGAGAGGTCGTCTCCTCGCTGAGAATCCGTCCCTGTAAAACTTTTCTCTCCTTACGGGTCAGGCCGGATAAGGGAGACGCGAGAAAAGCTTGAACGAACTCGGGATTCTTAAAATGCTCCGGAACATCCACGTGAATAGAGCCACCCGAACCCGCTCCCGGCCGAATCTTATATTTTTTGATGAGACCGGGGCGCGTTCTAAGCCATGGCTGACTCACCCCCAACTTGGCCGCAGCGCTTGTTATACTCAAACCTTGCAGGGCCCTCGGGTCCTCTTTCATGCGATCTTCGACGAGAGAAGTAAGCCTATTTTTTTCCGATACGCGTTTCGCAAGATCCGGCAGGGCCAACTGGAGGAGTTCGAAGGCACCTTTCTTACGCAAATAGGATCGTGGAGTGGTCCAAATATGATCCAAGTTGCCCCTTTCTTCAAAAAATTCATATAACTTACTATGATGCCAGATTTTTTCTTTTCCCCTCGGTTGATAACCCCTCACGTGCTTCCAGTAAAGTTCGGTCATTTGCCGGAGATCTTTTCTTTCTCTCGCCCACTTGAATCCCGGAATGGTGTCCAGCGTGGCGAGAGTCAGATTGATGGCTGTTTGCTTGGAATTCAATATTCCGTAAGGAGTTCTAATCTGATGACGGTTCCTCACAAGGTACCGGGCTTCCTGGTAATTCAAGGCGAAATAATCTTTTCGATATTCCTTTTTTTCGGGAACGTAACGGTGGATTAAATAATAATAATCGCCGGATTTGATCTTGAAGCGCCGAAGGGTCCTGAAGTAGCCCACCGCGCGGTAACTTTGCGCCACTTCCTCCGGTGCAAGCAACGATTTCTTTTCTCCCGCCCGCACCTCGGCGCGGACGGGGACTTGGACGATGATCTCGGTCCCATTGCCTTCCAAGATTTCACCCGGTCCGCGATCATGAAAAACATCCGTCTCATCCCTCGACCACCGCCTTCCCATCGATTGGATGATCACGCTCCCGGGCACTTCGCCCAAGTATCTGAATCCATGGCCTTGCTCAGTCATCCGTTTCGCAATGCTGGCTTGCCGTAACTCCTCCGGATTCTCGATCCCTGGCCCCGAATCCCAAGCCTTCATTTCTACTGTCTTCCCATCCTCTCTGGAAACCAACTTGACCCCGAATGCTCCACCATCACCATGATCCAGGAGGTTATAGACAAGTTCGTGCGCAATCGAGGATGGCTCTAATCCTGTTATCTGAGTCAGCGGATTTTTTTCCTGGGCCAACGATCGAACAAATCTTTTCGTGCGAAGCGCGTGAAGATAATGACTTCTGAAATTCACTGGATACATTTCCTTTGAATTAATGGCCCACACGTGAAAACCTTCTCGTGCCAAAGCTTGGACCTTGGGGAGTGCTTTGCGCAGTCTCTGATGTTCCTCCCTCATTTTGTCATCCGGAATGAACCGGTTCCAAGCCTTGGGTTGATCGGTATCGATGGGGATATTGAGCTCATTCAAAAGTTCAAAAAGACGCGGCTCGTCCTCCTCGTGATAGCTTCTCAATTGATTCAACAATCCCACCGCCATCCGGTGGCTGACGATCTCCCGGATGTAACGCTTCTTCTCTTCAGCCCGGCCTTCTTCATACCAGCGCTTGACCCCATCCAGGTTCGGCGCACCGCGTTGAAACTCGAAGGCCGAAAAATCCCAGTAGGGTCCCCTCTCGCCTCCCAAGGACCAATCCTCTCTCTCAAATAACCAGTGATTTCGGGCGAGAAGCAGTAGCAATTCATAAAGGGCCTCCGGCTCACTCCGCACCTCGGAGCGAGGGAGCGGAGAACGGATCGGAATTTGGTCCTCCAGTTTGAGGCGCTCCACTTCCCTCTCGAGAATTCGTTCCACAATGGGAATAGCGTTTCGAATCCAGCGCCGGATATCCTCGAGGGTCGCCTCCTTGTTCGTGACCGGATCTCGAAACTGGCGCCACTTCAGGATCTTCTCTTCGACCGAAGCCACGGCCGCCTCGCTCAACCGCCCGTTTTCATCCAACATCGGTTTCAAGGTGGCGATGAATTGCTTCTTCCGCCGGTCAAGAAGAATCTGCGCAGATTTTTCTGAATGGTGAGGTTTGGGGAAGAGTTTGGATCCAAGAAGTTCATAGATGATTTTTCGTTCCAGGATCGAGGCATCACCCAAGTAATAATCGCCTCGGGCCCGATCTGCGACTCCTTGCTTGAATTTTTCCACGTAGCCCGGACTCAAGACGTTGGCGAAACCAGCGACATAAGGAGACCCATAAGGCGTGGCTCGGGCTTGTTGTTCCTGAACAAGGGGACGGACTTTTTGTCTTTCAGCCTCTTTTTCTTTTTCTCTTTTCCATCGCTCTTGGACAGCTTGGCTTTCCCGATTCCTGTAATCTTCGCTTTCAGCCTCCGTCGCTCGATAAAAAAAGGCCTCTGCTGGACTTCCTTTGGGGGGGAACAAGGACCAGGCCGTGAAGCCTTTCACCTGTTGGAGCCCTTTCGGAGAGAGAAACGCCACCTTGATCTCAAGCGGTTTCTTTCCTCGCAAACTCCCTTCCACCCATATAATCCGGCCGACTCCCTCCTGAACGTGGCGGATATACAAACGAGGCTGAAGAAATTCCTTCGCATTTTTCCGCGTGATGACCACTCCCTCCCCTCCTCGCACCTCGGCGCGGCGAGAAGATTGTTTTTCATGCATAAATATATTTCTAAAAGGGTAATTGACATCCTGGGGGGCTCGTGATATTTTGCGTCCATGTCCAAGACTCCGAGAAAAGAACCCGAGTACTCCCGCGAGCGCGAGTGGGGTGTTATCTTGGAAGACCTGCAAGCGCAGTTCCGCACGTTTGGGGAAGGCCTTGAAAGTGTACAAGGCCGCTTGGACCGGGTGGAAGAGAAATTGGAGAAAGTGGATACGAAACTGGGTACGATCGAGATTGACGTGGCTCAGATTAAATCCTTCATGCGTCCCCTGACGGCCCAAGTCTCGGATCACGACAGGCGCTTGAGTGCGCTTGAGCGCGGCCCCCGTTAATCCTGCCAAAACAAATTTCCGGTAGTCCTGACCCCGCACCTCGGCGCGGCGATTCTCCTCTGGAATGGTAATGCCAAGTTCTGCAAGTTTTTCCTTGATCGCCTGCTCATCTTTAGAGACATTCCAAACACCCTCATAGACCCATAACTTGCTTATCCCCTGCGGGGATGGAACGAGAATAAACTCTTTGCTCGAATCCCGTTGCCAAAAAAAGACAGCATGCTCAATATCTTCACGAGAAGGTTCTGAGAAAATGAAAGTCGGCTCAAGAAGGGAATTCCATGGGTGAGTGTGTCCATAAGGATGCTTATCCCACCAGCTAAGGATGGGTGATCTTGCAGTATCTAAAGAGGATTTGGTCAATAGCAATATTTTTATTTTTCCGTGGGTCGGGTCAGGAAAACCGTAAGTTTGGATTGTCAGTTCGACTTCTTTATTCCTACGTATAAGCTCTTTGAACTTCAGATAATCAGGAAGGGGGATGGCTACAATCCCATCTCGTCGTAACTGCCGATTCGAATCGGTGGTGGGGCGTCGTCTCCGCTCCTGTTCTTGCAAACCATATAATGCTTCAATTAATCGCGATTCTTCCTTGACTAGGGCTTCTCGGAATTCCGGAATGCTTTCGAAAAAGTTTGAGATCCTAGAGAGGCTTTCCAGTAACTGGTTGTATTTACTAAACCTCGTAAGATTAAAAGCAGAGATAAGAAACTCCGCCATTCTTGATCCAAAAGACCTCTTTCCCCAATTAGGAACCAATCGAAACTGAGCTTTCGCTATCGCTCGGGCTAAGCGTTCCAATTGAGCGTCATCAAAATAAACTTTTGATAATCTTTCCAACGTCTTAATGGCGGCAGAGAGGTTCTTTCGCGTAGGATCCGAGCTTGCTTGATGTAAGGCC
>Ga0105164_10001366_pt1 | contig 15697 bp, 14 predicted proteins | sample VDWuncwatermetaG_FD_89674 | JGI IMG/M metagenome (GOLD analysis project Ga0105164, IMG submission 89674) | Wastewater microbial communities from Netherlands to study Microbial Dark Matter (Phase II) - VDW unchlorinated drinking water | ecosystem: Environmental > Aquatic > Freshwater > Drinking...
CTCTATCCCCTTTACTTTTACTTTCTCGTCCTCCTGATGGTGCTTCTCGTGATCCTGGTGACCCGCAGGCTGGAGGACTCGCCGGTCGGCAGGGCGTGGAAGGCGATCCGCGAAGATGAGATCGCCGCGGCTGTGATGGGCGTTCCGGTCGTGCGGATGAAACTCCTGGCCTTTGCCGTCGGCGCCTCCTTTGCCGCCGCCATCGGGGTTCTTTTTGCCGCCAAGCAGCTCTTTATCAATCCGGAAAGTTTTACCTTTATGGAATCGATCGGGGTGCTGGCCATGGTGATCCTGGGAGGGATGGGCTCCATTCCCGGAGCGATTCTGGGGGCGAGCGCCGTGACGATCTTGAACCTGCAGCTGCTGAAGGGGCTCTCTCTCTGGCTCAACTCCGTGCGCCAGTCCGGGATCATCCTTTCTTTTCCTCTGCTCGGCAGTTATGACCTGAGCCAGATCCCGGCCCAGTTCGAGCCGGCCAAATACGAGCGCATGGTTTTTGGCCTCATTCTTATTCTCATGATGATCTTCAGACCCCAGGGTATCCTGCCGCCGCGCCAGGGCGCCGGGCCGACCGGCTCGAAGGAAGTCGAGGGGCCTGCCCTGAGCGAAGTCGAAGGGAGGTCCGATGGCCCTGCTTGAGATTCGCGGCGTTGCCAAGCGTTTCGGCGGGATCCTCGCTTTGGATGGCGTGGATCTCAGGCTGGAAGAGGGGATGATCGCCTCTCTCATCGGCCCCAACGGCGCGGGGAAAACCACGCTCTTTCACATCTTGACCGGCATCTATCGCCCCGATCATGGGGAGATACGCTTCGGAGATCGCTCGCTCATCGGGCTAAGCCCCGACCGCATCACAAAAATAGGCATCTGCCGCACCTTTCAAAATATCCGTCTCTTTGCCCGCATGAGCGTTCTGGAGAACGTGTTGATAGGAATGCACTCACGCATCGAACTCACGCTCGCGGACATCCTATTTCGTAGTAAACGTCTGCATGCGCGGGAGAAGGAAAACGAGAGCGCGGCCATGGAGCTTCTCAGGCTTGTCGGTCTCGAAGGCAAGGCCTCGGAGTGGGCGCACCATCTCTCCTACGGCGACCAGAGGCGGCTCGAGATCGCCCGCGCCTTGGCCTCGGCCCCGAAGCTCCTCCTCCTCGACGAGCCCACCGCCGGGATGAATCCCTCGGAGGCCCAGTCCCTGATGGCGCTGCTCAGGGGACTGATGGGTAGATATGTTCAGACTATTCTTTTGATCGAGCACAATATGCGCGTGGTGATGGGAGTCTCGGATCGGGTGACAGTTCTCGATTACGGGGAGAAGATCGCGGAGGGAAGTCCGGCGGAGGTGCGCCAGGATGCGCGCGTGATCGAAGCCTACCTGGGCCGCGGGCAGTGGGGCGCTCATGCTTAAGGTTCACGGGCTGCATGTCTACTACGACGCCATCCACGCCCTCAAGGGGATATCCTTCTCCGTTGCCCAGGGTGAGATCGTCACCCTCCTTGGCGCCAACGGCGCCGGGAAGAGCACCACCCTGAAGACCATTTCCGGCCTGCTAAGGCCGCGCAGCGGAAACATCGAGCTGGCCGGTCGAACCCTGGAAGGCGTGGCAGCCCATGAGATCGTCAAGTTGGGGATTGCCCATGCGCCCGAAGGGAGAAAGGTTTTCCCGCGCCTTACCGCGCTTGAGAATCTCAAAACCGGCGCCTATACCCGCCGCGGCGGCGCTGTCGCGACGGATCTGGAGCTTGTCTTTAACCTCTTTCCCAGGCTGAAAGAGCGCAGCCGCCAGATGGCCGGCACTCTCTCGGGAGGAGAGCAACAGATGCTGGCCATCGGCCGCGCTCTTATGGCCCGGCCGAAACTGCTCTTGTTGGACGAGCCCTCCATGGGACTGGCGCCGATCATCGTCGAGCAGATTTTTGACACCATTCGCGCCATCAATCGGGAGGGGGTTACGATCCTGCTCGTGGAGCAAAATGCGGCGATAGCGCTGGCCGTCTCGCATCGCGGCTACGTGTTGGAAACCGGGACCATCATCCTTGAAGGAAAGGCCGACGAGCTCGTCCATAACGATCTGGTGCGCCAGGCCTATCTGGGGGGATAAAGGGTTACAGGGTTAAAGGGATTAAGGGTTGAAGATATGAAAAGACTAACGATCCCCTTTTCTCTAGCCTATCGCCTCACGCCTTCCGCCTCTCGCCTAGTCGTCGTAGTGTTCAGGCCGCACGCCGGCCCGTGAAGATTTCTTCTCCGCCTGGTAGCGCTTATCCGCGAGGAGCTTAAGCTTGGCGCGCCGTGAGCGCCTTCTTTTCTGCCGGCGAATCCTGGCAATCTCTTGCTGTTCCGCGGAGTCGGCTCCTCTTAGCTTCGCCTCGACTTTATCCAGCAGGATTCTTCGCGCCAAGAAACGATTGAGAGCCTGCGAGCGCTCTCTTTGGCACTTCACTCGAATGCCCGTGGGCCGATGGTGGAGCACAACACAGGTAGACGTCTTGTTGACCTTCTGACCGCCGGCTCCCGAAGAGCGGACGAAGTGTTCCTCGATGTCCTGCTCCCGAAGACCCAAAGCGTGCATGCGCTCTAACAGGAATTTTTCTTTCCCAGGTGAAACTATGTTGAAAGCCATGGTCTAAGATTTAGCATAATAAGACTCCCGGAAGCGAGGAAGACCGACATTTCCACGTTTCCGGAATTCCGGAAACGTGATACATAGACGGCGTGGCAGAGGGGAGCTACAGACAGATCAACAAAGAGGAAGTGACGGTTCTGCTCGTCGAGCAAAACGTCGCCATGGCGCTGGCGATCTGCCATCGCGGTTACGTCCTGGAAACCGGAAAGTCAAAGGAAACTTAAACTGGCTCGGAAGAAAATAAAAGACCTGTGTCCGATTTGCTATTTGACGCGGACTCTCTGTATCTGCGAGTCGATACCGACGCTCGATTTAAACACCAGGGTGTGTCTTATCGTTCACGTAAATGAGCTGAAGCGAAGCAGCAACACAGGCCGGCTCGCGCTAAGAGCGCTCGTGAATAGCGAGATGCGGGTACGAGGGGAAACAAGAGAACCGCTCGATCTGAGTGATCTCCTAACCGATCGGTATCGGACTTTTTTGTTTTACCCTACCGTCGATGCCGTGGAATTGGATAATGAACTTGTGGCGCAAGACCGGACGCCGATTCAACTCCTTGTTCCCGACGGCACCTGGCGACAGGCGAGCAAAGTTCATTCCCGTCATCATGAATTGAAGGACGTGCCAAGGGTGAAGATCAGCACTCCGGACAGTTCGCAATTTCATCTGCGCGCCCAGCATCGACCGGAAGGGATGGCCACCTTGCAAGCCATAGCTCACGGTCTTGGCGTGATCGAAGGCGATCTCGTGAAGGCTCAGTTGATGAAGCTTTATCATGCAAAGGTCGAGCGGACGATGCTTGGGCGCGGCCTGTTGCGTGGCAGCGGCACAGGTTTCGAGTTGGAGGAAACAACATGACCTTGACCGCCTATAACCACGTTCCTCTTCCTTCTTTTATGTATGGCACGGCTTGGAAAAAAGAGGCCACTACCCAACTCGTGCAATTAGCCGTGGCGTCAGGCTTCACGGCCATCGACACGGCCAATCAACTGATCCATTACCAGGAAGCTCTGGTGGGTGAAGCCTTGCAGGCACTCGAAAAGAAAGGCATTAAGCGAGACACCCTGTTTCTCCAGACCAAGTTTACTCCGGCCGGGGGCCAAGACCATCGAACCCCCTACGATCCCTCGGCCGATCTCGCCAGCCAAGTAAGACAGTCCTTTGACAGCTCGTTGACCCACCTATGCACTGCGTACGTGGACTCCTATGTCTTACACGGACCTTATTCGCGGTCGGGCTTGGGGAAAGCGGATTGGGAGGTGTGGGCGGCCATGGAAGGTCTCTATCAATCAGGGAAAACCAAAATGATCGGCATCAGCAATGTCACGGCCGGTCAACTCACACAGCTTTGTAAACAGGCGAATCTTAAACCCATGGTGGTGCAAAACCGCTGTTATGCCGCGCTCGGATGGGACAAAGAGGTTAGGGAGATTTGCCAAGCGAATGACATCATCTATCAAGGCTTTTCGTTGTTAACTGCCAATCGAGAAGTCCTTGCCGATCGAGAAATTCAAACGATCGCCCAACGGTTAGGTACCGGTCCCGCACAGATCATCTTTCGGTTTGCCATGCAAATCGGGATGCTCCCGTTGACCGGAACCACGAGCCAACAACATATGAAAGAAGACCTCCAGGCCGAACAGCTCGCGCTCTCCACCGAAGAAATCCAGCGGATCGAAACGATCGCGCAGTAAAAAGAAAACCCCGCACCAGTTCCTTCCGTCAACTCGAACGGCGGGATAAAGAATGTCTACCATCGGACTTGCCTAAGTTGCTTCGAGCGCCAGGGTAGTTGATGCTCATTCTCCTAGTCAAAAAGAAATTAGTATTATGTCCCCGGAATTCCTCCCCGGAATTCCCCGCGCGCTACGCTTTCCCCGCCTCTTTCAACGCCCGCAGCACATTCTCCGGACTCAACGGCAGTTTGGTGATGCGCACCCCGGTTGCGTTGTAGATCGCGTTGGCGATGGCTGCCATCGGCGGGACGCACCCGATTTCGCCGGCGCCTTTGGCGCCGTAGGGGCCGGCGCCGGGATAGCCGTGGACGAGCGTCGTTTCGATGCGCGGCATCATGTTGATGGTCGGCATCAAGTAGTCTACGAAGGATGGGTTCATCGTGCGCCCGTTGTCGTCGAACACTACTTGCTCGCAGAGCGCCTGGCCGATGCTCATGGCCGTGGCGCCTTCGATCTGGCCCTCGACGGCTACGGGATGGATCGGGAAGCCGATGTCGTGCACCGCGACGTATTTTAAAATTTTCACGTTGCCGGTGTCGGTATCGACTTCGACGATGCAGGCATGCGCCGTAAACGGCTGCGAGCTGCCGCGGGCTTTTTCCTCAGCCATCATGGCTTGGTTATCGCAGTAGCCGCGGCCGATCACTTCGCCGATCACGTTGTGCGCGGCGGTGGCGATGGTCGCGAGGGGGATCGATTTCGACGGTGTGCCTTTGACGCGGATCTGTCTGTCCTTGATCTCCAGATCGTCCGGGCTTGCTTCAAGCTGACTTGCGGCCATGGTGAAAAGCTGATTGCGTGCGTCGATGGCGGCGAGCCGGGTGGCCGTGCCGGAAACTATGATTGCCCGGCTACCGACGGTTCCAGCATCCCAGGGACTGGCGTCGGTATCGACGTTGACCACCGTGACATCGCTCACCGGAATGCCCAGCTCTTCGGCAGCGATCAGGGGAATGCCGAATCTCGGGGCCGTGCCCATATCGATCTTGCCGATATGCACCGTCACCGAGCCGTCTTCGTTGACTTTGACTATTGCGCCGCCGCCGGGGCCGGCGCTTTCGATCCATGACCCGGTGGCGATACCGATGCCCTGGTTCTTTTCGAGCTTTACTTTGCCCCAGCCGATTTTTTCGGCGGCGGTTTTAATCGTCTCGCCGAGCGACACATCGCGTAGCTTGGCGACGCCGATGATCTTGTCGCCGGGCTTGGGCGTATTTTTCAGGCGAAATTCCGTCGGGTCCATGCCGAGCTTGGCCGCAATGGAGTCCATGTGCGACTCCACGGCAAAGGCGGCCTGCGGCCCGCCGGGTCCGCGCACCGGTCCGCAGACCTGCTTATTCGTATAAACGACGTAACCGTCGATATGGCAGTTGGGCATCAGATACCAGCCGCCGAGCATATTCGTGCAGCGCGCGCCGGCCATGGCGCCAAAGCCGGAATAGGCGCCGGCGTCGTACACGACTTTGCCCGTGCGCGCGACCATGGTGCCGTCTTTTTTCACGCCGGTCTTGATGTACATCTTCGCGCCGGACCGGATGGTCGTGGAAATCGTCTCCTCGGCCTTATCGAGGACGATCATCACCGGCCGCTTGGCTTTGACCGCCAACAGCGCGCAGATCGGCTCGATGGCAGCGCCTGAAGTAATTCCGCTCGCCTTGCCGCCGAATCCGCCGCCGAGTTCCGTGCTTAAGATTCTTACTTTGTTGAGGGGAATTCCGAGCAACCGCGCCACGTCGGTACGCACGCTGAAGGGCGCTTGGGCGTTGGCCCACACGGTAATTCTGCCGTCCGGTTCGACTTGCGCCGCGGCGATTCTCGGTTCGAGGTACTGTGGATGGATCATCTTGGTCTCGTAGACTTCATCGACCACGACGTCGGCCTCTGCCATCGCTTTTTCGGGATCGCCAACATGGACGGTTGTGAAGCTGCAGACGTTTTTCACCTTGGCGTCCGGTGGCAAATTCTTCGGCAGCGGCATGTCATCGTGCAGGGTTGGCGCGCTCGGTTTCATCGTCTCTTCAGGATCGATGACCACCGGCAGCGGCTCGTAGACGACCTTGATCTTTTTCAGCGCCTGTTTGACGATGGCCTGGCTCTCCGCCGCAACCGCCGCCACGGGATCTCCCATGTAGCGGACTCTATTCTTCGCGAGCATGTACCGGTCTATGTAGGTGCGCCCGTAGCGCACGTCCGGCGCGTCTGCCGCGGTCACGATAGCATGGACTCCCGGCAGTGCTTTGGCTGCGCTGGTGTCGATGCTGACGATCTTCGCGTGAGCGTGTTGGCTGCGCAAAATGCCGCCATGCAGCTCGTCCTTCAGGGCAAGATCGATGCCGTAGATGCCGGCGCCAATGACGCGCTCAACGCCGCCCTGTCTTGGAATGCTTGTGCCTAATACTGTGTATTCCGCTTTCGCCATGGCGTTTAGCTCCTTCCTTCGAGCCGGTCGGCGGCTAGTTGAATTGCGTCGACGATCTTGGCGTAGCCGGTGCAGCGGCAAATGTTGCCGGAAACCGCCTCTTCGATCTCTTCCGCCGTCGGGTGCTTCGAGCGATCAAGCAACGCTTTCACGGAAATGATGAACCCCGGCGTGCAGTAACCGCATTGCACCGCGCCGGTATCGATGAACGCCTGCTGCACCGGATGCAGTTTCTCGCCGTCCGCCAAGCCTTCCACCGTGGTGATCTCAGCGCCGTTGGCGTCGGCGGCGAGCGTAACGCAGGAATTGATCGGCCTGCCGTTAAATAGGATCGTACAGGCGCCGCATTCGCCGGTGTTGCAGCAGAGTTTGGTGCCTTTGAAATTCAAAGTGTCGCGCAGGAAGTCCAAGAGTGACGTGGACGGCTCCGCCGTCGCGCTGTGGGACTTGCCGTTGACTGTAAGATTAATTGTGAGATTCATCAGGCCACCTCCTTACCGGTCGCCGCCTTCCAGGTCTGTTCCAAACCCCGGCGGGTCAGGGCTTCGACGATCCAGCGGCGATATTCCGCGCTGCTGCGCTGGTCGCTGATCGGACTCGATTCCGACGCGGCCATCGCCGCCGCTTCCTTCACCAATGCCGCGGTAAGCGGCTTGCCGCGCAGCATTGCTTCTGTCTTCGCCGCGCGAACCGGTGTCGGTGCCACCGCGCCCAAGCCGATACGCGCATCTTGTAAATTACTCTTCGCCGCATTGGGGGTAATCAAAACCGCGACGGCGACCATGGCGATATCCATGGCGCCGCGCACGGCATGCTTCAAATAAACTCCGCGGCTGCCCTGCGCCGGATAGGGAACGTCTATTTCTGTGAGCAACCCTTTCGCGCCGAGGCTGGTCTTACCCGGTCCCTGGAATAAGGCCTTGAAGGCCTCGGTTTTCTCGCCGTCGGAGAAAGCGAGTTTGCCTTTCGCTTCCAGAACGAGCAGCGGCGCTAGGGTTTCGCCCGATGGCGACGCGCGGCAGACGTTGCCGCCGATGGTCGCGGTGTTGCGGATTTGCAGCGAAGCGAATTGATGCGCCGCTTCCCAGAGAACCGGCAGCTTCTCGCGCACAAGCTTATTCGTCTCAAGCTCGTGAATGGTCACCAGGGGACCGATGCGCAGGCTGTCGCCGTTCTCTTGGATCGCACCTAAGCCGGGGATTTTCTTGATATTCACCAGGCAGTCCGGCTCCTCTTTGTACTTGATGTCCACCATGACATCCGTGCCGCCGGCGATCACCTTGGCTTGGTCGCCATATTTTGCCAGCAGCGACAGCGCTTCGCGCACCGATTTGGGTTCGAAGTAGTCCATGATTGTTGCCTCTTGTTCCTTCCTTAGACTTGGAATTAATTTTCCGCAGCTTCCAATTTGGTCTTAGCCCAAGTCGCGCATAGATCGCAACCCCTTAGTATATGATTTACTCGTCAGAACTTGGTCATGTCGCTGCGCGTGAGCGTCGTCTGGCCGGTGACGATGGCCGGTCCGCCGGCTGCGGCGGCCACGCACAGTGACAGCGTTCGCGCATTTTTCATGATCTCCTCCCCTTGATCAGTGATAGGAAGCAGAGAGTATGCGATAACAACGTATTGCGTCAACCCGAACGCGGATGCGCGTCATTGAAAATACGACACGAAATATTCGGCGCAGTAAAGACGCAACCCCATAGAATCCCTTATTATGGCCAGCGATTTCACGGCTCTCCGTAAAGATTTCAACGTCGTGATTCGGGGAAGCATCTAAAAGATCTCACAAGCGCGATTGACATAGGTCGTCGTGTGCCCCTACTATTCGTGGAAAGTTCCCACGGAAGAGAGGCGCGCTTATGAAGATCCGATCCTTATTCTGTGTCACCGTCCTGTGGCTTCTTTACTCCATTCCCGACCCGGCCTTGGCCGCCTCCGCTACGCCGCAAAGAGTCGTGATCACGCCGGCGAGTTTCAGCGACCGCGAGGGCATGCTGGTCGTCGCGCAACACCAAGGTCTCTTTCGCAAATACAACTTGGACGCGCAGCTGGTGTTGATGCCCAACGCGCCCCTCGCCCTGTCGGCCTTAACGGCCGGCGAATCGCAGTTTTACTATGGCACCACCTCAGGCGCGAGCTTAGGGGCGGTTTTGAACGGCCTTGACGGTGTCTTCGTCGCCGGCTTCATCCACAGACTGGTCGGCGCTTTCTCCGTCGGCCGCGACATCAAAACGCCCGCCGATTTGAAGGGCAAGAAGATCGGCGTGGCGAGCCTCGGCGGCGGCAACTGGATGTTCACCATGCTGGCGTTCGAACATTGGGGTCTCGACCCCAAACGCGACAACATCACTTTTAGAATTATCGGCGATACCGGCGTGCGCGCGCAATCCATCGCCGCCGGCGTCATCGACGGCTCGTTGTTGGGCTACACCCACGCCTCGATTCTCCGGCGCCAAGGCTATCCGATACTCGCCGACGTGGCGGAGCTGAATATTCCGTTCCAAGACAGTGGGCTGTTCGCACGCAAAAGTTTCCTCGCGCAACACCCGGAGACCGTCGAAAGCGTGCTCCGTGCGCTGGTGGAAGCGATCGCGTTTATCCAGCAGCCCGATAATAAAACCGCGGTGCTGAAGAGCCTGGCGCAATGGCTGCGCCTGCCGAAGCCGGACGATGCTTTGGAGGGCTACGATTTCATGCGCAAAATGTATATGCGGCGCATTTATCCCAACCTAGACGGTATCCGCAACAGCCTCCGGGTGTTGACTCTCACTAATGAAAAATTTGGCCGCCTCAAAGCGGAAGAGCTGGTCGACGATCGGTTTGTGAGAAAGCTCGAGAAGGAAGGGCTGTTCCAATAGAGGTAGGCGTCAACGTCGGGAGATCGGAGTCCCGCCCCCTTTTTCTTTTCCCCAAACGGCGGGATAAAGAGCGGGATATAGAATGTCTACCGTCGGACTTGCCCAAGTTGCTTCGAGCGGCAGGGTAGTTGATGTTCATTCTCCTAGTCGAAAAGAAATTAGGATTATGTCCCCGGATTTCCCCCTAAGATGCGACTTCAACGCTCTCTCTCCTTCTTCCGCCCAATCCCTAACAGAGAAAGGCATCGAAAAAAAAGCGGCGTAAACCTGGGACTCAATACAGAATGGGGCTTGACGGGAAGCGGGTTAGGTTGATAGATAAGGGACGAACCGAAGCCGGAATCGCCTAGACCTACAGAGAGGAAAATGGGGCCGCTATGCCAGCGGAAGCTCCATTATGATTATTCAACTCTGTAGGGTATAATTGTAATCGGAATGCAGCAAGAATTACTTGAAATAAAACCAGTCAGCATCGTACTACGATACCGGGGAACCCTGGTGCCGCCGAACTATAATATCGCGAAAATAGATGTTTCCGCGGCATTAGCGGAAAAATTCGCTGAGGCTTTTAATCTGACATCCAAAGACATCATTTTTAACCAAAATGCCCTCGGTACTTCGTTCCTAGCCTTCAGATATTTCATGTCGGCCCAGGGCAATTTTTTCAGTTATCTGGACGTGTCGATTGGAGCCGATCAGGCCGAAATCGCGTTCGCCAATCCACTTACTCTCGCGGCTGTGAAGCAAGAATTTTCGAAAGTATGGGAACCCCTCATAAAAATAAGCAAGCCAAAAATTGCACAACATTATTTTGAGGTTAACATCGACTCCTCAGCTCAAGAAAAGAGCGGGAGGAAATTTCTCGATCAATTTGTCACGATCCAACTAGATACTCCATATAAACTTATCGGTAAGGGCATCACCCTTGATGCCGATACTGAATCAGGTGGGCGGGTGCATTTAAATCTCCAAGATTCGCTTGTGACCCCAGATGGAATCTTTCTTTTTTGTACGTATACGCTCAAAAAAACGATAGGCGATATGCAGCAGCTTGGGTCCCTTCTCGAATCGGTTATCGGTTACTATCATCAAGTCCAACCGATGGTACACGTCAAGGTTTTGGAGCAACCGTGAACGGCGAATCGGCCACAGACCCGCGGAGAATGGAAGCACGGGCTTCGGGAGAGTTTCGCGCACTCTCGCAACCATCGAGCGGCTACCCGGCCGGGCCATTGATGCAGTTTGCCGTGGCACCGGTCAGAGGATTTCCCGAGTCGCCCAGAGTTGGTCAGCAGCATTTTGTCTACATAGTCAATCAGCCCTTGGTCTCTAAGGAACAAAGCTCATTGCAGATTCGGTTCCTTGCTGAGGAAAAGGCTCGCCAAGTCTTAGCTCTCGGGGAAGAGCAATCCCGTCTCGGAAATAGACAGCACGCTCTTGAACTAGTGGAGAGGGCATTGGAACTTGGGGGCAGCGCGGCCGTATTTGCAGCCGCGATCAAGACGTGCATTGAGCTTGACCGAACCGATCTCGCGAGAAAGTGGGCGGCCCAGGGCCGCGCACTCTATCCGAACGATCAGTCTCTCACCCGTTGGAACCGACTACTTACTCCGCCAGCCGTCCGGACGGTAGAGATAACGGCAACCACGAAATCAGAAGAAGTAGGTTGGTTGGAAGCCAATGCACAACAATATCGAGGCAACTGGGTTGTTGTTGCTCGCTCTGAACTGCTTGGCTTTGGAAAAACCTTGACTGAAGCACTACAAATGGCTCGCTCAAGGGGTTCGATAACTGCGGCTCTTATCCACCGGGTCCAGGGCTGAACGTAATGTTAACTAAGGGGGCCGAGACATTTACTACCTCAGTTACAGACTTTCTTGATCATGACCCTGACTACCCAGATCGCGAAGCGCGCATCTACATCCGCATCAAAGTTGAGAGGCTCGAAGCAGAGACATATGCGATGATTGATACCGGAGCCCCCTATTCTATCTTAAATCCGGAACTCGCCGAAAATGCTGGTCTCGATTTCAGTCAAGGTGAAAGAACTCGACTTTCGACAAGGATCGGGTGGGTTTCAGGTCAGATAGTGCGTGGCACGATCACTATTCCCGCTACCGAAGGAAGTGGGTTGGAGATCGACGCTACAATCTTTGTCCCTGAAGTTTCATGGCCGTTGCAAAACTTTATAGGTTACCATGGTTTTCTAGAAGGGATTCGGTTCGCTATCAGTCCTACCGACTATGAGTTCCATTTTGGAGCAGCCCCGGCTCCCCGGCAACCTAGGTTGATCTAGTCGCGTTCACGGCTCGGCGTAGTGACGGTCGGATCTTGGACTTTGTAATTCGAAGAGAGCACTCGGCCAGGGGGCAGGCCCAACTATCTTAAGAATCTCTACTCAACCACAAGCGGCGACGAATCGACAAAGGCGTGAGGCTTGAGGCGAGAGCAAGACTTTTAATTTCCGCTTGACAGCCGTCATAGACTTGCCCTATTTTATGCTCCACTAACTTCGGCTGGGCCCTTCGATCCCGTCACATCTTTGCTCGCACACCATCGCCCGAGTGTCAGTGGGGTCTGACCCCCATGATCTCCAAGCACCATGGCCGCCTCTGCCATCGTCATCTCCCCTCTGAAGATCCTCTGGATAACTTCTACTCGTCTCTCTTCCTTCATCGTCAGGGCTATGGTTTTCATCCCCTGACATAATCACATGGCAGTTAACCCCTGACAGAATCACTTGGCTACCACAAAGGTTGACATAATAGCTTGTTATCGCATACTCTGTGCCCAAAAATAGGGATGGCGCCGCGCGGGTCGTGCGCCGGTCGGTGCGCGCCCGTGCTGCTCCAATTCAATTCGACAAGTGAGGAGGAGTTCCCATGCTGACGCTCTATTTCAGTCCCGGCGCTTGTTCCTTGGCCTCTCATATCGGTCTCGAAGAAACCGGCGCGCCTTACGAGGTAAAGCCGACCCTGCTCGCAAAGGGAGAGCAGAAGACCGAGGCGTATCTAAAGATCAACCCGCGGGGTAAAGTGCCGGCGCTCAGCGTCGACGGCAAGATCATTACCGAGAATACGGCGATACTCACTTACCTCGCAAGGCGGTTTCCGGAAAAAAAGCTGATGCCGACCGATCCGGTCGAAGAGGCACGCTGCATCGCGACCATGGCCTGGTTCTCCAATATCGTGCATCCCTCGTACCAGCGCTGTATGCGGCCCGAGCGTTTTGCGGAAGGCGAAGCGGCGCAAGCCACGGTAAAGGAAACGGGGCGAAAATCGTTCTGGGCCAATTGCCAGGAGATCGACTCCATGCTCCAAGGAAAAGACTGGATCATGGGCAGTCAGTACACGCTCGCCGATGCCTACGCGCTGGTTTTTTACGGCTGGGGCGTGCGCGGCGGATTTCCCATGAACGAGCTCAGCACCTACACGGCATGGCAGGACCGCATGCTGAAGCGCCCGACGGTGCGGAAAATCGTAGAGGCCGAACAGAACATTTTGACATAATAGCTCGTTATCGGATACTCTCTGGCCGAAAATGGGGGCGGGTTTGTTAGCTCTCGTCCGCGGCCCGTTGAGCCACTTAAGTGATGATCGGGACGTCAAGGGCAAAATGACCGACGCCTTGAAAGCACGATCGGACAAAAAGTAGAGTGGCTCACCACAAAATTCAGGGAGGACCCGCAATGAAGTATGCCTTGTCGATCTCTGCCGCGCTGCTCTTGGCCCTGAGCCAGGTGCAGCCGGCGTTGGCGCAAAACGGCGCCAACAATCTCGTCAAACAGGCTATCGCCGCGCAAGGCGGCGCCGATGCCTTGCGCGCATTGCAGGGGCTTGCCATCAAAGGCGAGGCCAAGTTCTGGGAGCCGGAGCAATCGGAGAAGGCCGGCGGCGAGCCGCGTTTCCTTGGCGACGCGACGTTCACGGTGACTTGGGATCTCGCGAAAGGGATGGCGCGCACCGAGTGGGACCGCGACCAGAAATACCCGGATCCCCCGGTGAAGCTGAAATTCACCGAGACCGTGTTGCCCACGCTCGGCTACGTCACCGACGAGAAGGGCAGCCGGGCGATGTCGGCCATCCGCGTCGCGGCGCATCTGCGCGAGCTCGAGCGCGCCTCGCCGTGGCTGCTCGTCAAGGCGATGGACGCGCCAAAGAGCGTCGCCGCCATGGGCAACCAGAAGCTCGGCAAGCAGTCGCTGCCGGCGGTGTCGTTCAATGACGGCGGGACGAAGTTCACGATCCTGTTCGACTCCAAAACCCATCTGCCCGCCGCGATCCGCACGCGCGACGACGACAACATCCACGGCGACTCGGACTACGACCTGGTTCTCGGCGACTGGAAGGCGGTCGGCGGCGTCAAGGTTGCGCACTCGCTGTCCTACCAGCTCAACGGCGTCGAAGTCGCGAAGCTCACCTACAAGGATGTGTCCGCGAATCCGATGATCGCGGCCGACGCGTTTGCCGCGCCGGATGCAGTCAAGTCGGCGGCCAAAGGTCCGGCGACGAGCAACGTGCCCTATCAATGGGTCCTGCGCCGCCTCTTCCTCACTCGGTTCCTCGACAGCGATTCGATCATTTACCCGCCGGGAGGCGGCCTCAAGCTGGTCGAGCTTGCGCCCAACGTGCAGCACGTCCAGGGCGGCACGGCCAACAACCTGATCGTCGCGATGAAGGATCACCTCGTCATCTTTGATGCCCCCTATGGCGAGCTGCTATCGCGCTGGGTCGTCGACGCGGCGAAGGCCAAATATCCGGGCAAGCCGGTCAAGTATCTCGTGCTCACGCATCACCACATGGACCACACCGGCGGCACGCGGACCTACATCGCCGAGGGTGCCCAGGTGATCGTGCCGAGCCCGGACAAGGCGCATTTTGAGAAGGTCGCGCGGGCTCCCCACACGGTGGCCCTCGACGAGCTGCAGAAGAAGCCAAAGGCCGCGGCGAAGATCGTGGAGGTCAAGGACCAGATGACGCTGAAGGACGATGTGGGGGAAATCCGTCTCTACAACATTCCGAATCCGCACGCCCAAGGCATGATCATCGGCCATGTGGTCAAGGACAACATCGTGTGGATCACGGACCTTGTGTCACCCCGCGGTGCGGTCGAACGGAATGCCAACACCGTTGCTGTGGGCGAGGCGCTGAGAAAATACGGCGTTACGGGCGCAACGATTGCGGGCGGCCATGGCACGACTGCCAAACAAGCAGACATAGCGCCAGCCTTGGCACAGAACTAGGCGGTCACCAACTTCGGGCTAATCCAACCAATCTTTCTCTTTGAGCTTTCTGGGAAGATAGGTCTTGGTCAAAACGATAGCTATCAGCGCTCAGCATTCAGCTCCGGTCTTCGTGCTGATTGCTGCCGGCTGAATGCTTGATAGGACGGCCAGGTTTTTGAGCATTGCGAGCTTACCCATCACTTGGCACTCTCACGCCAATCGGCATGCCAGGTACCGCCGCTTCTTGAAAAAAAACCTTGAAATAAAGCCCGTCATCGGATAGCGTCCGGCTCAATAAGCATCGAATGGAGATTCCACATGAAGTTTGACGGACGATTGCTCATCATTGGCTGTGGGGCCGTATCGCAATGCGCCGTACCGCTCGTTTTGAAACTGATAGACATGCCCGCGAAAGATATCACGATCATGGATTTCGTCGATAACCGTCCGCGGGTCAAAAACGCTTTGGACCGTGGAGTCAATTATGTTTTCGATCGAGTAACGGAAGAAAATTACCAACAGCTACTGGCAAAATATGTCGGCCCCGGCGACATGATCATCGACCTCGCCTGGAATATCGAGTGCAACGCCATGCTCCAGTGGTGTCGCGACCATCAAGTGCTCTACGTCAACACCTCCGTCGAAGAGTGGAATCCTTACAAAGATTCGATGCGCAACGACCCGACCAAATACACCCTGTACACCCGGCACATGGAAATCCGGAAGCGGATTGAGACGTGGGGCGATAACAAAGGAACGACAGCGGTTGTCGATCACGGAGCCAATCCAGGCCTCGTATCCCACTTCACGAAACATGCCCTGCTTGGAATTGC
>Ga0105164_10001367_pt1 | contig 15692 bp, 18 predicted proteins | sample VDWuncwatermetaG_FD_89674 | JGI IMG/M metagenome (GOLD analysis project Ga0105164, IMG submission 89674) | Wastewater microbial communities from Netherlands to study Microbial Dark Matter (Phase II) - VDW unchlorinated drinking water | ecosystem: Environmental > Aquatic > Freshwater > Drinking...
ACGGTCATGATTCATTCGGGCTCGCGCGGTCTGGGGTATCAGGTGTGCGAAGACTATCTTCGCCAGATGGCGTCATGCCCTGATAAATATCAGATCTCTCTTCCGGACAGGCAGCTGGTTTGTGCGCCCATCCGTTCCAAAGAGGGAGAGGCCTATCTTTCTGCCATGCGCGCCGCCGCCAACTACGCCTGGGCCAACCGTCAAATACTGACACATCTTACGCGTCAGGCGTTTGTCCATGTTTTCCGTCGAGGAGAAGAAGCGCTGGGACTTGATCTGATTTATGATGTGGCCCACAATATCGCAAAGATGGAGCCCTATGAAATCGAAGGAAAGAAAAAAATGTTATGCGTCCATCGAAAGGGCGCTACACGCGCCTTTCCGCCGGGGCATCCGGAGCTTCCCGAAGAGTACCGGCCAGTGGGGCAGCCGGTTTTGATTCCGGGAGATATGGGCAGGTATTCGTATCTATTGGTCGGTCGGAATGGATCGATGGAGGAGACATTCGGCTCGTCCTGTCATGGCGCGGGAAGGGTGATGTCCCGTGGCCAGGCGATCCGGATTTCCAAGGGCCGGATGATTCATAAGGAACTTGAGGCCAAAGGCATCATCGCGATGGCGAGAGGAAGGACCGGTCTCGCAGAGGAGCAACCGGAGGCCTATAAGGATGTCAACGACGTGGTCCGGGTGGTAGAGAAAGCGGGGATTTCAAAAAGGGTCGTCCGGATGCGTCCCATCGGTGTGATTAAAGGGTAGTTTATATGTTGGACATCAAATGGATCAGGGAAAACCGTAAAATCGTGGAAGAGGCCCTCCGAAACCGTGGGGCCTCTTTTGATTTGGAAACTCTTTTAAAATTGGATGAAGAGAGGCGACGGTTCCTTCAAGAGGTGGAACAGCTCAAAAACAAGCGGAATCTCGCTTCAGAAGAGATCGGTTTGTTACTTCGTGAGAAAAAAGAGGCTACCCCCAAAAAGGAGGCAATGAAGGTTATTTCCCAAAAAATAGACGAATTAGATAAAAAAGTGGTTGAAATAGATGAAAGATTACTCTATTTTATGCATAGAATCCCAAATATACCCCATTCTAGTGTTCCTGTAGGGAAGGATAGCTCTGCAAACAAGGAAGTCAAGTGCTGGGGAGATATCCGGAAATTTTCTTTTAAGCCAAAAACTCACTTGGAATTATCAGAACATCTTGGAATTATTGATTTTAAGAGGGCTGCCAAGATCACAGGGGCGGCTTTTCCCCTCTATCTAGGAGACGGAGCGAGGCTAGAACGGGCTTTGATCCAGTTTATGCTGGATCTCCATACCAAAAAACATGGGTATCTGGAGGTTTCCCCTCCCTTTATAGTCAATCGGGAGAGTATGACCGGAACAGGGCAGCTGCCGAAACTGGAAGAAGATATGTACCGGCTGAAAGACGATGACTATTTCCTGATCCCGACAGCCGAAGTGCCTGTCACGAATCTCCACCGGGATGAAATTCTTAAAGAAGAAGATCTCCCTCTCTATTACGTGGCGTATAGTCCCTGTTTCCGGAGGGAAGCAGGGTCCTATGGGAAGGAGACGAAGGGTCTTACACGCGTTCACCAGTTCGACAAAGTGGAACTGGTAAAATTGACGCATCCGAACACCTCTTATGACGAACATGAAAAACTCCTGAAGGATGCGGAAGAGGTGCTGCAGCTTTTGGAGCTTCCCTACCGCGTCATGCTCCTTTCCTCGGGAGACCTCGGGTTTTCGGCAAGTAAGTGTTATGACATTGAGGCCTATGCGCCGGGAGCGGATGCCTATCTTGAAGTTTCAAGCTGCAGTAATTTTGAAAGTTTCCAGGCCCGTCGCGCCAACATCCGATTTCGGAGTAAAGAGTCCAAGTCTTCTCAGTGGGTGCATACCCTGAACGGATCGGGCGTTGCGCTGGCGCGTACGGTCATCTGTCTCCTTGAAAATTTTCAAGAAGCGGATGGGTCGATTCTCCTCCCCAAAGCCCTCCGGCCCTATCTGGACGGCGAGGCACGTTTGACTTTACGCAAAGGATGAAACGTTTCTTTGAGTTTGTCCTAGGACTTCTACTACTTCCGGCCTGCTTTGTGCAAAGTGTTGTGTTCTATCAGTCCCTCCGGCAGCTGAAACAGTTTGCGGGGGATGAGGTCTATTTTCTCTATGGGGTGATCCTCTATTTTCTGATTCACACCCTTCTCTTTAAACCGCTCTTTCTCTATACACTGGCGCATGAATCGGTTCATGCGATCGCCGCCATGGCTTTTGGAGGAAAGGTCGAGTCGGTGAAGGTGTCAGGAAAGGGAGGTGAGACCCGGGCGACAAAATCGAACGTGATTGTAGAACTCGCCCCTTATTTTACCCCCGTGTATGCGCTTCTTTTTTGCGGCATCACATTTGTCTTGGTACGGTTTTTTAATCTCAGGGCCTTGCAAGACCTCTTTTTCCTTTTGATCGGGTTTTCGCTCACCTTCCATGTGGTGATGACCGTCGATTTCTTGAAGATGAAGCAACCGGACCTCTTGCGGCTGGGGTCGCTCTTTTCAGTCGGGATCATTTATTTAGTCAATCTCCTTGTGATGATCGTCGTCATCGGATTTGTGTTTCCACAGGTGTCGCTGAGGGATTATTTTGTGAATGCCCTCACTGCCACGGAAATGACGTATCGGCAGATTTATAATCAGCTTTTTTTGTAAATGAACCCCGTTAGAAATCTCAATTTCTAACGGGGTGAAGCCGACCCTTGACATCTTCGATGTCAAGGGTCTGGCTGAATTTATCCCGCACCTTTTAGATAATTCAGGGTTTTAAGAAAGAATGTCTTAAAACAAGGTGAATACCAAAAAGGTGCGGGGTCCAATTCGCTTTAACAACTTACGTCGTCCGGCGGACTTCGTAAGTTGTAAGCTCATTGGAGAGGTCGCGTAGCCCGGCTGAGCGCGCGCGCTTGGAAAGCGCGTAACCCGCAAGGGTTCGTGGGTTCAAATCCCACCCTCTCCGCCATTCTACTTCGCCCAGATGCTTTCGCTCTGGGCTACGTAGGAATTGCATGGAGAGTATAGGTCCTACGAAGCTGAAGGCGAAAGCCCTTCAGCGAAGTAGACCCACCCTCTCCGCCATCTTGCGTTGTCTTGGTTGGAGGAATGGCAGAGCGGTTGTCCACCACAAAGCGTTGGCGGATCTGCCTCTGGCAGAAATGCGGCGGTCTTGCCCGCCGGAGGCGGGTCCGCCTTTGGCGGAAAAACCGTTGCGTGCCACATTTGTGTTAATCCGGAGAGGTGACTGAGTGGTTTAAAGTACCGGTCTTGAAAACCGGCATACCCGAAAGGGTATCGGGGGTTCGAATCCCTCCCTCTCCGCCACTCTCATTTGATCTACTCTTGATATGAGCCCTAACGTCATCATACGACCGTACGAACCGCGTGACCGCAAAGCGGTGCGCCGCATTGCGAGTGATACTGTTGATCTTGGAGAACCGGTGGAACATTTTTTCCCGGACCGCGAGGTCTTTGCGGATTTTCTGGCCTCTTATTACACCGATGACGAGCCGCAGTCCTTATGGATTGCGGAATGTGAAAAGGAGGTCGTCGGATATCTCACCGGCTGTCTGGACAGTCGCCGGTACTTTCGGAGGATGCTGTGGCGCGTCGGTCCGAAAGCGGTCCTCCGGGCGATAGGCCGCGGTCTCCTTTTATCCCGCCAGATGTGGAAACTATTGGGAATAGGGATGAGGACTTTGTTTTTTGGCGGATGCCGGCGGCATATCCCATTGGAAATCTACCCCGCGCATCTTCATGTGAATGTACAGGAGGGTTTCCGTGGCCAGGAGGTGGGCCGGCATTTAATGGAACGCTTTTTTGGACAGCTGAAAGAGACGGGGATTTTGGGCGTCTATGCGTCGGTCCGAGAAGATAATCCATCGGGATGCCACTTTTTTGAGAAAATGGGGTTTACGGTCGTTAGCCGCTATCCGAGAATTTGGTTCGTTGGGGAAAAGGGTCTCCCCTACACGGTGATCTATGGGAAAAAGTTCTAAAAGGTCTAAGAAGAAGTTATTGCGCAAGGCAAAGTGGCTTATTGTCTTGTTTGTCTGCGGTCTGTTATTGTGGTTTCGGGGCTATTGGTCAAGTCAGACCGTTGAAAATTTTTCATGGCCCGAAGTGGTCCTATCGCCGAAAGATCGCATTCTTGTTTTAGTGCCGCACCCGGATGACGAAGTGCTCGGCTGCGGGGGCATCATTCAACAAGCCCGGGTGAGAGGAATTCCGCTACGCATTGTCTTTTTAACGTACGGTGACAACAACCAATGGTCGTTTCTGGTTTACCGCAAGCGGCCGGTCTTGTCGCCGGAAGTGGCCCAGCGAATGGGTATGATTCGCCACAACGAAGCGCTCGCGGCGTCCCGTGCTTTAGGTCTTTCACTGGATCATCTCTCCTTCCTGGGGTATCCCGATTTTGGGGCACTGAACATTTGGAATGCCCACTGGGGTGATCGTCCAGCTTTCCGGGGTCTTTTGACTCACGCGACAGTGGTGCCTTACGCGAATGCACTTCGCCCCGGAGCTCTGTACAAGGGTGAAGAGGTATTGCAGGATCTGACGACGGTCATACGCGAGTTTCGACCTACGAAAGTCTTTGTCTCACATCCCGCCGATCATAATCCCGATCATCGGGCACTTTACCTCTTTACCCGCGTGGCGCTCTGGAATTTGGACACCGAAATAAAACCGGAACTCTACCCCTATCTGATCCATTTTGGACGGTGGCCAAGACCCAAAGGGTATTGGCCGGATCGTCACCTCAAACCTCCTTCGTTCTTTGAAGGAGAGATTTCCTGGAAAACCTATTCGCTGAGTGAAGAAGAAGTCGAACGTAAACAGTCTGCTCTCAGAGAACATAAGACACAATATCTTTACAGTGCCAAGTATCTCCTCTCGTTTGTGCGACGCAATGAACTGTTTGGAGATTTTCCGGTCATTGCGTTACGGAGACATCCCTCTTCTATCTCTTTGCACCCAAAAAGTGCGGAAGGTTTGTTAGAGACCCCCGAAGAACTGACCGATAGAGAACGGGCTGCTTTTGTGGGGTTCGAAGAGCGATCTGTGCAACTGGAGGGGAATGAACTCGTCCTTTCCATCAAGTTTTTGCGGCCGCTTGCAGAAGCGGTAAAGGCATCAGTCGATGTGTTCGGTTATCGGACGGATCGACCCTTTTCCGAAATGCCTAAACTTCATATCCGGTTCAGCACCATCGGTCACGAAATTTATGATCAAGATCGCCAGCTTCCCAGAAACATTCTCCGAGTGACCCACACCCCGAGACAACTGATTGTCCGAATACCCCTTCGGGTATTGGGCGATCCGCAGAAAATTTTGACCAGCGCGCAGACCTACTTAGGGGAAGTGCCGCTCGACTGGGCCTCGTGGCGGGTCTTGGAATTGTCTTAATATTCTCATGTAATCATTTGATTCTATGAGGAGAGATGCGTGAGTGGTTGAAACGGCCGGTCTCGAAAACCGGTAGGGTCGCAAGGCCCTCCTGGGTTCGAATCCCAGTCTCTCCGCCATTCTACTTCGCTGAATACTTACGTATTCAGCTTCGTAGCAATTGACGGATATGAATCATGTATACTGTCTATATCCTCAAAAGCGCAAAAGAATCCCGTCGGTGTTACATTGGAATAACGGAGGACTTAGACCGAAGATTGAAAGAGCACAATGATGATCCGTCTGGTTACAGCAAGAGATACGCACCTTGGCAGCTTGAGACTTACATTACCTTTAAAAATAAACTTCTTGCTGAGAAGTTCGAGACCTACTTGAAAGCTGGTTCGGGGCAGGCTTTTTTCAAGAGGCACCTTATCTGACACCTTAGCGAAGTAGAATGGCGTGAGGGGTGCTGCGAAGCCGAGCGCGCAAGCTGCTCGGCGAAGCAGACCCAGTCTCTCCGCCAATTTTTTACTTACTTTTAATCTGTTGATGCTATCATTTTACAATTGGCGATGGAGCGCGCTTGATGTGCCCGCGAAAACGATATCCTTTCAGAAAAAGATCCTTTTTGCTATTCTTTTAATCCCCTTTACCATTGTCGGCTCCGAGATTTCAAGTCACCTTCTTTATCGTTGTCTCAGAGGAAAATTTCTCTGGGAGAGAAAAGACAGGAAAGTCCACGTCTTTAGAATCAGAAGTTTTACTGAACGGGTGGACGATGAAAGGATCATCACCAATAAAAAAAATTTTAGTTCTGATCGTCTGATTCAGACAGATTCAAATGGATTTCGGACCGGCACCCACCACTATTTTTCAGATAAAGAAAACCTCGTATTCCTCGGGAGTTCTGTACTCTTTGGCTGGAAGGTAGATGGCAGACACAGCGCCCCTTCCCTTTGTTTCGACCTTATCACGAAACGCTTTTCGGGGGAGTATGGTGTCATCAATGCGGCGATCCCTTCCTATTCCCTCTATCAGGCCATCAAGCGGTATGAGATTGAAATTTACGGTAAATATCCTGTTCAATGTGTCATTCTGCAGACGTATGATCCTGTTTCTCAATTTCTGATGTGGGGGAGAAAGTGGAGGAAGGAGATGTGCTGGGCGACGGGTGACACGTTCATTGCGACGAAACATTTTTTGGAAGAACAGCCCCTTCAAGCCTCTTTCTGGTACCGTTATTCAACGCTCTTTAACGTGTTTGTAAAATTGATTCATTGGAATGAAAGAATGCCCTCGCCGTTGGCTATTACGGATCGTCAGACATTTTATTTTTTTGAAAAAGAAAACTTTTCCCTCCTTGAATCTTTTCATCGCTTACTTCAAAAAGATCATATACCGCTTATTCTGTTGCCTATCAATCCGTTGGAAGATCGTGGTTTTCGTTCTGAGGAGTTATTCGTGATCAATCGATTGAATGAGGTATTCCGTCAATTCGCTTCTTCTAAACAGGATGTCTACTTTTTTGATGTCCGCTCCTATTTTGATCAGTTTGACGCGTCTGAGAAGGACACGCTATTTCTTGACAGAGTTCATTTGTCAGAGAGGGGGTCACGAAAGCAGGCCGAGTTTATTGTTGAAGAACTCATAAAAAACGGTTTGTTAAGGCCCCATTCCTAATGTCAAATACCCCGTTATTTTGCTATAATGACTTCGTTTTGGATCAGAATGTCGAAAGGGTGTCAACGATGCGCCCATAGCTCAATTGGATAGAGCACCTGCCTACGGAGCAGGGGGTTGGAGGTTCAATTCCTCCTGGGCGCACCATCCTTCGACGCGGGGCCGGCAATGCCGGCCCCTTGCTCAGGATAGTGGTGAGCGGCCCATTCGACTTCGCTCAGGGCCGTCCCGAGCGTCAGTCGAGGGACGGAGTCGAACCACCATTTTTTTGCCACACATTGTTAAGAGATTGCGGTGAGAATCGAGAGAATCCGGACGGTCGAAGAGCGCTTCATGCTGGAGGCGCTGAAAGAGGCCGAAAAGGCCCTTGAAAAGGATGAGGTGCCTGTCGGGGCGGTCATTGTGCACGGGGGAAAGATCATTGCACGCGCCCATAACCAAAATGTTCTCTTAAAGGATCCCACCGCCCATGCGGAGATGGTGGCGATCACAGAAGCGACCGCCGCGCTCAAGACGGAGCGATTGCTGGAGAGTAAGCTCTATGTTACAATAGAGCCCTGCGCCATGTGCGCAGGAGCGCTGGTCCTGGCGCGCGTCAAACGGATTATCTTTGGCGCAGAGGATCCCAAAGCGGGAGCCTGTGGTTCGGTCCTCAACGTCGCTCACCACAAAAAACTGAACCATCGCATTCCGATGACATCCGGCGTTCTTGAAAAGGAATGCCGCTCTCTCATCCAGGAATTTTTCAGACGGAAGAGGAAGAAGGAAAATTAATTTTGGAGAGATGCCGGAGTTGGCCGAACGGAGTCGCCTGCTAAGCGATTGACTTGCCAAAAGCGGGTCCCTGGGTTCGAATCCCAGTCTCTCCGCCATTCTACTTCGCCCGAGATACTTTCGTTCTCGGGCTACGTAGGAATTGGCGTGTGGGTAAAGGTTCTACGAAGCTGAAGACGTAAGTACTTCAGCGAAGTAGACCCAGCCTCTCCGCCATTCTTCGAAGGAGATCATCTCATGGTAAATCAAGTAGAAATTTCTTCTCGCTCGCGGATGGTGGCACTCTTGCTCTGTTTCTTTTTCGGTCTGTTTGGGGCCCACCGATTTTACGTCGGGAAAATTGGGACAGGCATTCTCATGATCTGTACGATTGGAGGTGGTTTTGGAATCTGGGTTGGCATTGATCTCATTTTCATTGTCCTCGGTTCCTTCCGCGATAAACAGGGGAAGCGGATCCTCAAGTGGTTTGAAGAGGGGTCTATTTAATGACCTATTTGGCTTTTGCCCGTAAATACCGGCCGCAGCTGTTTGACGATGTTGTGGGGCAGGAGCCTATTGCTACGACGCTGAAGAATGCTATTCACAAGAACCGCGTCACACACGCCTATCTTTTTTCAGGTCCCCGGGGCGTCGGGAAGACCTCCATCGCAAGGATTTTTGCAAAGAGTTTAAACTGCGAGAAAGGGCCGACGGAGGAACCCTGCAACGCATGCATCGCCTGCCAGGAGATTACACAGGGAAATTCCTTGGATGTCCTTGAAATTGACGGCGCTTCCAACCGCGGGATTGATCAAATCCGTGAACTCAGGGAAAATGTCAAATTTCATCCGACCCGCGGGCATTTCCGTATTTATATTATCGATGAAGTCCATCAGATCACACATGACGGTTTCGATGCGCTCCTCAAAACTCTCGAAGAGCCACCCCCCCATGTGAAGTTTATCCTCGCAACGACAGAGCCTCACAAGGTGCCGGCCACCATCGCCTCCCGCTGTCAACGGTTTGAGTTCCACCGAATTTCGGCCAAGCTGATCGCCTCCAAACTCAAGGGGATCGTCGAGAAGGAGAAAGTGGAGATCAAGGAAGAGGCCCTTTTGGCGATCGCCCGGGCCGCGGAAGGGAGCCTGCGCGATGCAGAAAGTCTCCTCGATCAGCTCTCCTCTGGGCCGAAAAGCCGTGTAGAACTCAAAGAAGTGCTTGGGGCGCTCGGATGGGTGGGTCAGGACTTTTTGGTGAAAGTGGCCGAAGCGATTCAGAAAAAGGAGAAACTCGCTCTCCTCAAAATGGTGGATCACCTGGTCAATGAAGGACGGGATCTGTCGCAGTTTGTGGATGAACTGATGATGCATTTCCGAAATCTTGCCATCGCCAAATTGGGGGAAGAGGGAAAATCTCTTTTGGATTTGCCGGAAGAGGCGATTGAGGAGGTGTACCATCAGGCAGAAGGATTTTCCTTGGAAGAAGACCTCTATATCCTGAACCTTCTATCAAAGACGCGCCTCACAATGAAGCGGTCGAGTCTTCCGAGGATTCCTCTTGAAATGGCTTTGGTGAAACTGGCAAAGCGGGATGCGATGATCAGTCTTGAGGAATTGGTGGAGCGTCTCGAAGCGCTTGAAAAGGGAATGGATCCGCCCCACCAAGAGGAAAATGCGCCACTTCGTGATACGACCGAACCGGTTCCTTTATCTCTTGCGCGCATCGAAGCGGAATGGCATTCCCTCGTTCAACGGGTGGAGTCGAAGAAAAAATCGGTCGGTATTTTTTTTAGAGAAGGAAAACCGGTTTCCTTTGAAAACAATCTCCTCACCGTCGCTTTTCATGCAAAACATAAGTTCCACCGGGAGACTCTCGAGTCTCAGTCCAACCGTAAACTCATTGAGGAGACCTTGAGCGAATCCCTGAAACAGAAAATCCGCATCGATTTTGAGACCGTTCAAGAAGAGACTCCGCCGCAGAAAGAGACGCCTTCTCATGACCCGATCGTGAAATTTTCGATCGATGCCTTTAACGGGAATGTGGTGAAGAACGAATGACCCATTATTCAAAACGGATGGAAGAACTGATCCGCGCCTTCTCGAAAATGCCGGGGATCGGTCAGCGTTCGGCGGAACGGCTCGCCTTTTATGTGCTGAGAGCGCCGAAAGAGGAAACGGAACAGTTCATCACACTGATCAAGGAAGTCAAAAGCACGCTACGCTCCTGCCGCACCTGTTTCAACCTGAGTGAAGCCGAACAGTGTACTGTCTGCCGGGACAGTCGACGGGATGGATCCCTTCTTTGTGTGGTCGAAGAGCCGAGAGATCTCTCCGCCCTCGAGAAAAGCCGCACCTACCAGGGGCTTTATCATGTCCTCCTCGGGGCACTTTCACCGCTCAACGGTGTAGGGCCGGAAGCACTCAAGATCAAGGAACTTTTGGAGCGGATTAAAAATGGCGCTTTCAAGGAAGTCATTCTTGCAACAGATTCCGATACCGAAGGGGAAACAACCGCACTGTACCTCTCTAAACTCTTCAAAGCCTTCAAAGTGAAAGTCACCCGCCTTGCCACAGGTCTTCCCGTCGGAAGTCATATTGAGTACACCGACGAAGTGACCCTTGCCAAAGCCTTAGAGGGAAGAAGGGAATTTTAACCGTTAATCGAAGGGTTCGTTGACGATCCCCGCCTCAAGCCATTTGAAGCGACCGTTTAAGACTTTGCGGCCGAGCCGGTAGGTGGTTTTGTCTTCGTTGGAAAAAAGCGACCGGAAAGCGTTATGGAGCCGCCGGCGCGCCTCGAGGCAGAAAAGATTTGCAATTTCTTTCGGTCCGTGGGAAGCGGGATGTTTTTCCAAGAGATGCTGTGCCCGGGAGCAGACGGCAGAGATGGCGAAAAGATCTGTCCCGATATCGACGAGACGGAAAAGAATTCCCTGTCTTTTTTCAAGACCGAGTTGGTAGATTCCCATGGCATGGAAAAGGCTTCGTGCGAGGTGATGACTTGCTTGCTCGACGTATCGCATGTGGGAGGCGAGAACCGGATCGAGCGAGCGATATCTGAAATACCCTCCGCCGAATGACCACTGCCTGGGATACCACCGTGCATAAAAACGGCTTGCGCTTCCCATGATCTTGGCCTTCGCTGTGAACGCTTGATTCGGTTTGAGGAGATCTCCTAAAAGTTTCATGTGATGATCCATCGCTTCACGCGCGATGAAAAGCCGCATGATTTCGCTGGTTCCCTCGATAATAAGATTAATGCGTGCATCCCGCATGATCCGCTCAACTGGAATCGCCGCTTCTCCCCGTGCGCGCAGCGAATCGGCGGTTTCGTATCCACGGCCTCCGCGGACCTGAACCGTTTCATCCACAATCTTCCAGCTGTGTTCGGTGCAGAAAAGTTTCGCCATCGCGGCTTCAAGCCGAATGTCGGCGTCTCCCCGGTCCGCCAAGGCGGAAGTGATCCAAGTCATCGCTTCCATCGCAAAGGTGTGTGTTGCCATGTAGGAAAGTTTTGCGGTGACCGCTTCGTGGTGACCGATCGGAGCGCCCCACTGATGCCTTTCATTCGCCCACTTGCGGCTGATACTGAGACAGCGTTTCGCCATCCCGGTACATCCGGCAGGAAGGGTCAGCCTTCCGGTATTGAGCGTCACGAGAGCAAGCTTGAGTCCCAGCCCAAGCCCCCACAAGATATTTTCTTTCGGGACTTTCACGTTCCGGAAACGGAGGAGTCCGTTTTGGATTCCTTTGAGGCCCATGAACTGACAACGGTGCACGACTTCTACACCGGGCATATTTCTCTCGACGATGAAAGCGGTAATCTGTTTTTTCGGACGACCCTCCGCCATCTTGGGCGGCGTCTGCGCCATCACGACGAGGATGTCCGCCACCGGTCCGTTGGTACACCAGAGTTTTTCACCATTTAAAAGATAGGAGTTGCCGTCGTCGGTGGGAGTGGCGGTCGTTGACATTTTGGCGGGATCCGAACCGACATCCGGCTCCGTTAAGGCGAATGCGGAGATCGCTCCTTTCGCCAGGGGCGGGAGATATTTTTTCTTCTGCTCTTCCGTCCCGAAAAGTTTGAGAGGTTGCGGCACACCGATACTCTGGTGAGCGGAAAGCCACACCGAGGTGGAACCGCAGTGGCTTGCAATCATGGCGATGGTGCGGTTGTAATTGAGCTGCGAAAATCCGAGACCGCCATAGTCCTTCGGGATTTTCATCCCGAAACAGCCGAGTTCCACAAGCCCCTTGATGACGTCGGGAGGAATCTCGCCCGTTCGGTCAATGGCGTCTGCATCGACTTTGTCGAGCAGAAATTGTTCAATGCGGGCCATAAAGGCATCCCCTTCGATCCGATCCTGTTCTTCCTGATCGGGAAAGGGGAAAAGGAGTTCCGTGCGGACGCGGCCCATGAAGAGATCACTGGCGAAGCTCGGTTTTTCCCATTCGGTCTGGCGGGCTTCCTCCGCGACCTCGAAGGCCTCGCGCCTGCCGGCGGTCATTTTCCGCTTATGCAAAAACTCTGCTGCCATAGAATTTCATTTTACCCGAAGGAACGGTTTCTTGCAAGGAGTTGTTTCGGCTTGAATTACATGATTTTTTTGGTATAATTTAAGTCAAGACACAGGGAGACAATCATGTCCAACGCACGGGGATGGGTCGGAGAAGGATTTCGGGTTGCAAGACAGAACCTGAATGTAGTTTTACTTTTTTGGCTTGCGGGATCCTTGCCTTTCTTATGGATTCCTTTTCTTCCGAAACAACCCAAAGGGATGCCGTTTCCGGCGATGCTTGGGATGATCGTGGGGGTCCTTGTTCTTTTCATCGTCAATTTTATTCTTTGGATCGGGCTCGTCCATTATTTGAAATTAAAACGGGAAGGGCAAGAAACGTCGGTTAAGACACTCTGGAAGGGAGGGCTCCTTTATTTCTGGCGGTATGCGGGTCTCGAAAGCGCCTTCTTCGGGATCTTCGTTCTTCTCTGTCTTGTCACACTTTGCCCCTTTCTCCTCCTTTTGATTTCGCGGACGAGCACGCCGATCTGGATTATCAGTATCCTTTTGTCCGTCATCCTTCTTTCAGTCGGCCTCTACTTTTTCGCCCTGGTTTCATTCTATGCCCCTATCATCTTGGTGGCGGAGTCTGAGGCGATTTTTGCCTCCATCAAAAAAAGCTATTCGTTTACCCGTCCTCGGATAGGGCTATTGTTTCGTTTATTTTTCCTCTTTTTCTTGGTATTTGTCGCTCTTTTTGTGTGTGTGGGCATTTTGCTTGCGCTCTTTGCTGCTTTGGGGATGGAGGAGAAAACGGGTAAAGATATCGCCGACTTTATCTTGAGTTTTCCTTCTCTTTTTGTGGGAATTGCAAACGCCGCCGCCTTCATCCACCTTTATCTTTCCGAAACACAGAAGCAAGAAACCTTGGAAAACACTGGTACAACGTAAAAAGTACAAGGTACAAAGTTGAAGCACATGCAAGAACTTGGATTTGAAAAACTTGATGTTTATCAGAAGGCCCTTGATTATATCGATACCATTTTTAAAATCACAAAGGATTTTCCTAGGCATCTACAGTCTTCTTTAAGGAGATCAGTTAAGACGTTCCTCACTATCTATTGCAAACAACGTCGCTGAAGGAAGTGATAAGATTTCTCCAAAGGAACGCAGGCTGTTTTACCGATATGCGTTGGATTCAGCGCGAGAATGTATTCCTATGCTGACCCTCGCAGAACGACAAAGTCTTATCGAAAATGGTGCACTTCGTGAAAATTGCTTAACCATTTGTAGAATGCTCCGTGGCTTGTGCGATTCTGTGAAGTAATTTACATTGTACCTTGTACAAAGGATCTTTGACATACAACACTCCCCTGTAGCTCAGTTGGTAGAGCGGCACGCTGTTAACGTGCATGTCCGAGGTTCGAGTCCTCGCGGGGGAGCCACTCGATTTTTAGATGAGGGGACGATTCTGTTTTCTATAGAATCGTCCCTTAATTTTTTTAGGGACAAGGGACAAGGTCATTTTACATTTAGCGGAACGACTTATATTGATTGTGGTTATAAAATAAAGTTAGTGTCCAGGTGTGTCACAGTGGGTCCCAGGTTGTCCTATTGACAGTGTCTCCATTAAGTGATAATCTCAAGAGGCCTTTTTTCCAATCAAAAACGTAGGATCATCCGGTCACAGGACCGGTGACGATGGAGGTATGAAGATGATGAGGATGAAGAAGAGACTGTGGGTAGGGATGATGGTAGCGATCGCGCTTGGAATCGGGATCTTCACGTTCTATCAGCAGGCCCAAGCCGACACACCGACCACGATCCAGATCGCGATTCCGACCAACGTGGCGATCAACGTCGGCAGCCATACGGTGGTCTTCATCGGACGGCCGACCTCGACGAGCCCGGTCGCCTGCGCACCCGGAACGCCCAACCCGCAGACGGTCGTCGTCGTCGAGCCTGGAGGCGGGTCGGCTTCCCAGATCACCGGCGTCCTCGCGTTCCACGATCACGAGATCCCCCTCGGATCGCGCTACCAGATCACAGCCGGTCCGACACCCTGCAACGCGGACTTTAGGCTCTACACGGGAACCTTGAACTGATCGAGGCAAACATGAAACGACTCATCTTTAGTTTCTTGTGCGTCGCCGCAGTCATGGGCGCCTCGATGGCCTGGGCCGGCAAGACGGTGACGGTCTGGATCCCGGGAGAGATCCGCATCGATCCGGCGACGACCCGCATCGCAACGATCTCCAAGGTCCAGGGACGCGCGGAGTTCTCCGAGGCCTGCGCCGAGGAGGGGGGGAAGCTCGACACCTACAGCGCCATGATCATCGATCTGGGACTGGGAACGACACACCTCGTGGAGATCGTCAGCGAGAAGCTCCCCGGGAAGGGCCTCGCCATCGACCTCTCGTCACTCCGGGCTGAGGGGGAATGCACGGAGGCGGGACGCAAGTGGAACCGCTTCAACGCGGTCGTCACCGAGCCTGCTGACAAAGAATCGAATCCGCGATAGACAAAACCTCATCAGCTTTCCCCACGCCACCCTCTCCAGTTCTGCTATAATACCTTCAGCCTCCCCTGAGGACAAAAAGGTTCTATATACGTCCACGAAGGGGAGCCAATCGAGATACGGGAACATTAGCAGTACTATGGATTTCCGTTCCCGTTGAAATTAAAAGAGTGAAGGCGGGCCACAAAACGGTCCGCCTTTGCTTTTCCAAAAATAATAGTTACCCAACAAGCTATGGAATTCAATGGTTTGAGGATTACCATACAAAATAGGTCTATTTAGAAAAATTGTTAGGTAAAAAGATTGACATGTTTTACCAAACAAAGTATAATTATATATGGTAAAAGTTTGGTAAAGGAGAATAGGCATGGGCGTTATCAAAGGGGTTCTGAAAGAGGAACTGGAAAACTCTCACGATATGCTGAAGCGTTATCAGGAGGAGATAGCCAAAATTAAGGGCTGCCTCATCAGAAAGAAAATAGGCAGGCGCTATTATTATTATTTGGCAAAAAGACAAGGCAAGAAAGTGAAGTTCATCTATAAAGGCCCCATCTCGGAGGAGGTCAGAAAAGCATACGCCGAACAGAGAAAAATGCTCAATAAATATAAAAAACTGTTATTACAAGTTAAAAGTCAGATTAAGTTCATCAAGCGGGCATTGCGTGGAAAAGAAACAGTCTGAATTGTGCCTTGAGATTTTGAGGCGATTCCATAAAGCCGGCATACTTAAAGATTTTATTCTCATAGGCAGTTGGTGCGCCTATTTTTATAACGAGTATTTTTCCGGGACTCCCTATTTGGATCGCGTG
>Ga0105164_10001368_pt1 | contig 15683 bp, 15 predicted proteins | sample VDWuncwatermetaG_FD_89674 | JGI IMG/M metagenome (GOLD analysis project Ga0105164, IMG submission 89674) | Wastewater microbial communities from Netherlands to study Microbial Dark Matter (Phase II) - VDW unchlorinated drinking water | ecosystem: Environmental > Aquatic > Freshwater > Drinking...
CTTCCGTTCCCGTCCCGTCCCCGCAAGAACACGGCGGAAGGGGGGTTTGGGGGGAATTCCGCCGTGTTCTTGCGAAAGATAGAGGCCAGTCCCGCCACCTTGCACTTCATTGCAAGACACCACAGAAAAATACCCTTTTCATTAGGAGAAAAAGAAATCCGGCGCGCGCAAAATGAAAAGAGCAAAGAGTATTTTTCTGTGGTGTGGCGAGCGTGTCGAGCAGTGGCGGGGCTGGGTTCCTCATTGGGGGTTCTCCGCAAAATGGGTTCTGACTTTTTCAAACAAACACCACCATAGATAATAAAAACCGCCCCAAAGGCGGTTTTTGAGTTGCAATTGTTCCACGTGGAACAATTTGGGAAACATTCAACTTTCGAATGAATTAATGAAATAATTGAATAACGGTGATTTATTGAGATTTGGGACTGTTGGTTCTATGATTTGAACCAACGGTCCTGTTCTGACAGGTGATCACAGACCACGGCCGACACGGAGGTCCTTGGTCTGTGGGATATCCTCGTGGTGCTCGGCTGGATCTGCCAGCGTTGTGTTGTGCTTGCAATCCGGGCAGGCGATCTGGATTACGAACCACGAGTCTCGCTCTCCAGGCACCACACTCCCGAATCGTACCTTTTGGAGGTCAGGTCGAGTGACCACGAGCTCCGCACCGCATCCTCGGCACGAAACCGTGGCCGTCCATGCGGGGTCTGACCACCCCTTCATTGCGATTTGCACTTTTGTCACCTCCTTCCATCAGTGCACACGTTTTGTTACTGTCAGCCAAATCTTAACCAATTCAATCTTCTCCGTCAATTCGTGCCTACTGCACTGTTAATTACGAAACCCCTCTTTTGTCATCCTCGGGCTTGACCCGAGGATCCAGAAATAAAAGAAATTGTGGATCACCGATCCTGGCCACCGGCTCGGGCGGGGTCCCGCACGCGCGGTGATCGGGGATGGCAGATGGTGGGTTTCGTAATGCATAGCAATTCAGTAGATTCGCGCTTGTCGTATTCGTCTGCATGTGTAGAAGTTTATAAACACTGCTGCGCATTCCACCCTTGACAGATAATTTACACATTCTCCATATGGTGGTATACTTATATTTGTTACTACTACATGTAGTGTTGATGTGTATAAGTCAAAATACAAATCACTGACCGAAACGTGACCCAATCCAACCGAATAATATTCGGTCAAATTCGCTCGTAATTCGGTCAGTGATTCGTACAACTATCAAGTGTCCCGTCTGTTATTCTAACGATACTCGAGTCCTCGATTCTCGCGAGATCCACGATGGTCGAGCCATTCGTCGGCGAAGAACGTGTCGACGGTGCATGTTTCGTTTTAGCACCTACGAAGAAATGGAGCTTCTGGACATTGTAGTAAAAAAACGAGATGGTACCGAACAGGAATACTCTCGTGAAAAGTTAGAAGGTGGACTTTGGAAGGCTCTGGAAAAGCGTCCTACCACACCGGCAAGAGTAGGAGCGCTTGTGCATCGCATTGAACGCGACATTGCGGTCAAGTCTAAGATTGTCTCGCGGGAGAGTGCATTGGCCCGCCGCGAGATTGAATCTAAGCAAATTGGTGAAATTGTCATGAAGGCCCTTAAGCGCTTTGATCCGGTTGCCTATCTCCGGTATGCCTCCGTGTACCACTCATTTCAAGATATTGGAGCTTTTCAGCAAGCCTTAAAAGACTTCAAGAAAGTGAAAGTGGCGTAACTCAAGGTTTGTAGGAATATAGGATGGTAGGATGGTAGGCAACAGCCGAAGCGTCCTACAATCCTAACTTCCTAAATCCTAACGTCCTAAATACTATGACCCCCTCCTCTGCTCCTTCAAAGCAAAAGGAAATTGTGCTCGAACAAATTATTAGAGGAACTAATCTCTCGACAGGGCTGGAGTTTCGTCGCTTGCTCACCAAGGCAGGACAGCACCCTTTCGAAGCAATTACATGGGAAAAACGCAACTCCACTATCACGGATGTTTCCGGAAAAGTGATTTTTGAGCAGCATGACGTAGAAGTCCCTTCATTTTGGAGCCAAAACGCCACGAATATTGTGGCGAGTAAGTATTTCTATGGGGATATTGAAAAAAATAAACGCGAAACCTCGGTCAAGCAGTTAATCGATCGTGTGAGTCGAACCATCACAGACTGGGGCAAACTTGATGGATATTTTGGCTCAGAGGACGACGCAGAGGTGTTTTATGCAGAGTTGACTGCTATCTTGGTTCACCAATACGCCTGCTTTAACTCTCCGGTGTGGTTTAACTGTGGAGTCCATCGATATGATAAGGGTTCCGGTGTGGGGCGCTACTATTGGGATGTTGCTGAGCAAGTCGCAAAAATTTCGGAAGACGATTATATTCGCCCACAGTGCTCTGCGTGTTTTATTAATTCCGTGCAAGACACCATGGACTCCATCTTGAGTTTGTCGAAAACTGAGGGCATGCTCTTTAAATTTGGTTCTGGCACTGGAACCAATCTATCCCCCATTCGTTCAAGTAAAGAGAAGTTAAGCGGCGGAGGAACCGCATCAGGGCCGGTGAGTTTCATGAAAGGATTTGATGCGTTTGCGGGAGTGATTAAGTCTGGAGGAAAAACGCGCAGAGCCGCAAAAATGGTGATGCTCGATGTAGTACACCCGGACATCATGGAGTTTGTGGAGAGTAAAGCAAAAGAAGAAAAGAAAGCATGGGCGCTTATTGATGCCGGCTACGATGGCGCGATTGATGGAACGGCGTATACCTCGGTATTTTTTCAAAACGCGAACCACAGCGTACGGGTGACTGACGAATTTATGAAAGCGGTAGAACAAGACGGCACGTGGCAGACACGCGCGGTCCGCGATGGTTCCCCAGTGGAGACATTGCGCGCGCGTGAAGTGCTCTGGAAGATTGCGGAGAGTACATACATTTGTGGCGACCCAGGGCTTCAGTACGACACCACTATTAACAATTGGCACACCAGCTCCAACACCGATCGCATCTACGCATCTAATCCGTGTTCTGAGTACATGTACCTGAACGACAGCGCATGTAATTTAGCATCCATCAACCTATTGAAATTCCGGCGCGACGATGGAAGCTTTGATGTTGCCGCTTACAAGCACGTGATTGAGGTGATGATCACAGCGCAAGAAATTATTGTGGACCGCGCAAGTTACCCAACCGCAAAGATTGCCGAAAATTCTTCGAAGTTTCGGCCGCTTGGATTGGGGTATGCGAACCTTGGGGCGCTCCTCATGGATCGTGGCGTTGCCTACGATTCAGACAATGGTCGTGCTTGGTGCGGAGCACTGACCGCCATGATGACCGGGGTTGCCAACCGCCAGAGTGCGATCATGGCCCGACGGGTCGGACCGTTTGTGGGGTATGCTGCCAATCGTGAACCGTACATGAAGGTGATGAAGATGCATCGCTCGGCCGTAAACAATATTGATCGCCAGCGCATTCCAGAGGACCTGGCTCAGGAGTCAATAATGGCGTGGGACGATGTGATTGACTTCACTGCTCGATGGGGATCGCGTAATGGACAAGTCAGTGTTATTGCCCCTACCGGCACCATCGCCTTTATGATGGATTGCGACACCACTGGCATTGAACCCGATATTGCGCTGGTGAAGTACAAGAAGTTGGTCGGCGGTGGTTACATGAAGATTGTCAATCGCACCGTTCCCAATGCACTAAAAAATCTTGGATACACATCGGATCAGGTGCGTGCCATCATCGACTACATCAACAAAAACGATACGATCGAAGGAGCGCCAGAACTAAAAAACGAACATTTGGATGTGTTCGATTGCGCGTTCAAACCAAAGAATGGGCAGCGCTCTATTCACCATATGGGACACATCAAAATGATGGCTGCCGCGCAACCGTTTGTCAGTGGTGCGATTTCCAAAACCGTGAACATGCCAGAACATTCCACCATTGAAGAAATTATGGATGCGTACATTCAAGGATGGAAAGCAGGCCTCAAAGCGCTGGCAATCTATCGCGATGGCAGTAAGCGGACACAGCCCTTGAATACCGGCAAAGAAGATGGCAGTAAGCGTCAAGGGGCAGCCGAAGAAAAACAATGGGTGGTATTCCAACCAACCCGGAAAAAACTTCCTGATGAACGCCAGGCGCTAACCCATAAATTTTCCATTGGAGGACACGAAGGATACATCACGGTGGGCCTTTATGAAGACACGCGCCCTGGAGAAATATTTATCACCATGAATAAAGAAGGCTCCACGATTTCGGGTATCATGGATGCATTTGCCACGAGTGTTTCTTTAAACCTTCAATATGGCGTGCCCCTCCAAGTACTCGTAGACAAATTTACCTACATGCGATTTGAGCCTTCTGGGTTTACTGCCAACAAACAAATTCCCATGGTCAAATCGATCATGGATTACATTTTCCGATGGCTGGCGATTAAATTTTTAACTCCTGAAGAAGCCGCGCATGTGCATGCAATGATTGTACAGAAAAGTGAACAGCAATCATTACCCACGCCGGAAGAAGTTGCTCCTTCTGCCTCGGGAGTGATTCCAATGCCAACTCCTGACGCAAATGTTGCCGCAACGCTCACAAAAGCTCGTGACGAAGTACAGGGGAATGGTCTTGGATTTACCTTCCAGAACCAACGGGATGCAGAGCTCTGCAGCGAGTGCGGGAGTATGATGGTCCGCAACGGCGCATGCTACAAGTGTATGGAGTGTGGGAGTACGAGTGGATGCTCCTAATCGACGAGCGAGATAAGCCCGCCTAAATTTTGCGTAACAAAACTTAGGCGGGTAAGCGAGATAAGTAAATTAAGCTCCGCCGGTCCGATGAATTCGGGCCGGTTGTGTTTTGCCCAAAAGCACTATAGACTAATGCTATATGAAACGTCGAAGCCCACTTTCTCTGTCTCGTATTGCCAAACGATTTGATATAGACCTTATCCGTGTCTTTGGGTCTGCTGCACGCGGCGATATGCATGCTCATAGTGATATTGACGTCGCCTATCAAGGTCGGCGAGCGCTGGGATATGCTCAGCAATCCCAGTTGATGCGCGCCTTATCAGACTTGCCGGAATTTTCTGACCGCGAAATTGATTTGGTTGATCTTCGTTGCGCTCCGCCGCTTCTTGCATACTCAGCGCTGCGCGAAGGAATAAAACGATATGGCAGTGAACGCGCGGACGAAGCATTTTATCGGTATGCCGCGAAGCGATACATCGACGCAAAGCCATTCTTTAATGCCACCGCCGAGTATGTCCACAATAAAACCAGTATCAAAAACACTAGTCCATCAAAAAAGTAAGATGATTCTTGGGGACGTTGATCGACTCAAGAAACTTTTAAGAGAACATTCCTATGAGGATTTGGTGACTGACGACATTACCAGCACGTTGGCGGAACGGTGGTTGGAACGCATGGTCAATCGTGCTGTGGACATAAATTTTCATCTTATCCGTTCAACGGGAAGTCCTCCGCCCGACGATTACACAACTTCCTTTCTTGAACTAGGAAAGCTCAAAATTCTCTCTCCAAAACTTGCCCATCAGATTGCGCCCGCAGCCGGGGCACGCAATATTTTAGTGCATGAGTATGATGACTTAGATACAAAAAAGTTCTATTCGTCGCTCAAAGATTCTGTGCGATTGTTCCCAAGGTACATTAAAGCGATCGATGAATGGATGGAGAAGCAATAAAAGCACAAGGTAGGTCAATGCGTCGGGTAACACCGGCGGGTTTTGCAATGTTCCACGGGGAACACGTGAACATTGATTGTTGGATTAAAACAGAGTACGATGAGCGTGCTTTTTAGTGAAGTGTTTATGAATGCTATTGTTATCAAAGTTGGCACCAATGTTCTCATGGATGAACAAGGCAAACTTGTTCAAGGGATTATTGACTGTTACGCACATCAGGCCAAAACATTATTGGCGACTGGCTATGCACCGTTATTTGTGACAAGCGGCGCTGTTACCTTGGGGCGGACATCCGGCTTAGTTCTTACAGATAAAAAATCATTTGCCGCGGTGGGGCAGGTACAATTGATGCTAGCGTACAAAGAAGCGTTCGCGCGTGAAGGATTAGAGGTAGCCCAGTTATTGTTGAGTCGCCACGATGTCCAACGTCGGGGTCTGTTTGACGCATTTCAAAAAACCATCGCCGAACTCACAAGTGCTGGAGTAATTCCAGTGATCAACGAAAATGATGCTCTTACCAATGGCGAGAGTGAGGCCTTCGGAGAAAATGATGTACTCGCTGCGATGGTGGCGATTGCAGTGAAAGCAAAGCACCTCATTTTTTTAACAGATCAGTTTGGGCTCTATACTCAAGACCCTCGTTCTGCGACAGGCCGCGCCCAGTTAGTGTGCGACACTGCTGATGTGGCCAAAGAATTTTTTGAATATTGTTCACGCACGACATCCTCACAGAGCATGGGGGGGATGCTCGCCAAACTCAAAGGCGCGCAGCTCGCGACGGCAGGAGGAGTAGAAACATATATCGCGAATGGAAAAATGTGTGTGGAGATTTCAGACCTCTTGAACGGCCGCATTCCTGCCACACGTTTTTTTGCGCGTCGAGCTCACGATGCGCTCACAAACCACGAACGATGGCTCTTGAGCTGCCGAGATAAAACACGGATGATTGTGGTTGACGATGGTGCAGTGGAAGCTATTAAAAATAAAAATACATTGTTAGCGGTCGGGGTGCGAAAGGTGCTGGGAGAATTCTCTCAAGGAGAAATTGTAGAAATTGTCGACAATGATCGTCACGGAATTGGCTGTGGAGTGGTGACACTGGATTCACATGACCTCGAACTCAAGATCGATCAGGGTCAGGTGAATGATGTTGATATTATTCATCGGGATCATTTGATTACATATTAGTCGTATGAACATCGGCATCATTGGCTACGGTATCATGGGCTCCGCGATCGCGGGGGCGTTGAAGCTTCGCGATGGAGCAGACACCACGACGGTTTTTGATGTGGATCTTGCTCGGCGTGCGCTTGCAAAGAAGGAAGGATTGAGTGTCGAGGAGAGCGTTTCCCAACTACTGTTAACAGCTAATATACTCATCCTTGCGGTGAAGCCTCAACAAGCGCATGTGTTGGCACCGGAGTTGAAGGGCCGTATGGAAGATCGCCTTGTTGTTTCTGTGATGGCGGGAATAAGCCTCGATCAACTCGAAGAAATGCTCGACACTTCTCGTATTATTCGGACCATGCCCAATACCCCCACTCAAATTGGACAAGGATTTACTGTATGGATCGCGGGGTCCGGTGCGACCTCTGAAGACAAAATACAAGTTGCAACAATGCTCAGTACCTTTGGTGAGGTGTTCGAAGTGAAGAATGAAGACATGATCAATGCCGCGACAGCGATTAGTGGGAGCGGCCCGGCCTATGTTTTTTTGCTCGCGCAGGCGTTGGAGGAATCGGCAGTCGGTTTAGGATTTGATCGCCAGACGGCGCGACTTTTGGTGAGTGAAACGTTGCGTGGGAGCAGCGCGCTCTACTATGGTCAGCGCGATACGGCACCCGAAGAGCTTCGTCGTCGCGTCACATCCCCTGGGGGCACAACAAATGCGGCGATGGAGGAGTTGGGGGTAGAGAAGTTCATTGAACTGTGGAAGAAGGCGACGAAGGCGGCGTACGAGAGGGCGCGGGAATTAGCCAGATAAGTAAAGTAAGCAAGATAAGCAAGATAAGCGAGATAAGCCCGATCGACGAGAGCTTAATTTCTTATCTCGCTTATCTTGCTCGATAAACGATATGAATCTCCAAAAATATATCACAGAAAAAACATCTGCCGCTCAGTCTACTCTCTCCGTGATGGCCTCGTTGTCGACCGAGGTAAAAAATCAGGCGTTGATGGCCTTGGCCGACGCGCTTGATAAGAATGTTAAAAAAATATTAGAGGCGAATGGTCGTGATCTTAAACGATACTCTGATATTGCGTTGGCTGTGCGACGACGGTTAGAGTTAGATGAACAAAAAGTAAAGTCCATCGCGCAAGCACTCCGGGATATTGCTGCACTCCCAGACCCCGTGGGACGTATCGAATCGCTTGGCAACCGTCCTAATGGTATGGAACTTCAGCGCATGCGCGTTCCCATTGGTGTGATCGGCGTTATTTTTGAATCACGACCGAATGTGGTCGTTGAGATCGCGGGGTTGGTGTTAAAAAGCGGAAATGCGTGCGTGCTCCGCGGTGGTAAAGAAGCATCGGAAACAAACAAGGCCATTGTTGAATTACTCCATAGTTCTCTTGCTCAAACTTCGGTTCCATCAGAGTATCTTCAATTCATCGATATAACCGATCACGATGCCGTGAAAGTGTTGTGTGATGATCGTGATCATGTGCAATTAATGATCCCGCGCGGGGGGTCGAAACTCATCGACGCTGTGCGGGAGTATGCCAAGATGCCTGTACTCTCTCACAACAAAGGCATCTGCCATGTTTATATTGATGATGGGGCCGACGAACAAATGGCGCTCAAGATCGCGGTGAATGCAAAAGTTCAAAATCCATCGGTGTGCAATGCCGCAGAAACAATCTTGGTCGCTGAATCAATAGCGCCAATGTTGCTGCCAAAACTGATTGCTCAATTGCGATCCAAGGGGGTGGAAGTGCGTGGTTGTGAAAAAACACATGCGATCGTCACTGATGTAGTTCCAGCAACCGAAGAAGATTGGAGCACGGAGTACTTGGATTTGATCGTCTCGATTAAAGTGGTGAAAAATATTAATGAGGCGATTGCTCATATCGAAAAATATTCCACTAATCACTCCGATGCGATTGTCACCAATAACAAAGAACATGCAGAAAAATTTGTCCGCGCTGTCGACAGTGCAGCAGTGCTCGTGAATGCCTCAACCCGACTTGTCGACGGCGGAGTCTTTGGTCTTGGGGCCGAAGTCGGTATCAGTACTGACCGCACCTACGACCGCGGACCCATGGGAGTCGAAGCGCTCACAGTAAGAAAATACGTGGTGCGGGGGGATGGGCAGGTGCGAGAGTGAGGGTTGATTCTCTCTTAAAATCAGGGTACGATAATCCTATTATGTCATACGATAAAAAAGACTTGCCAAAACGAAGCGAAAGCCTTTCGGAGTGGTACAACAAAATTGTGCTTTCTTCGGAATTGGCCGATTACGGTCCGGCCAAGGGCACGATGATTTTTCGTCCTTACGGATATGCTATTTGGGAACTGGTGCAAAAAGAAATGGACACGATGATCAAAGCAAAGGGCGTGGAGAACGCCTACTTCCCATTGTTTATTCCAGAAAGTCTTTTGAAGAAAGAAGAAAAACACGTGGAAGGGTTTTCACCCGAGCTTGCGGTGGTGACGATTGGCGGTGGCGAAGAACTCAAAGAAAAACTCGTGGTGCGGCCCACCAGCGAAACCATCATGTATGATGCGTACAGCCGCTGGGTGCATTCGTGGCGAGACCTGCCGATTTTGATTAACCAATGGAACAATGTGGTGCGATGGGAAAAACGCACATATCTGTTTTTGCGCACTACTGAATTTTTGTGGCAAGAAGGGCACACAGCCCATGCCACACATGAAGAGTCGCTCGACATGGTGCAATGGGCCATGAATATGTACGACAAGGTCTATCGCGAACTATTCGCTTTACCTGGATATGTGGGCCGCAAATCAGAGAGTGAAAAATTTGCCGGTGCAGACATGACCCTGACGCTTGAAACGCTCATGCCCGAAGGCAAAGCGCTCCAGAGCTGCACGTCACACGATCTTGGCCAGAATTTTGCGAAACCCTTTAACATTACCTTTCAAAGTAAAGAGGGTAAGGTGGAGCATGTGTGGCAAACGAGTTGGGGGCTTTCCACACGCTCAATTGGCGGGCTCATTATGGCGCATGGCGATGACCAAGGCCTGCGGCTCCCCCCCAGGATTGCGCCAATTCAAGTGATTGTGATCCCAGTGAAACACGAATCAGAATTACTCACCTATTGCTCTGAAATTGTTTCATTGCTTCACAAGGACGGAGTACGGGCGAAATTGGATGACCGCGACAGCGAGTCGATGGGATTCAAAATGAATAAGTGGGAACTCAAAGGCGTGCCATTGCGTATGGAAATTGGGAAACGCGAGATGGAACAGAAAACTGTGACCGTGGCACGGAGGGATACCAGCACGAAATCAACAATGGCAGTCGCAGATCTTTCAGTTGGAATCCCCGCACTCCTTGACGATATTCAGAATAATTTATTTGTTGCGGCGCAAGAATTTTTAACAAAGAACACGCATGACGTGAATGTGTGGGAAGAGTTTGTAAAAATTATGGAAGGTGATCGCGGCTTTGTTCGAGCGCTCTGGTGCGAAGATGTGGCCTGTGAGGCAATGATCAAGGAAAAAACAAAAGCAACAACACGATGTTTACCACTCGATACGTTGGAAGAAAAAGGAGTTTGCGTTCATTGTCAAAAACTTGCAACGCATCGTTGGATATTTGCCATTGCTTATTAGTTGTGTCTATTCTCTATACCCTAAACCTTATACTCTCGTATGTCCGTTCAAGAACTCACAACCGATAATTTCCAACAAGAAGTATTGCAATCCACCACACCGGTATTGGTCGATTTCTGGGCGCTATGGTGTGGGCCGTGTAAAATCATGGGGCCAGTCATCGACGCGATGGCCGAGGGGTGGAAAGGCAAACCCATTAAGTTTGCGAAACTCAATGTGGATGATCACAATCAGATTGCGGGAAACTATAAAGTCATGAGCATCCCCACATTTCTATTGTTTAAGAATGGCGCGGTGGAAGCCATGTGGAGAGGAACGCAAGATCAACATTCTTGGAGCGCGGAGATTGGTGCAAAGTTATGACGTTCGAGCCCAGCATTGGGCTGGATGAAGTGGGGCGTGGTGCCTGGGCCGGGCCGTTTGTCGCCTGTGCGGTTTTAGTGCGTGAAGGAGAACGGCAGATTCGCGGAGTGCGCGACTCAAAACTATTATCTTCAACACAACGCGAAAAAATTGCTCCTCAACTTAAGGAATCTCATGCCTTTGGCCTCGGTATCGTAACGGTTGAAGAATTGGATGCTATTGGAATGACAAAAGCGCAGATACTGGTGTTTGAGCGGGCGATTCAAGAACTCCAAACCCCCCTTCATCTCCCCTTCAAATCAAGGGGAGAAAACGAACGATCGCTACGGAGTCGTACCCCTCCCCTTTTTTTAAAGGGGAGGTTGGGTGGGGTTTGGACCGACGGACTCTCAATTAAATCTCATCCTGAATGGACAGCTACTATTAAAGGCGATCAAAAATTATACTCCATTGCTGCGGCCTCCATTATCGCCAAAGTGGCGCGCGACCATATGATGTGCGACCTTCATACGCAAGACCCCCGATACGGATTTGATCAGCATAAAGGATACGGTACGGCGCTCCATCAACGGCTTCTTAAAGAACACGGCCCGAGTGTTCACCATCGGAGACTATTCGAGCCGATACGGAAGATGTATACTGAAGAAGCTATAAGCTTTAAGAAATAAGCTGTAAGCATGGTGGCATTTCTTACAGCTTTCGCCTCGTATGCAAACCGCTCTTTACGAAACCGCCGGAGGGACGCGACTTATTGATCCAGAGTTTATTTTGGCGCAGTTAGAAGTAGAGCCAGACCAACGCGCAGCAGACTTGGGTGCAGGCGGCGGTGGGCACTTTACCTTCCCGCTTGCTCGACGTGTGGGAACAGCAGGAATGGTCTATGCTGTTGATGTCGTCGAAGATTCTCTCGAAAGCATTCGTCGGCGCGCTCGCGTAGAAAATCTCCACCAAATTGAAACAGTGCACTCTAATCTTGAAATCATCGGGGCAACAGCAATTCCTGCCGATTCTCTTGATCGCGCTATTTGCGTGAATGTCCTTTTTCAAAACATCCACCACGATCATATTCTCAAAGAAGCGCATCGATTGTTAAAAAAGGATGGAAAACTCTTGGTCATTGATTGGAAAGAAGATACCGGGAGTGTGGGTCCCCCCGCAAGCCGTCGTATCAATATAGAGCATCTCAAAGAAATGGCCACATCGATTGGATTTTTGCCCGGCATGCTTTTTAACGTGAGTCAGTGGCATTTTGCACTATTGTTGACGAAACGATCTTAACATAATGCAAATATGCGAATGAATGCAAATACAACGAATGCATATTTGTAGTATTCGAATAGATTTGTATATTCGCATTATTCTATGTCTATACTCGACTGGTTCTCCTTTACCTCTCCAGCGATGGCTCCGAACGTGCTCAAGGGCATTCAAATTACAGCAATCGCACTGTTGGTGCTTGGGGTTGCTCTTGTGGCTCTTACCAAAAAACGCGTTGATCGCTGGCACCTCGAGTGGCTCAAAGAAGTGCGCGGCAGCTTATTTCGGTATGCGTTTCTCCTGCTATTGCTTAGTTGGTTGTCGAGTGAACGGGTTAATGTTCTCGGGGCCCGGGTATGGTATATTCTCGTTTTAGCATTATGCGTTTGGAGAGCTTTTCGGCTTAAATCACGCCTCGGGTATTGGAAAAAACGAAAAACAGAGGAACAGCAACGTATGCAGAAACTAAAGTACATGCCCGGAAAATAGCATAATGCAAATATACGAATGAATGCAAATACAACAAATTCGGTATTCGTAGTATTCGAATAAATTTGTATATTCGCATTATATTTTATGCGAAATGCTCGTCAAAAACGTGGCGATTGGGGCGAAGGAGTGGCCCGTGGGTTTTTGGAGCAAAAAGGATATCAGGTTTTGGGTCAAAATATTCGATCTCCCTTTGGGGAGATCGATTTAGTTTGTGTAGAGGCAAAAAAACTGGTTATTGTAGAGGTAAAAACGCGTCGGTCAACCTATTTTGGATACCCGGAAGAGTCCGTGAATCGACACAAACAACACAAACTTCAACAACTGGCAGAATGGTACTGGAGGGCGCACCCACATTACTCGACGGTGCGAATCGATGTTATCGCTATTTTGGTTCGTTCTGATGGGAAAGTAGACATAGAACACATCAAAGGTATTATGTGATGCGTCGTGGGATGAAGTGAATAGTCCTTATAAACATTGGGCTTGATCAAATCTCGGGTTTGATCAAATGGCGCGAAACCCTTCCTTTGAACGCGAGTTCCGCAGTAGAATATTGAAGCCACACCAACTTCTTCCACTCCTCATTTATCCCCACTTTACCATTGCAAATTCGACATTTTTCTGCTATAATAAAATTGTATTCAAATAAAAAAATCCTAAGAAACATCAAAAAAACAAATAAAAACCAATATTTATGAGGGCCTGGAGCTTTGCGGCAGTAGGAGTCATTGTAATTCAAAGCGTGCTGATGATGGCGTACACCACGTACGCTGATACATCGTCATCCTCACGCTTTCGATTGCGAGACTCCTTTTCTGTTGTCGGCGATGGCCAAGGAGGATCTCAAACATACCGTGTGCGCGACCGTGGAGGAGAAAGCGCTCCGCATCGCTTTATTACTCGAACGCTCCAAACCGTTGCGCAAACCGTTTCTTCCACCGGATCAGCGGTTCGGAGACTCGCCCTGCGCGCGTATTATGAAAGCCTGGATGTTTCGGATACTGCTGCCAGGGCTCCGCAAGCGCTACTACAACCAGGAGTTCCCCCCGCAACACCTCCACAGACCGAGACTGCCAAGGGCCCGGTGGCTGTTCCGGTGATTGCGCCCGAGCCAGCGCCGACCCCAGCGCCCCAGCAATCCGAAGCATTGGAGCGTTCGATAGAAGCCCTTGGCAACGCGGCAAAGCCGATGATCCAACCCATTCAAGAGTTTGTCGCACGTCCAACAAAGCAAGTTCCTTCGATCGCGCCTCGCGAAGGATCAACGCCGGATACTCTCTTGTATCGTCGCCAACCGCCCCCCGCCACGGAAGGGGGAACGGGCAGCGAGGGTGTTGTGCCGTCTGGGCATCGGGCAGCGCCTGAACCACAACCAGAATCTTCTCCAACAGTCGCTCCGATTGCAGAGGCCGGAAAGAATCCCACCCCCGCTATTGTTGAGGACATGAAGCAACGGGTTGAGGCTGTTATTGTCCATTCGGTCGCTGAAAAAGGGCAAACAATTTCCCATGCGGTTGTAGAGCGCGTCCGTTCCGGAGCAGAATCGGTGAAGAATGCCGGGCAGGCGTTTGGGAATGCGGTGATTGACACTTCGGCGAGAATTCAACAAGCTGGCTCCAGTATCATCGAAACAATACGGTCATTCTTTAAACATGTTTGGAAAAAAATAATCAGCTCTGCGGAAGTGATACGGGTGTGGGCAAAATCCGCCTGGCTTCCGCTCCACACATTCGCGCGGGAGAACGTCGTAAATATTCAGCCGATCGTGTCGATGCCCACGGGAGTTCCACAATTGCAAGAGCGATCATGGATCGATCGTCGGCATCAAAGCGCTGAACAGTGGCAACAGTGGAGCAAGAGCATGGAATACCATTATCAGCAAGCGCGGTTGATTGTGGAGGACGCTCTTTCGCAGGCGCAACAACAATGGACTCAACATTGATAACATCAAAATAGAAAATACAAGAAAAATAAAACAGTATGTCGTGGCTCAAGAACGCACAACTAAAAAAGACTCTTCTTCTGCTGGTCATTTTGCCCGGTGTTGTTGGTGCGTTCTGGGTGAACTATCAATCCCAGGCCGCCACTGGCGTAAATAATGTTATTCCGTATCAAGGGAATTTGACCGATGCCAGCGGCAATGCCGTTACCGATGGGAATTACAACATGGCGTTTATCATTTACGATGCCGCCACAGCAGGCACGTGCCAATGGTCGGCCAAAGGAACAGGATCGAGTGGATGCACAACCCCCACAACCACGATGTCAGTAGCAGTCACGAGCGGTCAATTTTCCGTGCAGCTGGGAGACACGTCCGCTGCCCAAGGAAGTCAGAACGCTCTCCCCACCACGTTGTTTAATCAAGATAATCGTTTCCTCCAAGTAATGATCGAAGGGGAATCTCTTACCCCGCGCGATCAACTGGGCGCTTCAGGCTATGCCATTAACACCGATCGGCTGGATGGGTTGGATACCTCAACCAGTGGAGGGAACACGAGCTATGTCGTGGCGACGACCAGCACCGGCGACCTGACATTGACTGGGACCCCGGCGGGCACCGGAGTGGACAGCGGTTCGATCTATGTGAACCCGTCCACTGCCAGCACAAATTACACCATCATGGGCGTTGCAGTCGGGGGCAGTTCGCGCTTCCGCGTGGACGCTGAAGGTGACACATTTCTTTCCGGCAATATCACAGTGGGCAGTTCTGGAGCTGGGACGATTACCTCTGGAACAATCAACGGGTTGACGCTTACGAGCGCTAGCGATGGGTTCACGCTAGCCGGAGGAACAACACCCCGAACGCTGACCGTGACCGGAGCCAACAAGACGCTCCAAGGCGTGGGCACAACAATTGACCTGGGGGGAAGTTTTACCACATCTGGGGCGTTTGCACTCACCCTCACCACCACAGGAGCCACGAACGTCACTCTTCCCACCACCGGAACACTGGCAACTCTCGCAGGATCAGAAACATTCACGAACAAGACATTAACCACACCCATCATTGCCACCATCTCCAACACCGGAACTCTGACATTGCCCACCAGCACGGATACTCTTGTGGGTCGAGCCACCA
>Ga0105164_10001370_pt1 | contig 15681 bp, 13 predicted proteins | sample VDWuncwatermetaG_FD_89674 | JGI IMG/M metagenome (GOLD analysis project Ga0105164, IMG submission 89674) | Wastewater microbial communities from Netherlands to study Microbial Dark Matter (Phase II) - VDW unchlorinated drinking water | ecosystem: Environmental > Aquatic > Freshwater > Drinking...
ATTTTCGAGGGTCGCTCAACCACATTATTACTCGGCTTTCCAGCTCGTCGCTTCGCTCCAGAGGGAAAATCCTCACGAGGAAATCGAGGGAAAAATCGAACTTCGTAAAATTCCATACGTTAAATACAATCGAGAAAGAGGGCTAACGACTGATACGGGGACATTTCTTAAACGACGAAAGAGGGAGTTCCGTTACTTTTTACTCTTATCTTCTAACTTTTTCTTCTTCTCCGGCTCAGAAAGATAATTTTCGCTTGAGGTTACCGGCCGACCTAATTCTTTTTCTGTTTCTTTTCTCGCATTGCCGGCAACTCTTCCGCCTCTTTTGGCAGCACCCTCGACTTCAGTATATCCTTGTGCATCTTCATTTCTGGTGATCTCGGTAGACACCCTTTCTCCCAACATGCTAAAGATCAGTTCCAGATCATTCATGTGGTCTCGCAGGTTCTCTCGTTTCAGCCCTTTGAATTCTTTATATTCTACCGGAGTCATGCCAAAAGTAGCTTTGGATATCTCCGCAGTAAGGATGGCATATTCTTTCTCGGTCTTTACTCCCCGTTTATTCCATTCATCGGTCAATTCGTCTCGGATAACTATCCCACGAACTCGTTTTTCTATCCAATCACCTGAATAGCCTTTTGCTTGGTATATTTCCCTCATCCTCTTCTGGGCGAGCTCTGGATTCTCTATTTCCTGTACTCTTTCATAGCCAACCTTTGCTAGCCATCTTTTGAAGGGTTCTGCTTTAGGGGAGGGAACAGATTGAATTATGCGAAATAAAGATTCCGTATTGGCGCAGTCGGTCTCATAGTATTTTCCATCAGAAGACTGTAATTTCAGTTGTACCCAAATTGGGGACAACTGGAGTTGGGTAAATTCCCTATCTTTAACTTTACCCCAATATTGTCGAGGCGTAGGACTATCCGTTAAAGCTTCAATAACATCTACAACTGAAAAATACCATTCTTCATCATGCCAAGTTCTTCGTATATTTTTCCCTTGAAAAACAATCAGCGAGGCTTCGGCGTCCATATCCCCCACTGAATAAGCGATCGTTTATATACTTTGTCCAAACCTGTCTTGTGACTAGTGAGATAACCAATCGTTGGCCGAAAAGTTTTCGAATCGCATTCTCTTTTATCTCCATCCCTGTTTTTCTCGTTCTCCTCAATGGTGGGGAGAACGAAAAAACAGGATACCTTTTTATACCCGCGCACATAGCTTTACCGCATGGCGATAACAATCCGACCCATGCAAAAAGCTGACCTACAGCGATTAGCCGAGATCTACGTCGATGTCTACACCGCCTTCGATGTCGGCGAGCGCTGGACAACAGCAACAGCAAAGCAGTTGTTATCTTATTGGCTGGACAAGCAGCCTGACTTAGCATTTGTCGCGGCATATGAGAATAAAATAGTCGGCGCCTTCCTGTCCGGCATCAAGCCATGGTGGGATGGGAATCACCTGTTCGATGGCGAGCTGTTCGTCCACCCGGACTATCAGAAAAAGGGCATCGGGACAGAATTATCGAAGGCGTTGTATCAGAAGGCGGTAGAAACATACAACGTCACCCATTTCGACGCGCACACCTTCAGGAAGACGGAATTCCCATTGAAGTGGTACAAGGCGCAAGGCTTTATGGTGAATGAGGATTGGGTGATGATCTCCGGAGATGTGAAGAAAGTGATGGGCAAGCTGAGAAAGCATCACTTCAGTTCTCTTTCCTGACCAATGTGGTCGCCAGAATGATGAGTAAGCCTCCCACGACCATATTCCACGTTAATGTTTCTTGGAAAAAGATGATGGCCAGGATGATAGCGCTTATCACTTCAATATAGGACAGAAGGGATACCGTGCTTACTTTTATTTTCTTTAATGCTGAAAAGAAGAATACGAATCCCACCAGCCCTATAAGCGTGCCATAGACAATCCCGAGACTTATCTGCGGCAATGTCGGCAATGGCTTGTTGACCAAGATAAACGGGATAAACAATACAGAACCGATAATGTTCTGGTAGAAGATTATTTCATATTCGGAGTATTTTCCTGATTCTTTTTTGAAGATTATGACGGCTAAAGCGTAGATTACGGCGGAAAGCAGCATGGCAGTCATACCGACAAAGTTATTGTCTGAAAATGAAAATTCTTTATCGAGGTAGATCAAAGCCGTCCCAGCGAGAGCGATGAACAGCAAGAAGAATGTTCGTTTATGCACTTTTTCTTTAAGGAACAAAACACCAAAAATAGTGGTAAAGATTGGCCAAGTATAAAGGACAATTATCGAATTACTTATTGAAGCTAATGTGAATCCTACAGTATAAAGGTAAACTCTTGCTGCATTGAGTATCGAGGCGAAGAGGATTAACCTATTGTTCCCATGAAAAATTTTGATCTTTTTGACTATAAAGAAGAGAAGGAGGATTATGGTGGGGATTGCCAATCGGAAGAACGTGGCGGTTGTAGGGGGCAGGTCAAGATATTTGATGAAGATGCCGCTTGATCCCCAGATAATGCCGGCAACTATTGCCTCGAGATAAGGGTTTAAAACCATATGAGGGTAAGCAGTTTTTACCATTTTATAAAGCTGTTGCATTCAGCGAGTAGTTCATCAAAGAGATAATAATACCAGAATTGATAATAAATGGGATTACGCCTTCCCCAACCCCCACAGCAGCTTCGCATAGATCTTGAACGAATTCGCCACTTCCTGGTTCTGGATGACCACGGAAAATGATCGTCCCTTATTGATGCCGATCGTGACCGTATCCGCGTAGATCTCCATCCACGCGTGCGTTATCAGATCCTTCGGCAGATACCGCACGTCACTGAGCGGATAGGATGCAGATGTTTTTCCGTACGGTTCGCGAGCGTAATCATCATACAGATACCGGCAAAAGATGCCTTTCTCATAGCGTCGTTTGTGATAGTCCTGAAAGTACGGCGCCATAAAACCTTCGTACGGGGTACGGGCGATGCCGATGATCCACATCTCATCCCCCTTCTTCATGATCTTCAGCGTCCGTTCCCTAGCAGTCTGGATGCCGCGCATGCCATCATAGACTTGCGCGGTCTCGGCAGTGATGGCGGTCTGCTGTTCTGTTTTCAGCAGAGAAACCATGCTCTTCAGCGTGTTTTCCTGTTCACGTATCTCCGCTTCTTTCTCCTGCAGATAGACTAAAAGCCTGTCCGGATCTGCAGCCTTAAAGTATTTAGTCTTCTGCTTGACGATATGGCTGACCAACCCTTTCTTCGCGAGACGATCCAGTATCGTATAGATTTTCGAGACCGAAATCCCTGACTCATCCACCAAAGGGCCGGAAGTGGTCTCGCCCAATCGTATGAGCGCGAGGTAGACCTTGATTTCCCCCTCTGTCAGGCCAAGTTTCCGTAAGGGTTCAACGTCCATGACGAGGAGAAAACCGTTCTTGTTTATAAATATTCCCCCTAAGGGGAGATGCATACTTTCCCCCTTAAGGGAAGAGACAATTTAAGTACTTAATACTATTCTATAGTAGTATAAAGTAAGAAAAGAGGGATGACCATGAGCAGCAACGACTTGGAAACGATAGTAGAACAGCAACCACAAGCAGAGCAACAGACACCGCAGGAAGGCAAGCCTAGCCGCTGGGAAGGCGTCAAGGACTACCTGAGAGGATGCGTCGATCCGGCCAATGCCCGGCTGTACGGCAGCTTTCAGGAGCGGGCCGCCTTGAACGTGACCCAGTTCCCGAAGATACAGGGAAGCCTCCTCATCCGGATGGGCATGGTGTATCCAATCATGTCTTACCTTGTCGAAAAGGCAGGCATGCCGAAAGACTGCGCGACCGACCTCTGGGGCATGACGATAAACTACCATACCTGGGTAGCGGGATACCTTGCTTACCTATCGGAGATCCAGCTGGGGTTGAGCAAGTACCCGATCGAGCTGGTGGCGGATGGTGTAAAGAAAGCCAGGGATTACTTTGCGAAATAAAATTATTTTTATTATTTTTCTCCGCATAGTTTATATACCTTTGACATATTTACAGTCATAATGACCAACATCAACCAAACCGTCTGGAAGCTCCTCTCGCAGGATGCCGCCATCGCCGCATCCTTGCGCCGTGACCTGCTCAATAGCCGAGCGCTCGCCCTCTACCTCATCAAGAAGCACCATCTTGACACGAGCCTTGACGCGGTCATCAGCGCCATACGACGCTATCCGGCAGAGAAGGAGCTCGCCGAGCATGAAGGCCGGCTCCACGAGATCTTCGCGAAGGCCGTCATCTTCACCAAGAGCAACATGGCATGCATCACGCTCGAGGCGGATGCCATCCGCGGCCTCATCACTAGCTTTGACAATAATGGCAGGAAGAACTTCCGTCTCATCCGCGGCAAGAAGTACGCCAAGGTCATCGTGCATGAGGGAGACCTTGATCATTTCTTGCGCCAGTTCAAGAAGACAGAAGTCATCAACACCAAAAGCGGCCTCGGCGAGGTGCGCATCGTTCTCCCCACTGCCGCAGAGAACGTGCGCGGCATCCTCGCCAGGCTCACTAGCGAAATTTCACTGCACGAGATCTCGATCAGCGAGCTTATCATCTGCATGCCGGAGATACTGGCATACATTGACCAGAAGGATCTGCTGAAGACGCATCAGGCGGTGTTGAGCCTGCAGGAAAGCAAGTGAGGTTCAGAGTCGAGGCAAGCCGAGCGCATCACGGCACTCATTTCGGGCATCACGCCGTCGCTGCCTTTCGGACGCCATAGAACCCGGTGCATAGCGAACAGCGCCATCAACTACTGCATCTATCGATGGAACTGTTGCCGCGTTCCGTTCACGGGCACGAAGGCTGCGTGCATAGCCGATCATGGCTTGCTGCACATGTCGTATTCGCCAATCTTGATACTCTCTTGTGAGGAATCCTGCCCGCTCTAAACGAGGGTACACATCATCAAAAGAGGTATCCGTACCTTGATGACCTTTATCTTCAGCATCGCACCAATGATGCAATTTACCATCAAGTGAAAAGCGATAAAGCTCTGACTTGGTTTTCTCAGGATCGACAAGCTCTATCTGGAGAGCATAATCGCCGATAGTGCGGGAATAGACGTAGTCCACATCCCCTAGTTTTCTGCACTCGCCCATCACGCCGCCTCCGGCAGCGCCAGCAAGAGCCGAATCTCTGCATTATGGGCCACAGAAGAAAGAAGCCGGACTACTCGTCCATCTACCTTGTCAACACATACCACTTGAGGGGTGGGGGTGGTCGCACTCGGAAGTAAACGCTGCATTGTCAACACCAATACCGTCTGAAACCAGTACCATCTGAAATGATCAATATACTGTTTCCTATACTGGTACGGTTCTGAATTTAAATATGATGACCTAAAATTGACAAACCAGAGCTCATTTTATTGCATTTTTGTCATTTTGACATATTTACACAGCCGAACCGAGCGGCAAAGATTTATAAATCGCTCCAGACAAGACAAGGGTATGTCCACGAAAAAGCAAGAAAAAAGCATGACAAAGCACCCCAAGTCTATGGCAGAGAAGATTGTCCCCGACACATCAGTCATCATCGAAGGCCTTGTCTCAAAAAAGATTGAGGAAGGCGAGCTCAAGCCGAAGATAATCATCTTCCACGAAGCAGTGCTTGGAGAATTAGAACACCAGGCCAACCAGAACCGAGAGACAGGCTACATCGGACTTGAAGAGATCAAGAAACTTCGGGATCTCGCGCCGCAGTACGGCTTCACCATCGAGCACAAAGGCCAGCGTCCGGACGAGTTCGCGATCAAGATGGCCAAGTCCGGCGGCGTCGACAACCTTATCCGCGAGCTCGCGAGGAACGAGCACGCCATGCTCATCACCGCCGACCGCGTCCAGGCCCTTGTCGCGGAAGCGAAGGGCATCATCGTCACCTTCATCGAGTTCGAGACCACGCCGAAGCGCCTCACGCTCGAGGATTTCTTTGACGCGACGACCATGTCCGCCCACCTGCGCGAGAACGTGGCACCATTCGCCAAGCGCGGCATGCCCGGCAACTGGAAGTTCGAGCAGGTCCGCGACGAGCTGTTGACGCAGGATGAGCTCAAGGACATGGCGAAAGAGATCGTCGAGGAAGCGAACATGCGCGCGGACGGCTTCATCGAGATGCAGCGTAAGGGTTCCACGATCGTCCAGCTCGGCAACTTCCGCATCGTCATCACTAAACCTCCTCTTTCCGACGGCTGGGAAATTACTGCAGTGCGACCGGTAAAGATCCTCGTGATGGACGATTACGACCTGAGCCAGAAGCTCAAGGATCGCATCGCCAAACAGGCGGAAGGCATCCTCATCGCCGGCGCGCCGGGAAACGGCAAGAGCACCTTCGCGCAGGCCTTGGCAGAATTCTACGCGAAACAAGGCAAGATCGTCAAGACCGTCGAGGCGCCAAGAGACCTCCAACTCTCGGACAACATAACGCAGTACGCCATCTCCCATGGCACGCCGCAGGAGATCCACGACATCCTCCTGCTCTCAAGACCGGACTACACCATCTTCGACGAGATGCGCAACACAGAGGATTTCGAGCTCTTCGCCGATATGCGTCTTGCAGGCGTGGGCATGATCGGCGTCGTGCACGGCACGAACCCTATCGATGCTATCCAGCGTTTCCTCGGCAAGATCGAGCTCGGCGTCATCCCTTCCGTCATAGATACCGTACTGTTCATCAAGGATGGTGGCGTGAGCAAGGTCTTCAGCATCAAGATGGAAGTGAAGGTGCCATCCGGCATGACGGAAGCGGACCTCGCGAGACCTGTTGTCACCATCACGGACTTCGAGACCGGCAAGCTCGAGTATGAGATCTATTCTTACGGCGACCAGACTGTCGTCATTCCGGTGAAACCAGGCACGCGAGGAAGCCCTATCCATGCACTTGCAGCCAAGCAGATCGAGGAGGAGTTCCTCGCCTATGTCGATAAGGTCGCGGTCGAGGTCATCTCGGACAACAAGTGCATCGTGTACGTTCCAGGTGACAGTATCGCTGGCATCATCGGCAAGCAGGGCAGCAATATCGAACGGATGGAGAAGGAGCTCGGCCTGAGCATCGAGGTGCGCGAGCTCGCGCGGTCGCAGATGCGGCAGCAGGGAAGAGACGCAAGCGGCGGCGGCAAGCAGCGCCTCAAGTACGAGGCGCACACGGACAAGCACACCATCACGCTCTTCCTCGAGAAGCATTATGCGCACGCGGACGTGGACATCATCGTCGACGGCGATTTCTTGCTCACGGCTAAGGCGAGCAAGAAAGCGATCATCAAGATCAAGAAGGACAACAACATCGGCAGCATCATCGCGAAGGCGATAAGCGCAGGGAAGACGGTCGAGCTGCTCGCGTAAGCGTGAACCACATTTTATCCTATGAGGGGAACGATTTCTTTTTCGACGCTCCTCATGGGTGGGGAGCGTCGAAAAAGAAATCGAAATGACCGCATGGATACTGCGCCTAGAGCTCTTCTTTCAGCGTTACCGTCACCACCATCGTCAAGGTCTTCTGCACTTCCTTGTTCTCCTTGCGGAAGCTGATGACGAAATCGTTGAACGTCACGACATCCTTGAATTTGAGCTTGAACAGCATGTCATACTCACCGGTTATCCCGAAGACCTCTTTGATGTTCGGCTGGTCAAGCAATGCCTTCCCCACATACTGCGTCGGCTTGCCCAAGACCAGCATAAAGACGATAAACCCTTCGCCGATAGCCGCGTTGTTAAGCTTGACCGTAAATTTCTCGATGATACCATCGCGACGGAGCTTGCGGATGCGCTCATGCACGGTAGAAGGCCGCAGATGCAGCGCCCTGGCAAGCTGTCGGATAGACTGGCGAGAATCCCTGCGCAAGGCAGCGATGATGCGGTGATCGGTATCGTCGAGCTTCATGAAGGCCAACCCTCGTCAAAGGCACTCGCGCCAACAAGTGGGTGCATGCTTGGCGAGCATGAACACCTCGATTCCCCCAACGAGGGCCGGACCCTCACGGCTAGTGGTTAACTTCTGGTCGAGCGCGTGATGCTACTGCCTCACGATCTCTCAACCGAGGATTGTGATGTCCGACTTCTATTTAAACTTTTCTATTTTTGTCCATAAAAATGTAATATTCTTGGACATTGTCTAATTTTTAATGAATAAACTATATTAACGTCCAGCAAGCTTGCATGCCCTGGTGATCGTATGGACAATGGACCGCATCATGAAGTCAAGGATCTCAAGCTCGCCGAGCAGGGCAGGAAGAACATCGAGCTGGCTGAAGCCCACATGGCGGCGCTGATCGTCGTCAAGAGGCGTTTCGAGAAGGAAAAGCCGTTCACGGGCATCCGTATCGGCATGGCCCTGCACGTCACCAAAGAGACTGCCGTGCTGGTGAAGACACTCATCGCCGGTGGTGCGCAGGTAGCCATCACCGGCTGCAATCCGCTGAGCACGCAGGACGACGTGGCTGCCGCCTTGGCCGAGGAAGGCGTCCATGTCTGGGCATACAAGGGAGAGACGACAGAGGATTATTACCGCTATCTGACGAATGTCATCGCATTCAGGCCGCATATCACCATCGATGATGGCTGCGATCTCGTCTCCGAGATCCACAAGAAGCACCCGCAGCTCATCCCAGACATCATCGCCGGATGCGAAGAGACCACGACCGGCATCATCCGGCTGAAATCGATGCAGGAAGCCAACGCTCTCCACTACCCGATGATCGCGGTGAACGACAACAAGACGAAGCACCTTCTCGATAATTATTATGGCACCGGCCAGTCGACCATCGACGGCATCCTGCGCGCGACCAATGTGCTGTTCGCGGGAAAGAATGTGGTGATCGCCGGCTATGGCAGCTGCGGCAAAGGCGTCGCCCTGCGCGCCAGCGGTCTTGGCGCGAATGTCATCGTGACTGAAGTCGATCACTTCCGCGCCTTGCAGGCGCGCTATGACGGCTTCACGGTCATACCCATGGACGAAGCGGCGAGACGAGGAGACATCTTCATCACCGTCACCGGCAACAAGCACATCCTCCGCAAGGAGCATTTCCAGGCTATGAAAGATGGCGCCATCCTCGCGAATTCCGGCCACTTCGACATCGAGATAGACCTTTCCGCGCTGAAGGCGGCAAGCAAGGCCCAGCGCAAGATGCGGCCGTTCCTCGACGAGTATACCCTCTCAGATGGCAGGAGGGTGTACGTCTGCGGCGAAGGCCGCCTCGTGAACCTCGCCGCGGCAGAAGGCCACCCGAGCGAAGTCATGGCGACCTCGTTCTGCGGCCAGGCCCTCGCGTGCGAGTACGCGATAAAGCACCGAGGAAAGCTCAAGCCGGAAGTCATCACCCTGCCCGAGGAGATAGATGATCAGATCGCGGCGCTGCAGCTCCAGGCGATGGGCATCACGATAGACCAGCTCACGCCAGAGCAGAGAAAATATCTCTCCTCATGGGAAGAGGGGACATGAGCTGAACTGCCATTTTTTGTTATTATATTCTTGAGAAAAAAGAGAATAAAGATAAATAAAAGATTTATCCTAATTGCCTGACCTTCTGGACCTTGTTTACCGTCGGGGTCACGGCGTAATATCTCCCCCTGAACGGTGCGTCCGGCTCGTATAAACAACTCAGGCATCGCGATCCGCTACGGAGCTCTCCATTGTAGCTCGCATCGATCTCCTCATGGAGCTTCGTCAGGTCCTCTGGCGAGAGCATCAATCGGGAACGTGTCGCGAGATGGAGGACGCGATTCGTCGTACGGGCTCGCGGGGCATAGGTCAGCAGCTTGCTCCTTGTGCTTCCGGTATCGCCGGTGAAGATGAACCTTGTCCTTCCAGAGAGGCGGGCGACGGAATAATAGTATCTGCCTCTTCGGGTTTGCGGACCTAATGGACTGTATGTACCAAGCTCGCAACCGAGGCATCGTCTCGCGGAGCGGAGGGTGGGGGATACCGTCTCATCATTGGCTGGCCGGACATTACTAGAGACCTGGCTTGACTGCCAGGCTATTCCAGCCGCATTGCCGAAGATATAGCGCTTGACCATTCGGTCGCGCGGCATCGGAAGCATCATCCTACCGTTATAGAATCTGCCGAAATAGCGGGATTCATGCATCTTCTGCGTCGTCCCGACATACGGGTTGCCGACCATGTAATTCGCTTCGACTAGAGGCACCAGCATGAGTATGGCGAGCGCCGCAAGAACGACTATAGTTTTCAAAGAGTTCCTTCCCATTGTCTTTCCCCTCACTCTTTTGGTTTATGATGATTGACTAAGCACGAGGCTTATGTACCTTTCTATTTATTTTATATTGGTATATAAATCTTTTGTTTTATAGGGCTCTGTCCTGAATCTCGCTTTCGCTCGGCCGGTGCCGGGCTCGCTTTGTAAGGCAAGAACATGATGGGCGACATCCCCGTAGGGGGAACAGGAAATCATCGATTTCCTTAGTCGCGCTCGCTTCGCTCGGCGACCGTCCCCCTGTCGCCAGGTCTTTTGCTTGTCAGAAACGCTCGCGAAAGAAGGCACCGGCTTCATTCAGGACAGAGCCGTTTTATAGGCTTCCCGGCTCAGTAATAGCCGGGTATCGTTAAGGTTTCTCTTTTCCTCTTTTTCTCTCCCCATTGTAAGGGAGGGGAGAGAAAAAGAGAGGAAGCAGTCGTGCGATAGGCTCCTTAAAGAGCACAAAACGATGGAGAAAAGTGTATAGGATTGGTGCAAACAATCATGAAACAAGAGGGCAAAAAGAGAAAGATAAGATAAAAAGAAAAGATTTAGTAATACGTCTGGCCGCCCTGCGTGGTGGTCTCTTCCTCTTCCTCATCGCCCTTTCTCGCGCGGGTGAACGCCACGATAAGGCCGACGATGACGAGGATGATCACGATCACGATGACCGCGATCTCGAGGCCGCGAGTCAGGCCGCTGAAGCCCTCGGAAGCCGGCTCGACGACATTCGCCGTCAGAGGCACCTGCTGGAGGACCTGGTCACCTGACTTGATGTCCACGGTAAACGGATGGCTGCCAGTCGCCGCGTCTTCCTTGGCGGAGACATAGACATACGCTGTCTCGGTCTCGCCGGCGGAGAGCACGACCACATTGCTGGGGCTGATCTCCACCGTCGCGAAGGTATCCGCGCCGCTCACGCCGAGCGTGTAGGACTTGGAGGTCGATCCGTCGTTAGTGAGCGTGACCGGATAGATCGCGCCGCCTTCTCCCTGGACGACATCCTGGCTTTCAGAACCGACAGAGACGATGGTCCGACCGGTACGTCTGGCCGGCGCTTGGCTATCATCATCCGTCTGGTCCTGGGCAGGCCGAGGCGAACCGACGACTTCCACGTCGACCGTCCTGGTCTCCGTGCGCGTCTGCTCGTCATACTTGACCGTGATGACCATGTCGTAATGGCCGGCTCGCGCATCGGCAGGGATGGTGAGGAACAGCTCTTCGCTGGACTCCTCTTCATCCACATCGATCTGGTCGATGAAATCGACCGCGTTCACGCCGAGCTGCGGGATAGCCGCCTCGACACGGACATCCTGCTCATCCTGTTCACCGAGATTCTTCACGCGAACGATGGGCAAGAGGCTCCGTCCGGCACGCGCCTTGCCGCCGTTTGAGGAGAAGAACACGTCTTCGACCACAAGCTGGTGGCGCTGCTGGTCCATATGGATCGGATAGTTGTAGGACTTGGTGAAGCCCGTCCTTCCAGCGAGGATGACACGCAGGTAATAGCTGTCAGACTCGAAGACATCAGGGACTTGCAGGCGGAGGGTTACAGTGCTTCGCTCATTGGCGTCCAAATCGAAGTTGCCTGAAGAATCAGAGACAAGGAATCGTTCGTCGCCGAAGAGGATGCCGAGGACCTGCACATCATTAACGTTCGACTGCGCTTCGACACGGATCTTGACTTCAAGCTCTTGGCCGCGATCGATGCGTTCGGTGATACCGGTGCCTGTCTCCACCTCATCGCCATTGACCTCGACCCGCACGACTTCAGCCGGCAGTTCGGATCCTGCGTTGAGGAGATCTGGCTGGTCTGAAGAGTTCGCAACATCAACGGTTGCTCGATCCTCAAACTCGACTTGCGCGCTCGCCACGCCAGCAGCCAAAATAGCCACCAAAAGCAGCAGGACGGCACAAATGGCCTTCATTTGTCGCTTAAACATCGTATGTACCTCCGATAAGCTTCTTCGCGATGGAAGGAATGGTAACCCCCCAAACCTTCAATAGTTTACTCTTGCTGAGTAATCACAAGAGTAATATCAGCTTATATTTAAATGTTTCTATCATTCAGCATCATGTAGTAGTGATTTATCCTACTCCATTTTTGCTCACGTCTATTGGCTCACGACTCACTTTGATTACATATTCCGACTACACTCTTCTTTGTGAAACAAAGGATAGCTATAGCTCAATTCTCGTATGGCTCAATGATGTCGATGAAACGGTTCCGGAAGCGTTGGACCTCATCATTGCCAGCGGCGATATGCACGTCATACTCACCAGGCTCCACCCCATCAGGGATCTCTAAGCGTACGACTGCAGTATCTGTCTCACCGATGGACAGGTCAAACGTGCCTTCATGGCGGCGTACCCCCAATTCAGGGATGGCCAAAGAGACACTGACATCCTCCAGCGCACGGTGACCATTGTTCTCGAGCGTTATCCGCATCACCAGTTCGCTTCCCGCATATGCTGATTCCGTACCTGCAGGGCCGATTAAGGATATACGTCGGATAGTGAGCTCATCGCCACGGGCAGCTTCGGCCGTACCGACATGGATGACGACAGAGGCACTGCCGGAATCACCATCGGCGTCAGTAACCGTAAGCATCGTGGTATAGGTGCCGTCCTCCTCATAGAAGTGGAGGGGGCTTCTCTCATCGCTTACCGAGCCATCGCCAAAGCTCCATCGGTACCTCAGCACGCCATCGCCGCCATCGACATCGGCGGTGAAGGAGACGTCAAGCGGCGCCTCACCCTCAGCCGGATCAGCAGTGATGGACACCACCGGCGATGTGCCGCTGATCGTGGTGTTGACGATGAACGTGAATTCGTCCGGCGCGACCGCGCGATTGCCTGCGGCATCGACGCACTCGACATTCCAATGGTAAATACCATCCGGGACGTCCGTGAGCGTAAAGGTATTCAGATCAGTATAATCAGTAAGCACATCAAACAGGAGGTGATGCGCGGTCTGCGTACTTCCAGGCATGAAAGCGCCGGAAACATCAGTATAGAGCGTGCAGGTAAGGAAAGTATCCACATCATCCACGACAAAATACGTGAAGTCCACTGTGGATGAGCGCACGGTCTCGTCATCGGCAGGCGTGTTCAGGATGACGATCGGCGGTTCCACATCAACCACATCGCACACATCGCCGAGACCATCGCTATCCGAGTCGGTCTGGTCAGGGTTATCATCCGTGCCTGGCTCATAGAGCAGGTCGCCGTCGCCGAGCGGGCAGTTGTCCGCACCATCATCTACTCTATCATTATCCTTGTCCGCATCGCAGGCATCGCCGACGCCATCAGCATCGAGATCCGCCTGGTCAGGATTCAGGACGACCGGACAGTTATCCGGACCTGCGCACGCGATACCCGACCCGAAACCGTCGCCGTCGATATCGAAGCAGGCGACATCCGGATCGCACAGGTCACCGACGCCATCGCCGTCCGAATCTGTCTGGTCAGCGATAGTATCCACCATCGGGTCGAAAACGCCATCGGCATTGCCCACCGGGCAATTGTCTGCGTCATCATTGACGCCATCATTATCATCATCGAGATCGCAAGCATCGCCGGCGCTGTCGCCGTCAAGATTCTCCTGGCCTGGATTGGCGACGAATCGGCAATTATCCACATCATTCGCCACGCCATCATTGTCATTATCCGAATCGCAGAGATTGCCGACGTCATCACCATCCGCATCCGTCTGGTCCGGGTTCTGGTCGAAACGTGCGAACCGGCTCACTGCCGGCTCGAATATCGCGTCGCCGTCGCCGAGCGGACAGTTGTCCGCGCCATTATCTACCCCATCATTATCATTGTCCGCATCGCAGGCATCGCCCGCATTGTCGCCATCGAAATCTGCCTGGGCAGGGTTGGCGATATCAGGGCAATTATCCGGACCAAGGCACTCATCGCCGACACCGAATCCATCACGATCCGGGTCAGAACAGGCACGCGGCGTCGGCTGGATCGTCACCGTATCCGAGCCCGGAACAGGGATATCCTCGGGGAAGGAGGGGACAAGGATCTTGCAACGCCAGGTCTCGCCGACAGCGGTCTCTACAGCATCGAGCGGGTTGGCCTCGATGGGCGAATCAGCAACACCAACTCGATCCCAATGGTAGATATACATTGGATTGTTCACGCCATTAGCGAGGCATGTGAGATTATTGTTATCATATGCTGGGTCGGGAACGATACGGATAGTCACCTCAGGCACCGGTTCGCCGGAGACCGTCACGTTCGCGAAGCCAGGAACGGGTATATCGATAGGGAACGATGGGACGAAGACCTTGCAGCGCCAGTTGTCGCCCAGCCTTGTATTGCTCGCGTCCAGTGGGTTGGCTTCGATAGGTGAATCCGCGACACCGAGACGATCCCATTGGTAGATAAAAGTGGGATCATTCACGCCATCGACAAGGCAGGTCAGGTCATCATTATCGTTCGCCGGAACCGGCGTTATCGAGATAGTCTGGGCGAGGACGCTCGCGCTGACGATGATAAAGGTAATAAAAAACAAGAGGATTTTGGTGGTTGAGGCCATGCGTTCACCTAAAATTGTAGCTCCGCGCCGAAATCAACTGGCGGCGTGTCATGGGCGATATCGACCGGCCGGCGGACACTGTCTTGCCGGTCGCCGAGCTGGACGTTCGTGGAAGCATAGAGCCTGACCGCATCCGCGATATCGACCGCATCATAGATGCGAAGCCCGCCAGTGGTCGCATCATAACCGACGAGCAAGGTGCCGCTGAAATCGCCGACATTCAGTCTCGCTCCAGCGTCAAGACGGGCATTGGTGTACGAAGCATCGGCACCATTGACATCCGCATGCTGCGTCTCACGGCGCACTTCGCCGCCGATAATTGGGACGAGCCGGCCATCCATCAAGCGTGCGCCGACATACGCGCTGACGTCAAGATAGGTAGCGCGGCTGTCAGTGACTTCACTGTCTCGCGCGCTGGAGAATGCCGCATGCTCCTCAGTGTCGACGACCGCATAGCGTGCAGCCACTTCTGCGACGAACCCACCGACGCGTGCCGCGAGACCGCCTTCGACGCCACCACCGAGATGGTCACGGGAAGTGTCAAGAACGCGTCTTGTGCCATCCGCTGCGGACGGCAGTTCCGTTTCTGTATCGCCGCTGCCGGCATAGCCACGAGCGAGGACGTATGCATGGAAAGCATTGCCACCCGGTCTGACGAGCAGGAATTGCGGACCGACTGCGGCGGACGCCATGTTATCCGTAATATCTTGTCGGTCGATGCCGCCGATAGCGACATCGCCAGTCATATGCTGATACTCAGCTCCAGCAAGCAAGGCGAAATAACGTGGAGCGCCAACGTCCCAGCGCGCTGTCGCATGAGCGTCGAGAGTATGCGTCTCGATGTCTGCCTCGGTCGCAGCGGTCGGTCTCGTCATACCAAGAGTGGTATAGCTCGCTCCGGCACTGCTATGCTC
>Ga0105164_10001371_pt1 | contig 15676 bp, 15 predicted proteins | sample VDWuncwatermetaG_FD_89674 | JGI IMG/M metagenome (GOLD analysis project Ga0105164, IMG submission 89674) | Wastewater microbial communities from Netherlands to study Microbial Dark Matter (Phase II) - VDW unchlorinated drinking water | ecosystem: Environmental > Aquatic > Freshwater > Drinking...
AATAAGAATGCTATAGCCCAGATGAAGTCGCTTTTAAAAAATAATACTGTCAAAAAATTAATAAAATAATCTATGTTAGAAGAAGTTAGGGGGGGGATTATGCAAGCATATAAAGACTCTGATAACAATTCAAATATAGTAGCCTATGAGATAGGCGATGATTTAATTGTTATTAAATTTTGCACTGGTCGATTTAAATCCTACAAATACACCACTAGAAGTACTAGTTCACATAACATTTCTGAAATGAAAAAACTTGCTTCTCTAGGAGATGGATTAAATTCTTTTATTAGTAACAATAAACCAGGATATGAATCTAAATGGTAGGTGATTCTTTTTTCGAGAAAAATATAGATACTAGAACACGTTTGTTTTGTAGATCAGTTAAATTCACAGTATTAAATTTAGCATGATTCAGGCTCGTGTAGGTGCAGAACAATGTTCTACACCTATCGGCAATGACGTGATCCCTACCACTTAAGCACTAAACCGACTTCATTACCTTCTGGATTCCAGTTAACTTTATTAAATATTTCCATAAGAAGAGGAAGTCCTCTTCCACCTTCAGAAAGTATATCGACATCAGTCATTTTACTCTTTTTTCTAAGTGCATCTTGCCAATCAAAACCTGGTCCTGGATCTTTTATAGCACATGAAAAAGTAGATTCTTTTACCCACCAAACAATAGAAACAGGCTGCTTCTTTTCTCTATTTTCTTTTGTTAGACCATGTCTAAAACAGTTATATAAAGCTTCAATTAGTCCTAGTTTTACATTTGAAATAAAAGCTGAGGGGAGTCCTTTACTCACAGCATCATCAATTATTTGTTGAACTCTCTCATTTAAATAATCCTGTTTATCATCATGGAACTCTATTATATTTTTTTCTGGCATTTCTATAGCCACGACAAGTCTATCATCATCCTGCGGAGCGGCTTTACTTGCAATATTTAACTTTCTAATAATTTCTTCAGGTAAATCTTTCAATTCATATTTATTATGGTTTTTAAGAGCATCACTTAACCAAGACTCAGGCAAGAAATTTCCTTCCAACTGTCTTTGTTCAGTTAATCCATCAGTAAAAATCAGCAGCCTGTCACCAGTTTTCAATTTAAATTCTTTATCAACATAAGCACCAACATCTTTTGTAGAGAGTAACCCAAGTGGAGCACCAGGATCATCTAAAAGCTTTGAAATACTTTGCCCATCCATTAAATAAGGAGAAGGATGACCTGCATTACTACAAATAATTTTATTTTCTAAAATATTAAATATTCCATACCAAGCAGTGGCATAAAAATCAGAATATTGGTTTTGTTCATATATTGAATCCCCTAAAGCAGTAAGAAACTTCTCTGGATGCCATGCTGTATCTTGATTTTCTAAGAGTCCTTTTATTTCCCCAATGATATATCCCGTTAAAAGTGCTGCAGCAGGACCTTTTCCTGAAACATCACCAATTAAAATACCGACAACATGTGGAGCAAGCTCACAAATCCAATAAAAATCTCCCGAGACATTATGGTGAGGATGATATGAAACAGCAATTGGAAGATTTTTTTTCGTATCAGATCCTGCACTCAATAAAACAGATTGAAGATTAGCAGCTTGTTTTAATTCTCTTGATAATTTAGTTTGATATTCAGTAAGCTCTTCAACCATTTCTGCCTGATTAATGGCTACACCGACCTGACTTGCTGCAGACTGTATAAAAGCAATTTCTTCATCTGACCAATTTCTAGGCACATTACATTGATGGAAACAAAGCCATCCAAAAAGTTTTGTCTGAAATGATATAGGAACAGCAAGAAATGATCTGGCATTTGTTTGATAGATTTGTTCAATCTCTTTATTGTTTAACTTCGCCAGTCTAGGTTCTTTATATATATCAGTAATTGCAACACAATCTACGTTCTTTTCTATAAGTTTATTAATGATAAGTGGAAACTCTTTTTTTACACCTAAAGGAGTTATATTTTTTGTAGCATATTCATGTGAAATTTTTTCTCTAGATGTCTTTGGGTCAATGATGCTAATAAAGCATCTACTTGCCATTAAAGCCTGACCAAGCTCAACAACAGTTCTTTCAAGAATTACATTGATATTTAAAGTCCCTCTGATTCTTGAAGTCAGTCTATTTAAAAGTTTTTCTCTTGAAGCCCACGATCTTGCTCTGTTAAAAAGTTTTGATTTTTCTACTGCTGTTGCAATTGCACCAGCAGCAGACTGAAGCATTGAGGTTTCATGTTCACCCCATGTCCTTTGTGTTCTACATTGATGGAGATAAACAACACCGACCAGCTCATTATTTCCCCTAACAAGAGGGACCATTAGAAGAGACCTTAAGTCTTCACTTAAATGTCCTGAAGTTAGTTCATGAGTTAACGTATCATTTATTATTAAAGGCTGCATTGTTTTAATAACTGTCCTGTAAAGAACGGAAAGGGTAACTTGAGAGTAAACATCCTGAGATCGACTCCATTCACCCATAGCAAATTCTCTAACAAGATCTTTATTCTTTTTATAATTAGGGATTATAATTCCACAACGATTTACTTTAAAATAATGCCCCAGTTCATCTACTGTAGCCTGTAATATATGATCAAGATCAAAAGTTGAATTTATTCTTTCAATTAATCTCCAAAGAAGTCTTTCTCTTTCTGTTTTTTCTGATGCTTGTTTTCTTTCTCTTGTTAGGGCATGAGTAATTTGCTGAAGATGATTCGACATTTGCTTACTTTCTTGCAAGCTATTTGTCATCATTCTTTCTTTTTTTTGAGCAACAGATCTCTCTTCTTCAAGCTGAGTGTGAAGCTTCTTTAACTCTGTAATGCAAGAGTCAACATCTCTTAGCTTTGCAAAGTCAAGAGAAAATGTTTTACTTTCATTTAGTGTCATGCTGCGTCGTCCAGCCCTCTAACCTTTGCTAGCTGATGTAATCTTGTTAAATGTAAAAGTTTTTGTACTTCTGGAACTACTTTTATTAATTCAAGTTCAGCACCAACCATTCTGCATTCTTTCCATAGCCTAACAATTGCACCAGTACCTGCACTATCAATAAACTCTAAGTCTTGGCAGTCTACCGTAACAAGACTGTGCTGACCAATCTTAGGAAGTATTTCTTCCTTAAAATGATCTGCTTCACTATATAAGAGCTGACCCCCTATCTTAATAAAGAGCCTGTCATTTTCATCATGTACATCAAGTTTCATAATTCAACCTTTCTGATTGAAGCTGTCAATTCCATACTTAAGTATTTCCACAAAATGGGCTTTCCCTAACATATAAGACTTCACTTCAAGATAATTGCTAAAAATTCACATGAAAGATAATCCTTTTACCGTAGATTTTATAACTTTCTTAATCATCCCTTAAATATGCCAACGTCAGACTACTTGATTCAAGAATTATATAAATTGTTTTGATTTCTGGCCTTTTATCGGCCTAACGGGAACTTTTCAGGCCAATATCTAACGCTTTGTAAATCAAGACAGTTACATTATAAAAAAAAGGTTAATTCTCTGTTAAGATAATTTCTATCGATTTTCGCTGGTTGATAAAAAGACAATTTTTGAGGAAATTAAATGAGCAAAACAATAACGCAATATGATGATTCAGAGCTAGTGATAGCCTGCCAAGCAGGTAGCAAAGAAGCAATGGAATGTTTAGTAAAAAAACACCAAAGATCAGTAACTTCATTACTTTATCAACTTGCACCAGACTGGAGCGACACTTCTGATTTATCTCAAGAAGTATTTATCAGAGTTTACAGAGGGATCCATTCACTCAGGAACCCAAAGACTTTTAGATCCTGGTTAAATCAAATTGTTGTTAATCTGTTTTATGATGAATTAAGAAGAAGACCCAGAAGACTCCCAACAATTTCAATAGATGCTCCCATTGAAAGCGATCATGGTGAGTCAGACTTAGTTAGAGAAATCCCTGATCCTTCAATGAAACCTGATGAAATATCATTGGCATCAGAATTGGATCATGTAATCAAAAAAGCTATGTCTCAATTACCGGAACAGTTCAGAACAGCCATCGTCCTGCGTGAATTACAGGGCTTAAGCTATGAGGAAATAGCTGAATCAATAGGTTGTGAACTTGGTACTGTAAAAAGCAGAATTGCAAGAGCAAGAGGCAGATTACAAGAAATACTAAGTCCCTACATTGACAAAAGACAAGAAAAAAGAACAGTAAATTTAAATGGATGATAATGATAAATATGAAGATGTTAGTGACTTACTGAAGAAATTTTACAAACCAAAAAATGAAATTAGTAATAATGAGTTTTGGGATGAACTCTCAAAAAAGCTAGATTCACTTTTTCACAAAGAGATTTTGACTGACAAACTTTCCAATGAGCAGGAGTCAATATTGACTGAAGAAGAAAGATATTGGATAGGCTTAGAAGAATACTTAAATAATCAAGTTCAATCTTTAAAACATAAAGCCATTACTGACCATCTACTAAAATGTAAAGAGTGTCGCAAAAACTACAATGCCCTTCTGGATAAAAAAAAAGTCCTTAATTACTCTTTCAAGACCTACTCTACAGGAGCTATTCTTTTAACATAAGTTTTTTTCAACTCTTCATTTCCTAAGACAACTTCATTATTGTTTACATCTAAGACTCTAAGTACTCCTTGATATTTTTCACCTTTATTTAGAATTTCAACTTTATTGCTAAATATATTCCTTATAATTACTGATTTTTGACCATTTTGATTATCTACAAAACCCGTAACTTCTATTTGATTTGATATTTTCTCTAAATTGTCAGTAAGACTATCCAACTTTTGCTCTAGGTGTTTCTTCTCAGCAACTAAATATCGCGGCACCCACTCCTCTTTAGCAGACATTGCAGCATTAGCCTGTATTGAAGCAGCCATTACTAAACTCATTCCAACAGAGGCTTCATGTCTAAGCTGAGAGGGAGATTCAGGATTTACTACTTTATCTTTAATAGGATCTTTATTTAACTCAAGGGCTTTTCTTGTAGCTCCAGCAACTGAAGGGAAATCTAAATTTACAAAATTAAGTTCTGCAATATTGTTTTTATCACTTAGCTCTTCAACAATTTTATCTGGGGGCTTCACAACTTCATTTTTATTTTCTTGTTTTTGGACTTCTTGTTTTTCAACTACGGCAACTTTCTGATCCGGCTTACTTGGCTTTTCTTTTATATCTTTAATTATTTTCTCACCTTGCCAGCCATTTTTAAGTGCATTTTTAACTTCAACTTTATTAGCCAGATGAATTTCTTTTGAAACGTTATTAATAACGTCTCTACTTTCTTTTTTCTGTAATTGCTGAGGTGGTTTTGCTAGTTTTATTTGCTTATCATCAGGCTTTGGAGAATTTGCTATTTTTATCGGTACTGGTTGTTTTTTTATTTGGGGTTTAATTTCTATTGTTTTTGCAGATTGAACAGGTTTTTGAATTTCTTGTTTTTTAACAATAGGTTTTGTACTTAAAACAATTTTACTTGAATCTAATTTAATATCTCCATATTGGACTATTGTACGGGCGGGTTTTGAACCTGCCTCTACTTCTTCTTTTTTAGTAACGATCTCTTTATTTTTTTTTATTATTGTTTTTACTTTATAATTCTTTGGCTCAGGAAACATTGTTAAACAACCAACCCATACACCAATAAGGGAAGTACATAAAAGAAGTTTTAGGTAAAAAAATATTTGTTCTTTTTTGTCTGCTTCCATTTGTTTTTCTCTCAAATACATAAGACCTGTATATCTTGTTTTAGTTCTTAGAATTTTACTTTTTATATGCTCTGGCGTAAACTAAGAAATACCATGAGGTGCATGTTAACATTAAAGAGAATTTCATGAAACGCCTAAAAGTATAAAAATGATCCAGTTTATTAATGTTACAAAGATATATGGAGAGCTAAGAGCATTAGACAACATTAGTTTTTCTATTGCCAGTGGTGAAATGGTTTTCCTTGTAGGTCCCAGTGGAGCAGGCAAATCCACAATTTTAAGACTACTCTACAGAGAAGAGAAGCCTACGTCAGGACAGGTTTTTGTATCAAATGTAGATGTATCAAGGCTTCCAAACGGTCAAACACCTATTTTAAGAAGAAGAATGGGAATAATTTTTCAAGATTTCAAACTACTACCAAATAAAACCTCATTTGAAAATATAGCTTATCCTCTTTTTGCAATTGGAATGGATAATGCTGAGATAAAAAGAAGAGTACATGGTGCTCTAAAAGTAGTAAGTTTATCGAATAAAGCAAATGATTTTCCAAAAAACCTATCTGGCGGAGAACAACAAAGAGTAGGTACAGCAAGAGCTATCGTACAAGGACCATCATTAATCATTGCAGATGAGCCTACTGGAAATTTAGATCCGAATACATCAATGGAAATATTTCAGTTATTAGAAAAGATAAATCAAAAAGGAACAACAGTTTTAATAGCTACTCACAATCAACAAATGGTCGATCAAATGAAAAAGAGAGTAATCACCATGTCAAATGGAAAAATTACTAGTGATATAAAATCTGGTAGTTACCACGCCGTTTAAATAAGGAGGGGTAATTCATGAATTGCCCATACAAATGAACATTTCAGGTCAAAATTTTAGATTAGGTTACAGGATGCTTTATGAAGCCAGCCAAGATATTTGGCGTGGAGGTTGGTCTAACTGGATAGTTATTAGTATTCTGACATCAGTCCTTGCAATTTTTGGTTTTGTACTTCAGGTTTCATTTGGGCTAAAGGTTATCGGTCAAAAGCTTAGTGATCAAATGGAGTTTTCTGTTTATTTATCTAATGATGTAGATGTTAGAGATTTTGCTTTAAATCTAGGTAAATTACCCTACATAAAAAGAGTAGAAGTTATAGATAGAGATATTGCTTGGTTTGAATTTAAAAAGAACTTTACTATTGCTGATGATTTCCCAAATCCACTACCCAGCACACTTCATGTCAGAGTTAATAAGGCTGAGTTTTTAGGTTCAACCATAGAAAAAGTTAAGAGTTTACCTGGTGTTATTGATTTAAATTATGCCCCTGGTGTTTTAGGTTTTATAAATAAATTTAAGAACTTTTTACTGATATCAGGTTCTGTACTCTCAGTACTTTTAGGTCTAGTAACGATTGTAATTACTGCAAATACAATTCAGCTTGTAATCCACTCTAGACAAAATGAAATTGAGGTTTTAAGACTCATGGGTGTTGATGATTGGTATATAAAAGGACCTCTTGTTTTACAAGGAGTATTTTATGCTGTAGTTGCCGCTACCATTGCAATCATTCCTTTATATATACTTCAAACATTTCTGTGGGAAACAGCACAAAACCTAATAGGCAGTATACTTCCTACCGGTTTACCACAATTTCAGGCAAGTAACATTTGTCAGATTTATTACATACTTCTTGTAGTAGGAATGGTAGTTACAGGCACAGGATGTTATATGTCTACTAGAAAATACTTGAAAATTTAATGCTAACTTTAAAATCTTTCAGTAAAATAAATCTGGGTCTTTGGATAAAAGAACAAAGAGAAGATGGATTTCATGAATTAGAAACAATTTTTCTCGAAAATAAAAATCTCTATGACGAGATAGAAATTAGCTTTCAAGAAGATAAAGATACTCATACAATATCATCTTTCACAAATGATAACTTAAACAATTTAATATCTTCAGAAGAAAACCTAACGACTAAAGCTGCTAATTTGTTTTTTAATAAAGCTAAAATCACAGGAACATGCAATATAAAGATAAATAAAAATACTCCCACTGAAGCTGGTCTTGGTGGTGGGAGTTCAAATGCAGCAACAGTCTTAAAAGGTTTAAACACTCTATTTGAGAATCCACTAAATAAAACCGAGTTACTTTTATTAGCCAGCGAACTCGGATCAGATGTTCCTTTTTTTATTTATGGCGAAACTTGTTTAGGGAGAGGAAGAGGAGAGATTCTCCAGTCCATAGAAAACAATCTTGACTTAGAAGTTGAAATTATAAAACCTGAGAAGGTTTCTATTTCCACGAAATGGGCTTATGAACAAATAGACAACAGAGAATTTATGACTGATCACACAAAAGAAATGGAATCAATAATTCAAGCTTTAAAAACTGGAAATAAAGAATTACTTTTTAAAAATACATTTAATGACTTTGAAATGGTAGTTTTGTCCTATTATCCTGAGCTTTTAAAAATCAGAAATGACCTATTAAAAAAAGGCTATAAAGCTGTAAATCTATGTGGTTCTGGCTCTGCAGTCTATGGGATCAGGTAATAAACCTATAAAATCTTAGTTCTTAAACAGATCTTAAACTTACCTTGTCAAAATCAATTCAAATAAGCCATTCTATCTATAGAGGATATAGATAAGGTTTATTTATCGTATCGAGAAGAAATTTATATGACAACAGTAAATAATTCAGGCCATATCAACCCTCTAACTCTAACTGAGTTGGATAAGCCTGTAAAAAAAGAAGAAGAAAAGAAGAGACCACCTACTTTTGAATCTTTTGGACAAGTAGAAGATGTTGATTCACCATTTGAGATGGCTAGAGCTGGATCATCTGCTGCAGAGAAATTAATTCAAGGTGGTGTTCATGCTAATAATGTACCAGGAATACTGAAAAGTTCACATGGTGAAAGAATAGCAAAAGCTCTTGAAAAAGATGGAGTCAAAGTAGTTTGCTCTGAAAAAACTACAAGCAAAACTGTAGACAAAAAATCTCTCGCTAAAGCTTTAGAGAGTGTTAAAAATGATGACTCTGAAATGCTTAATGCTATGCTCTTATCAAGATTACAAAGTACTAGAGCAAATAGAGAAATAGAAAAAGTTTTAATGGCAATGGCTGGTAGCTTTCCGAACAATGTAGTTGCCTCGCTAATAGGCATGATGGGTTCAATACAAACACCTGAAGCTAAAGCTTTACTTGGCTCATGTCTTCAACTAGAAGTTGCATATGCTCAATATGATGCCAAAATACAAGCTAAGAACGGAAACACAGAAGCAGGAAGGATTCTTGCTGGTCTTTCTGGAAGTATTCCCCAATCATCTTGCAATGGTGAGTGCAACTTATCAGATCAACATATAGAAAACTTAACAGCTTTCACTACAAGTACTACTGAGGTTACGACACAAACACTTATGTTAGTAGATCCAGATGGAAACGTGCTTACTGATGAGTTTGGTGATGAACTTTGTTTTGAACATACAACTTGTGAAGAGAGTATAGTGTGTGAAGAAGCATCTGAACACTTAGACGACATAGGTACTAGTATCAAAGGAAATGCAGCAGAAACACAGGGAGATGTACAAAGAATAAAAGGTAGACGTGACGAAGAGATAGCTAAACAAAAAACAAATACAGAAGAAGGCAAAAAAGAAAAATTAGAAATAGCTACAGATAAAGTAAGACTTGCAAGCACTCCAGAGGCAAAACAAATAGCTGCCGCACAAAGATCAACAGCAAAAACAATTGCCTCAGCTTAATTTATTTGTTTTGTCTATATGTTCTTTTTCCATATTTGGATTAACAATTAAATCTAGTTTTGGTTTACGATCTCTCATGTTTTCCTGAATAACTTTAGCTGGATTCCCTTGGACCTTAGAATGAGGTGGTACATTTTCTGTAACTACACTGCCCATCATGACTTCAGCCCCTTCTCCAATGGTTATAAATGGAGTCACTATGGATCCAGCACCAACTTTTGCATGATCTCCGACATGAACTCCAGGTCCAAGTTTTACTTCTGCACCGATGTTTGCTTTTTTACCGATAACAACTCCTGGAGTTATAGAGACAAAACCACCTATAGAAGCTTCTTCACCAACATCAATATATCCAACTATAATCTTTCCATCTTCTTCAAATAAATGATTAAAGAATCTTGCACCCCAGCCTATGGATGAACCTCTTCTAAATCTTGTCCACCCTCTTAAAACACCATCAATAATTACTTCTGGAGCAATAAAAACATCCTCTTCTACCTGTACTCCAGCAAGCTTTAATAAAGTATATTTTAGTGGATTCATAGGTAAAAGGTTAGCAGCCTTACACATATAGCCACGACTTATCATATGTTCTTTTATTCCAAATTCATAAGTAGAAAAAGTAGCATTTTTTTTAGCATCTTCTTCATCTAAAGTAAAAACAAAATATGTTCTAGGAACTTTTCTTTTTTTATTACTTTTATCCCAATTTCTAATTTTTTGATAGTATTTGCCTTGTTTATAAAAACTGTCGATAAAATCCCTTGGATTTGATATTAATTCTTCTAACCAGTAGTTTGACATGAGAACTCCCTTAATGAATATTAATTTAGCATAGTAAAGAATATAGAACAATGGGAGAAGAGATGAGGGGATAGGGAGGGGGAGGGGGATGGAGTTAGTTAACTATTAGTTCTTTATTATCTTCAATTTTCTTAACAGGGTATTTTTGCCATCTTTTATACCAAAGTAAAATCGCTTTTGTTAATAAAGCAGGATCATGCCTAACTAAATCTTCTTCTTTTATAAGATTTCTAGCCACTACTCTGACTCCAAGCTTTTGAACCTCTTCTGCATCAATCAATACAGGCTCTTGTCCTTTTTCTTTATATTTTTCTAATAATCTTTTAGGATATCTGTCACTAGCAATTACAACTTCTATTAAATCTTTTTCTCCTGAATGCTGAATTAAAGCTTTCAAATGATCGCTAATTTTATAACCTGTAGTTTCTCCAGGTTGAGTCATGATATTACAAACATAAATCTTATGAGCAGGAGATTGTTTTATAGCTTTCACAATATCAGTAACTAATAAATTAGGAATAATAGATGTATACAAACTACCTGGTCCAAAAATTATTAGTTCTGCATTTAATAATGCATCAATAGCTTCCTGCTGTACTTTAGGTTTTTTAGGTTCACAGTAAATTCTTTTTATTCTTCCATTTGCTTCAGGGATTTTCGACTCGCCTTCAATAATTCTTCCATCTTCCATCTCTGCAATTATTTTCATAGGTTCAGGAGATGAAGGTAATACCATTCCACGACTTCTTAAAATAAGAGTGGCAGCTTTTACCGCTTTTATAAAATCTCCACCCATTACTTCACTCAAAGCAGTTAAAAACAAATTTCCAAAACTATGTCCTTCAAGGTTTTGTCCACTCTTAAATCTATATTGAAAAAGTTCAGTAATTATTTTATCTTCATCAGCTAAAGCTGCTATGCAATTTCTAATATCTCCTGGAGGAATAATTCCAAGCTCTTCTCTAAGTCTTCCAGAGCTTCCTCCATCATCTGCTACAGTAACAATTGCAGTTATATTTGAGGTGTAATGTTTTAAACCTGAAAGTAAAGTGCTTAGTCCAGTTCCACCACCTATAGCTACTATTTTTACACCACGACTTAAAGAATGAACTTGGTCTAGAGCATCAAGAACAGATTTGTCAGCAAGATTTGGATCTAAAGCTTTGACAATTTGATGACTAGCTTTAATAAGAGCATAAGTAATCATTACAATACAAAGAAGAATTGCTATAGCGCCTGAAATTTGTGGAGGCAAGATTCCTGCCAAAGTCTCTAGAACCGATCGAAGCAAACTTCCTAATCTTGTAACAGGTCTTAAATCAAAAAAAAGTGCTAAGCCAAGTACACCAATTACCAGCCCCACAAGTCCTGTCAAAATCCATTTTTTTAAACCTGGTAAAAGATATCGCCTAATATTTATTTCTTGTTTATTTGCCATAAATGCATTACTTATTATAACTAAGAAATAGCGTATAGCGTACTAATCAAAATCTTATACCAGTACTTTAAATATACGAAATACTCTATAATAAAAGACTGTCATCTTTTGACTGGAAATTTTATGTCGACGAAGTTAAACATCAGAAATTTTTGCATTATTGCCCATATTGATCATGGGAAGTCTACTCTTGCAGATAGATTACTTGAAACTACTGGTGCAATTTCAAAAAGAGAAATGAAAGCACAAGTTCTGGATAATATGGATCTTGAGCGTGAAAGAGGCATCACCATCAAACTTCAGACAGCAAGAATGGAATATAAAGCAAATGATGGTCAAGATTATGTTTTAAATCTTATAGATACTCCTGGTCACGTAGATTTTACCTATGAAGTATCCAGAAGTCTTGCTGCCTGTGAAGGAGCACTCTTAATCGTAGATGCCAGTCAAGGAGTAGAGGCACAAACATTAGCAAATGTTTATCTTGCATTAGAAAATAAACTTGAAATCATTCCCATAATAAATAAAGTTGATTTACCAGGGGCAGAACCTGAAAGAGTAAAAAAAGAAATTGAAGACTTAATTGGAATTGATACATCAAATGTCATATACATAAGTGCAAAAACAGGTTTAAATATTGATCAAGTTTTAGAAGCAGTAGTAAAGTATATTCCACCTCCAAGAAATACCATTAACTTACCTCCAAGAGGATTAATTTTTGATAGTTATTTTGAAAGCTATAGAGGGATTATTGTTTATTTTAGGATGTTTGATGGAAAAATTAAAGTTGGTGATGAAATATCTTTCATGGCTAATGAGAAAAAATTTATTGTTAGTGAGCTTGGATATTTAAATCCTGGTCAACTTCCGCAAAAAGAATTAAAAGCAGGAGAAGTTGGATATTTAGCTGCATTTATTAAAGACGTAAGCTCACTAGTAGGTGACACTGTTACAACTACATCAAATAGAGCTACAGAACCATTGATAGGATATAGACCTGCTGTACCTATGGTATTTTGTGGATTATATCCAATTGATGCTGATCAATATCCTGTTTTAAAAGATGCTCTTGAAAAATTAAAATTAAATGATAGCTCTATTAGCTATGAACCTGAATCGTCTGGAGCACTTGGGCTAGGTTTTAGATGTGGATTTCTTGGATTGTTACACATGGAAGTAGCTCAGGAAAGATTAGAGAGAGAATATAAACTAAACTTAATTGCTACTGCCCCCAGTGTAATTTATAGAGTAACCAAACATAAGGGTGAAGTTATAGAAATAGAAAATCCTGCTTTTTTACCAGATGCAAACCACAGAGAAAAAATTGAAGAACCTTTTGTCTTATTACATATTTTCCTTCCAAATGAATTTGTAGGCAATGTAATGGAGCTTTGCCAGGCAAGACGTGGCATTTTTAAAGATATGAAATATATCGACACAAAAAGAGTTCAGCTAACATATGATATGCCACTTGCAGAAATTATTACTGATTTTTTTGATGGGCTAAAATCCCGTTCAAAAGGTTATGCAAGTATGGATTATGAGCTTATAGGATACAGAGAATCAAAGCTTGTAAAATTAGATGTTTTAATAGCTGGAGAACCAGTGGATGCACTTTCAGCCATTGTACATTCAGATAAAGCTCCTTATTTTGGCAGATTACTTACTAGCAAATTAAGAGAATTAATCCCAAGACAACTCTTTGAAGTCCCCATACAGGCTGCTATCGGTGGGAAAGTTGTAGCTAGAGAAACAGTGAGCGCTGTAAAGAAAAATGTTATTGCAAAATGTTATGGCGGAGATATAACTAGAAAGAAAAAACTTCTTGAGAAGCAAAAAGAAGGTAAAAAAAGAATGAAGTCTGTCGGAAGAGTAGAGATCCCCCAGGAAGCATTTATGGCTGTACTTAAACTTGAAGGCGAATAAGGTGAAAAAAAACTTAAGTCTAGTTTTAAGCATTTCTCTTTTGGCATTTATTGTCCTATACTTTTTTTTATTAGGAAACATAGGATTACTTGATGTAGATGAACCTAGATATGCAGAAGCAGGTAGAGAAATGCTTGAATCTGCAAATTGGATAGTTCCACATTTTAATTATGTAGTCAGGTATGATAAACCAGTTTTTTTCTACTGGCTAGAAGCACTTAGCATGGCTGCTTTTGGAGTAAATGAATTTAGTGCCAGATTGCCATCAGTTTTGTGTGCATTAATTTGTGTCTATTTTTTATATGTTTTTCTTAATAGATTTTATGGGTCTAGGTGTGCATTAATTGGCTCACTAATACTAATGTCATCACTTGAGTTTGCAGCACTTGCAAGATTTTCAGTCACAGATATGACATTATCTTGTTTTATATCATCTGCTTTTTTCTGTTTTTTTCTTGGCTACGATCAGATTCTTAGTTCTCATAAGATTTTCAAACATCAAATAAGAGAATTTACTTATTGGTATTTGCTTGGTTTTGTTTTTCTTGCTTGTGCATTTTTAACAAAAGGACCAGTGAGCATAATTTTACTTGGAATTACATTTTTCCCATTTTTCTGGTGGATTGGAAAGTTAGAGTATTTCTTAAAAAGTAAGGCTTTCTGGGTAGGCTCTCTTTTATTTTTAGCATTAGTTCTCCCCTGGTACATTGCTGTTCACAATGCTACAAATGGGGACTTTACAAATACATTTTTTGGATTACATAATTTCGAAAGATACACAAAGGTAGTCTCAGGACATAAAGGAAATTATTTTTATTTTATACCTGTTGTATTGGTGGGATTTTTACCGTGGATATTTTTCTTACCACAATCAATCTGGTCTCTTTTCAAAAAGGGTCTTAGAGTTTTACAAATATCTTCAAAAGACCAAGTACCCTGGTTTTGTTTTTGGTGGTTCTTAGTAATTTTTCTCTTTTTCAGTGTCAGCAAAACAAAACTTTTAACTTATATTCTCCCTGTATTCCCAGCACTTAGCCTATTAGTAGCCATATGGTTTGATGGGTTAATAAAGAAAGGTAAAAATAGCCTAGGAGCAGTTATTGGCTTGGGTATTTTCTTTTTAATTTGCATCATTCTTTTATACGTTTGCATGTTCCAGTTAAATATAATAATGCCAAGAGAATTAAAAACATTAAAACTTGATTTTCAGATCTTAACTCTTGCTTTTTTATTATTTGTCGGGGTTAGCATGGCATGGGCAAGTAGCCAGAAAGACTTATCATTAACATTCACTATAATTCTTTCTACTTTTTTCCTAATGTATTTTCTTTCAATCTCTCTTCTACTCCCAAAAATAGACAAGCATTCACAATATTTACTAAGAACTTTTGCAAAAGAGATGCCAAAGGATGTTGAAATATCTACTTATCAAATTATAAAACCAAGTCTTACGTTTTATGCAAAAAGAAAGGTCAGAAAGATTGACAATTTTAAAAAATTGCAAAAAAGAATTAACAATGAAGAGAGATTTGCATTTGTAACTAAGAAAACATTTTTAGAAGGTAAAACTCTATCCAATGTATCTAAATGGGGCTCAGACAATAGGTATGTGTTTTATACAAATTATGAGCCTACGAGCCTACGTTCCAATGAACCTTTGAAGAAAAGAGAAACTATTAAACCAACATCCACAAAAGTCAGCCAACCTATTAAGGAAAAAGTAGAAGTTAAACCTATTATAAATAAACAAGTTAATGAGAAGCAAAAGAAAAAGTCACGTATTAATAGTTTTTTTCATAGGAAAACAGGGACATAACATTAATAGATTCTTCGCTAACGCTCGGAATGACAATTAACGGTATGACATTCTACGATATAATATTCCTATGTTATTTTCTGATTATCACAATCATCCACAAGCACATAGAGAAGACTTAGCTTACACACAAGAGAATCTTGCACCTTGGGGTAAATATGCAAAAAAAGCTAACCTTAAAGATGTAGCACTTACTGATCATGGCAGATA
>Ga0105164_10001372_pt1 | contig 15675 bp, 15 predicted proteins | sample VDWuncwatermetaG_FD_89674 | JGI IMG/M metagenome (GOLD analysis project Ga0105164, IMG submission 89674) | Wastewater microbial communities from Netherlands to study Microbial Dark Matter (Phase II) - VDW unchlorinated drinking water | ecosystem: Environmental > Aquatic > Freshwater > Drinking...
ACATGGCCGACCTGAAGGATGCGTCGCTGCCGACGGGCGGTTCGGATCAAGGCATCCGCCTCGGCGAGGGTGGTGGCGATCGGCTTCTCGATCAGGACGTGAATGCCCTGCCGCAGGAGGGCCAGGCCCAGCTCGGCGTGGAGGCTCGTGGGGACGGCGAGGCTCACGGCGTCGACCGTCCCGGGCACCTCGCGGGCATCGGTCAGCGCCTCGCAGCGCAGCGCCCGGGCGACTTCGGTCGCTCGCGTCGCGTCGATGTCGCACACCGACACGAGCCGAACGTCCGGCATCGCCGCGTAGATCTCGGCGTGGCGGCGGCCGAGATGGCCGACCCCGATGACGCCGACCCGCACAGGGCTGCGTGGCATGGTGGTTGCGCCTGAATGTCCCATGGTTGTCGACGAGGAAGGAGACCTCTAGTCTAGCAGAAGACCTTGCCGAGCGTCAACCCGTGTGGTACCATATCGTGCTCATGTCGACCTATTTCAGGCTCTTGCGGTACCTGAAGCCGCACCTGGGAGTGCTCGGGGTGGCCATCGGCTGCATGGTGGTTTCGAGCCTCCTGGGCGGCGTGCAGTTGGGGGCCATTTTCCCTCTGGCCGACCGGATCGTGACCAACCAGAACATCCCGCTTCCCACCTGGGCTCCCGGCTGGCTGGCGGGAGTCGTCGGCTGGCTCAATACGATCCGGCCCCTCACCCTGGCCGCCATGATCGCGATCTCGATCCCCCTGCTCTTTCTCACCAAGGCGGTCTTTGAGTTCTGGCAGACCTTCTTCATGAACGACGCGGCCTTGCGAGTGATCCGCGACCTGCGCCAAGCCCTCTTCGATCGGTTTCTCGCCCTCTCACTCGACTACCACCACAACTCCTCGACCGGCAAGACGATGTCGCGCATCCTCTACGATACGAGCATCGTCCAAAACTCCATCACCGAAGGGCTCACCGATCTCGTCTTTCAGAGCTTCCAGGTCCTCATGTTTCTGGCCATTGCGCTGGCGATCAACTGGCAGCTGTCACTCGTGATCGCGGTGATCGTCCCGCTGATCGCGTGGCCGATCCAACAGCTCGGCCGACTCCTGAAGAAATATTCGCAACAGAGCCAGACCGTCATGGGAGAGCTCAACTCGACCATCCTGGAGTCGATCTCAGGCATTCAGGTGATCCAGGCGTTCCTCGTGGAGCCGCGAGCCCGGATCAAATTCGCGACCGCCAACGAGCGATCCTACCGGATCACGCGCAAGCTGCAGAAGCGGATGAACGCCCTCTCGCCCGTCACGGAATTCATCGGCGCCTGCGCCGGAGCGTTTGTGTTCTGGTATGGCGTGAAGCGGGTCATCGCCCATGAAGCGACACTCGGGACGTTCCTGGCGTTCCTCTTCGCGATGCTCTCCCTCATCCGGCCGCTCAAGCGGCTCGCGAGACTCCACGGGATCAACCAGCAGGCGCTCGCGGCCGCGGAGCGCGTCTTCGAGGCGCTCGACGAGACCCCCAGCGTCACGGAGCATCTCCGGGCTCGGGTGCTGCCGCCCTTTCACCGGGAGATCGTCTACGAGCACGTCTCGTTCCAGTACGACACCCAGCCGGCGCTGCGAGGCGTGTCGCTGACGATCCCCTGCGGGGAGACGTTCGCGCTCGTCGGGCCAAGCGGCGGCGGCAAGACGACCCTGGTCAACCTCCTGCCGCGGTTCTACGATCCGAGCGCCGGGCGCCTGAAGATCGACGGCCTCGACGTCACACATGTGACGCTCGCCTCGCTGCGCGGGCAGATCGGCCTGGTCACGCAAGAGACCTTCCTGTTCAACGACACCGTGCGGGCCAACATCGCGCTGGGCACGCCCACGGCCGAGTTCACCCAGATCGTGGAGGCGGCGAAGCAGGCCAACGCCCACCCGTTCATCAGCAAGCTCCCGAAGGGGTACGACACCGTCATCGGGGAGCGGGGGGATTTGCTCTCCGGCGGGGAGCGGCAGCGCCTGGCCATCGCGCGCGCCCTCCTCAAGAACCCGCCGATCCTCATTTTCGATGAGGCGACCAGCCAGCTCGACGCGCAATCCGAGCACCTCATCACCGAGGCGATCGAGCGGCTACGAGCTGGACGGACGGTGATCCTGATCGCGCACCGAATCTCGACGGTCCGGCTCGCCCACCGGATCGCGTTGCTTCAGGAAGGGCGAATTGTGGAGAGTGGCAGTCATGACGAGCTCCTGCAGAAGAGCCCCCTCTACCGGCGGTTCTGTGAGCTGCAGCTCATCCATGCAGGAGACGGGAAGGAGGTACTGGAACGATGAGCACGACGCTGGTTCGGCAACTGCTCGACGCGGGGGTCCACTTCGGCCACCAGACGAAGCGCTGGAATCCGAAGATGAAACGGTTCATCTTCGGCAGCCGCGCGGGGATCTACATCATCGATTTGGAGAAGACCGAGCGGCACCTCCACGCGGCCCTCGACTACGTCGAGGAGGTCGCGGCGACGGGCGGGTTCGTCCTCTTCATCGGGACGAAGAAGCAGGCCAAGCCCATCCTGGAGGCCGAAGCGCAGCGCGCCGGGATGCCCTACGTGACGACCCGATGGCTCGGCGGGACGCTGACGAACTTCTCGACGATTAAGGTGAACATCGACCTGATGCGCACGTTGCGCCAACAGAAGGCGGACGGGTTCTTCGAGCGTGTCATCAAGAAAGACGCCAAGCGGCTCTCCCGAAAGCTCGAGCGGCTGGAGGAGCACTTCGCGGGATTGGCGGACATGATGCGGCTGCCGGCGTGCCTCTTCGTCGTGGATACGAAGCGCGAAGAGATCGCCGTGCGGGAGGCCAATCGCCTCAAGATCCCGATCGTCGCGATCTGTGATACGAACAGCGACCCGGACCTCGTCGCCTACCCGATTCCGGGTAACGACGATGCGATTCGCTCGCTCACGCTCCTGACGTCGCTCATCGCGGAGCGCATCACGGTCGGCCGGAAGCGCTTCATGGAAGCGCAGGTCGTCCCCATCGAGGAGACCCCCAGTGACACCAACCATGAAAGCGAAGCGAGCGTCGCTTGAGGCGATCAAGGCGCTGCGGGAGAAGACGAGCGCCTCGCTCAACGCTGTCCGCGAAGCGCTCGAGTCCGCCGGCGGCGATGAGGCGAAGGCGTTCGAGCTGTTGCGCCAGCGCGGCGCTCTGATTGCGCAGACACGCCAAGGGCGTACGACGGGACAGGGGCGCATCGAGTCGTACATTCACCACAACGGGCGGCTGGGCGCGCTGGTGGAGGTCAACTGCGAGACCGACTTCGTCGCGCGCACCCCGGAGTTTCTCCAGTTCTGCCGCGACGTGGCGATGCAGGTGGCGGCGACGAACCCGCGCTACGTTCGTCTTGACGAGATGCCCTCGGATGCCAAGCTGAGCGCCGAGGAACGGAAGGACGCGTGTCTGTTGGAACAGCCGTTCGTCAAAGATCCGAAGACCACGGTCCACGATCTGCTGGCCTCGCTCATCGCGAAGACCGGCGAGAACGTCGTCATTCGTCGCTTCGTGCTGTTCACCGTGGGAGACGCGTGAGCGTCGCATGGGGAGTGCGATCGTGAAGACCCGACCTCGACCATCGGCAAACGCCACGATCGGCACGCCCATCTACAAGCGCATCGTCTTGAAGCTCAGCGGGGAAGCGCTCCAGGGCTCGCTGGGCTTCGGAATCGACCCGAAGGTGCTGGACGATCTCGCGAAGCAGGTCAAAGAGATCAAGGACCTCGGGGTGCAGGTGACTGTCGTCGTCGGGGGAGGCAACATCTTCCGGGGGCTGGCCGCCTCGTCCACGACCGGGATGGAGCGCGCCACCGCGGACTACATGGGCATGCTCGCCACCGCGATCAACGGCCTCGCCCTCCAAGATGCGCTGGAGCGCCTCGGAGTGCCCTCGCGGGTGCAGACCGCCATTGAGATCGCCAAAGTGGCCGAGCCCTACATCCGCCGGCGGGCCATCCGCCATCTCGAGAAGGGCCGGGTCGTAATCTTCGTCGGCGGGATCGGCAATCCTTTCTTCACGACCGACACGACCGCAGCGCTTCGGGCGATGGAGATCGGAGCGGAGGTCGTCCTGAAGGCGACCAACGTCGACGGCGTCTACACGGACGACCCGATGACGAACCACAAGGCCAAGAAGTTCGACACGCTCACGTTCTTCGACGTCCTGAAGAAGGGCCTCAAGGTGATGGATGCCACCGCCGTGAGCCTGTGCATGAGCGGGAATGTCCCCATCATCGTCTTCAACCTGCATCGGGCGGGCAACATCAAACGCGTCGTCTGCGGCGAGCCGGTCGGCACCCGGGTGGTCAATCACAAGTAGGCCGAGCGCCCGCCGCGCTCGGCATTCCGCGGCTGCCCTGATGGCAGCCGCTTCAGAGAGGTGCGCCATGGTCGCGACAGGGTCGATTCCCAACCTCTACAAGGAGGCCGAAGACAAGATGAAGCGCGCGGTCTCGACGGTGACGCGCGAGTTCGCGGAGGTCCGTGGCGGGCGAGCGACCCCGGCGCTCGTCGAGCACCTCACGGTCGATTACTACGGCGCCCCGACCCCGCTGAAGCAGCTCGCGGCGATCACCTCCCCGGAGCCGAGCCTCCTCGTCATCCAGCCGTGGGACGCGAAGGCCACCCAGGAGATCGAGAAGGCGATTCAGAAGGCGTCGCTCGGCCTCACGCCCGTCGTCGACGGCACGCTCGTGCGCCTGCCCATCCCACCGCTGACGGGCGAGCGGCGCGAGGAGCTCACGAAAGTGATTCACCGGATGGCCGAGGAAGGGCGCGTGAGCATCCGAACGATCCGACGGGACGCCAATGAAACCGCCAAGAAGCTCAAGACCGACAAGCTCATCAGCGAGGACGAGGCGTTCAAGGCCCAGGCGCACATCCAGCAGCTCACCGACAAGCACATCGACGAGATCACCCGCCTCGTGAAAGCGAAAGAGTCCGAGCTCCACAGCGTGTAACGCACCACACGGCCTGCGTGGTGTGCCCGCGGCACCTCCTCGTTGTTCATCGACGATCCTGCCACACAGACAAGCCCGCCCCCGAGGGGCACTTTTGTTATAATGAAACAAACCACCGTAGGATGACACAGATTTTTAAAAGAAGATTACACGGATTAAAGCGTCTGCTATTCAATCTGTGTAATCGAAATTGAAATCTGTGAAATCAGAATACGCTCTTTCACAATTTGGGCCGCTAGCTCACCAGGCAGAGCAACAGCCTTTTAAGCTGTGGGTACTGGGTTCGAGTCCCAGGCGGCCCATTCGAATTGCGAAGTTCGAATGACGAATGGTCAGTCACCAATGGGGACGTACGAGTTTTTCGAACATACCGCAGACGTGGGCATTCGAGCGCATGGGGCCACGCTCGAGGCGCTCTTCGTCTGTATGGTGCAGGGGCTCATCGAGCTCATCGCCGAGGACAGCGTTCTGAAACCGCAGCAGGCGCGGTCCCTGCAGCTCTCAGCCGACGAGGCGGAATCGCTGCTGCTCACGTGGATGCAGGAGGTCCTCTTCTGGTTCTCAACCGAGCGGTTCCTGCCGGTGACGTTCGAGCTCGACGAGGTGACGCAGACGTCGCTGCGCGGGACGGTGCGCGGGGACATCTTCGATCCGGCGCGCCACGTGCAGGGACGAGAGGTCAAAGCGATTACGCGACACCTCCTGCAGGTGCGTCAAGAACGCGATGGGTGGCACGGCCAGGTGATCGTCGATATCTAACAATGATTCCACAGATTTTCAAAACCGATTTCGCAGATTGCTGCCGATGAAAGAGCGGGCGTGGACAGGGCCGCTAGAGAAAATTGACGATTACCGCTGGCGGATCCCCCAATCATACGACCGGGGGATGCGTGTGCCCGGCCTGGTCTTCGCCGATGAGCAGTTGCTGGCAGATATCAAGGCGGACCAGTCGCTCCAGCAGGTCGCCAACATGGCGTATCTGCCTGGTATTGTCAAAGCTTCCATGGCCATGCCCGATATTCATTGGGGCTACGGCGCCCCAATTGGTGGAGTTGCTGCTATCGATGCGCAGGAGGGAGTGATTTCACCTGGCGCGATTGGTTTCGACATCAATTGTGGCGTCCGATTAATGACGACGAATCTGACTGCTGAGGAGGTGCAGCCGAAGCTGCGCACCTTGATCGCCGCGCTCTTCAGCGACATCCCCTGCGGGGTCGGGATGAGCGGGGCGATTCGCCTCAGCCGCAAGGACGCGCCGCGCGCCATGACGCAGGGCTCCCGATGGGTGATCGGACAGGGCCATGGTGTCACCGCGGATCTCGAGCACACCGAGTCGCAGGGCTGCCTCGAGGGGGCGGATCCTGCGGCGGTCTCCGAGCGCGCCCTCGAACGCGGGCATGACCAGTTGGGGACGCTGGGCTCGGGGAACCACTTCGTGGAGGTGCAGGCGGTGGACCAGGTCTTCGACGAGGACGGCGCGGAGGTGTTGGGCGTGCAGGCCGGGCAGGTGACGGTGATGATCCACTCCGGCTCGCGCGGCTTCGGCTACCAGGTCTGCGATGACTACCTCGACGTGGCGGAGCGTGCGATGGCCAAGTATGGCATCACGGTTCCGGATCGGCAGCTCGCCTGCGCGCCGATTGATTCCGAGGAGGGGCGGGGGTATCTCGGTGCGATGCGATGTGCGGCGAACTACGCCTGGGCGAACCGGCAGTGCCTCATGCATCTCGCTCGCCTCACGTTCGAGCGAGTCTTCGAAAAGAGTTGGGAGACGCTGGGGATGCGCCTCGTGTATGATGTGGCACACAACATCGCGAAGTTTGAGCGGCACCGCATCCCCGCCACAGAGCATGGCGGGTCCGCGTCCGGCGGAAATGGCGAGGAGCGGATGATGTGCGTCCACCGCAAGGGGGCGACACGCTCGTTTCCTCCAGGGCATCCGGAGGTCCCCGCGGACTACCAGTCGATCGGCCAGCCCGTCATTATCCCAGGCGACATGGGACGCAATTCCTACGTGCTTGTCGGGACGGCGAAAGCCATGGAGGAAAGCTTCGGGAGCTGCTGCCACGGTGCAGGACGTGTGATGTCGCGGACCGAATCTGTCCGGAGGGCGGCCGGCCGCTCCATCGAGCACGAGTTGGAGCAGCAAGGCATCATCGTGATGGGTCGAGGCCGGAAAGGGATCGCGGAAGAGCAGCCGAGCGCGTACAAGGATGTCAACGACGTGGTCCGGGTCGTGCACAATGCGGGGCTGGCGAAGCGCGTGGTGCGGATGCGGCCCCTGGGCGTCATTAAGGGATAAGAGAGTGAGTGATTGAGTGATTAAGTGATGGAGTGATGGAGTAGAGAATTGCGGGATGCTGGATCTCAAGCTCTTACGAGAACAACCGGAGCTCATCCGCGAGGCGCTCAAGAAGCGCGGGGCGAACATATCGCTGGATGGATTGATCCGGCTCGAACAAGAGCGGCGGCAACTCATTACGGCGATCGAGGAGCGCCGGCGGGAGCAGAGGCAAGCCTCGGATGAGTTCGCGCGCCAGAAAGGCGTGAACACAATCGCCGCGCCCGCCAAACTGAAGACGCTCTCCGCGGACATCAAGCAGCAGGAGCAGCAACTCCAAGCGGTGGAGGAGGCGCTCGAGCGGGAGCTGGCCTATGTCCCGAACATCCCCCACAGCTCTGTCCCAGTCGGCGATGCGACAGCCAATCAGGTCGTCCGCACCGTCGGGCAGAAACCCTCGCACGCGTTTGCGCCCAAGACGCACCTGGAGCTCGCCGATCAGCTCGGCCTGATGGATTTCGAGCGGGCCGCCAAGATCACCGGCTCGCACTTCCCGCTCTTCACGGGCCGCGGGGCTCGTCTGGAGCGCGCGCTCATCAACTGGATGCTCGACGTGCAGACGAAGGAGCATGGCTATACGGAGCTCTCGCCGCCCTACCTGGTCAACCGCGGGTCCATGTTTAGCACGGGACAGTTGCCCAAGTTTGAGGAGGACATGTACCGGCTGAAGGATGATGATCTGTTTCTCATCCCGACGGCCGAAGTGCCGGTGACGAATTTCCACCGGGATGAAATCCTCGAGGAGGCGAAGCTGCCGCTGGCGTACACCGCCTACACCGCCTGTTTCCGACGGGAGGCGGGCTCGTACGGGAAAGAGACAAAGGGTTTGGTGCGGGTGCACCAGTTTGACAAGGTGGAGCTGGTGAAGTTCACGACCCCCGAGACGTCCTATGACGAGCTGGAGTGGCTGGTGAAGCACGCGGAGACGATTCTGCAACGGTTGGAGCTGCACTACCGCGTCGTGTGCCTCTCGACCGGCGACCTGAGCTTCGCCGCGGCGAAGTGCTATGACCTCGAGGCGTGGGCGCCTGGGCTGAATCAATGGCTCGAGGTCTCCAGCTGCAGCAACTTCGAAGCGTTCCAGGCCAGGCGCGCCAACATCCGTTACCGGCAATCCGGGACGAAGAAGGTCACCCATGCCCACACGCTCAACGGCTCTGGTGTCGCACTCGCCCGCACGCTCATCTGCCTGCTCGAGACGCACCAGCGCGCGGACGGGCGCGTCGTCATCCCCGGACCCTTGAGACCCTACCTCGATGGGCAAGATCTCCTCTAGCGTCGTCAGCGTCGTCGGCCGGCTCCTCAAGGTGGCGATGGTGGTCATCGTCGTGCCCCTCGGGATCGCCCTCCTCCTGAGCCTGCTCGACCAGTTGAATGTGCCCAGCGCCTCGGGGGGTGCGACCTTCCGTGAGTGGGTGCTGCGCGGGGCGTGGACGTACATCGGGATTCATCTGCTGCTCTACCGTCCGGTGCGGCTCTTCCGGATCAGCCATCGGCTCTTTTCCACGCTTGCGGTGTGGCTCTTCGGCGGCCAGGTCGCGAGTGTCGAGCAGGGAGCAGGCAAGGGAGGCAAGGGGAAGGAATCGAAGGGTGGCAAAGGCGAAGCGGCGGCCCAGGGCTCGACGCTGGTGGCCTTCAGTCCCTACGTGATTCCGCTCTACACCGTCCTCGTGTGCGCGGCGGGTTGGGCGCTGGGACGTTCGCTGGATCGGGCCCTGGTGGATGGGCCGGTGAGCTTTCTCCTCGGCATGACGCTGGCGTTTCACTGGCTCATGACCGCTGATCAGTTGCAGCAGCAGCGCGATCAGTGGCACGTGGAGACGTACGGGCTCGCCATCGGGCTGGTCTTCGTGCTCACGTTGCTCGTCGGCGGCGCGTGCGTGCCCTGGGCGGTGCCGGAGGTGTCCTTCGTGCGCGCCCTCGCCGATGCGCTCGCCCGCGCCCAGGCGATCTACTCCGCGATCATCCAGCAACTGTTCTGAGAGTCATCGGAGGAGTGTCAGAGCGGCCGAATGAGACGGTCTTGAAAACCGTTGTCCACGCAAGTGGACCGTAGGTTCGAATCCTACCTCCTCCGCGTTTCCCTAGAGTGAACAACCCGCATGGCACGCATTGCGCTGAGCCATCACGAACAGATTGCTTTTCTGAAGGCCGTACAGCAAGAGCTGATGGCCACCCAGGCGTATTTGGCTAACCTGTGCGACGTACATCGACGGACATTCTCAGATTGGATGAGAGGGAAGTACCGCATGCGATATGAATCCCTTCAGCATCTCATCGATCGTGCCCATCTGACGATCGGCCGAGAGATCAGCTCAATCCCAGAATTTAGCCACGTTCGTGCCGCGGCTCGCCTGGGTGCATTGCGCAAGAATCGCTTGCGGGGGAATCCAGGGACCCCAGAGGGTCGTCGGCGAGGCGGTCTCGCCTCGATGGCGAAACGGCTAGCGGCGATGCGGGCCGGGACTCTTCCAGACAGATTCGTTTTTGCCAAACCGATCCACCACCCAGCCCATTCTCCCCTCCTCGCAGAGTTCATGGGCATGATGTTAGGTGACGGCTGCCTGAACAGTGCGTTTCAAGCCGCGCTCTATTTCAATACAGAGACGGATAGACTCTATGCCGACTTTATGGAAGGACTGGCGAATACACTCTTTGGCGTGATGCCTCGCCGGCATATCGCGTCAGCACGAGGAGGGGAGCTCCTATTCTCTAGCAAACGGCTCGTTGATTATCTGATACAACTGGGTTTCATGAGGGGAGACAAGGTGCGGAAGCAAGCTGGCGTCCCTTCATGGATTGTCGAGAACCCAGAGTATTGTCGCATGTGCTTGCGTGGCCTCATGGACACTGATGGCTCGGTGTATAGCTATCAGCACATCGTCTACGGGAGATCGTATACTCATGCGGCACTCTGTTTCACCAATCGGTCATATCCCTTGCTCGACTTTGTCGAGGCAACACTGAAGATGAACGCTTACCATCCGACTCGAACAGGTTTTCGAGTATACCTGCATCGTCGAGCAGAGCTTGAACGTTATTTCTCTGATGTTGGCACGCACAACCCCAAGCATGCCCAGCGGTATCAGACATATGCCCAGCATGGCGGAACGACTGTAGGGAGAGGTACCCAAGTGGTTGACGGGGCCGCTCTCGAAAAGCGGTAGGGCCGCAAGGCTCTCGTGGGTTCGAATCCCACCCTCTCCGCCATTTTTTGAGTGAACCCTCCGACGAAGGCCATAACCGTTTTTGGCTTGAGTTGTTAGAAGATTCGAACTATTTTAGGTGGAATATGAATACTAGAAAATTATAGAGTCAAAAATGAATTGTCCGGTTTGTCATACAATCTTACAAAACAGAAAATTTGAAACTCAGAGCGTTGATTTATGTCCTGACTGCGGAGGGGTATGGCTTGATAAAGGAGAATTTCGGGAAGTTGTACATAATTTAATCTCTAACAATAAAGTTGACTATCTGAGCACCAAAGAACTATTCAATAGAAAGGTAATTCCCATTGACAAGAATAATCAACCTATAAAAAGATGCCCGAAATGCGGTCTCGATATGAAGGTTTTTAATTATGCTTATAATTCTAACGTCTTTTTGGACAGGTGCGCTTCTTGTGGAGGTTTATGGGCTGACAAGAACGAAATAGAGGCGGTTGCCAGGATTATTAGGGGTAACCCTACAATGGATAAATATGCCGGAGCATTAGTTGGTATGACAGCTGAGATTGAAGAATCAAAGAGAGCCACTGAGGAGGTAACAAGTTTATCGAATGATTTAATGAGTAAAGTAGAGAACCCTGTTGCCCCTGTTGCCGCTTGGCCTCTTCTCCCTTTACTTTTGAAAGATGATCTGCCAACAGAGAAGTTTTCTAAAGTAACATTCGGGTTAATTGTTGTTAATATTTTAATTTTTATCGTCCAATTAGTTCTGGTTGCAGCAAAGGATGAATCTTATTTTAGGCTTTTTGGGGTCGTTCCTTTCTTGGGCTTTTCAATAGATAGATGGTATTCTTTTTTTACGTCAATGTTTGTACATGGAGGATGGCTTCATGTTTTAGGGAACATGTTTTATTTGTGGCTTTTCGGAAATAATATTGAAGATGAAATTGGATCAATCAAGTTTGTATTTTTTTATTTATTATGTGGAATTCTTGGGGGTATTCTTTTTTGCTTGATTCATCCGTCACTAAACGAGCCAGGAATAGGTGCTAGCGGTGCTATTTCAGGAGTTTTAGGCGCTTATTTAATATTATTTCCGAAAGCAGACTTGACTGTTTCATGGTTAGGTAAAATAAGAAACGTTCCCGCTATTTTTTATCTCTTATTGTGGATCTTCTTCCAAGTAATATATGGAATGGTTGCTTTGGCGGCCAAAGATGTGGCGATTGGCTATTGGGCGCATATAGGAGGTTTTGTCGCAGGGGTGACTTTAATTCAATTGTTTAAGAGAAAGTTGGGTTGATAGAACACTTTTTTTGCACGGCAGGGTAGTATTAATGGGTTCGCCCAGAGATATTTGCCAGCCCATCCTTCGTTTGCGGTAAAATTTCACAAGCTAGCAGAATTGGCTTCGCAGCAACTACGAGTTTGCCAAGCTGTTCGTCGTCGAAAAAGTTGTTACAATGGAGAGGTGGCTGAGTTTGGCTGAAAGCGCATGCTTGGAAAGCATGTAGTCATCGCAAGATGGCTCCCGGGTTCGAATCCCGGCCTCTCCGTGTAATTCTGCTTCGCAGCATTACTGAAGGGACAGAGAATCGGCTAAAAGAGTGGCCGAGTCGATACGCATGGTGGAAATCCTTGTAGATGACCGGGAACGTGAAGCCGGCGTGGCAACGCGTCTTCGAGCCTTGGGGCGGGATGTTCGAGAGACGAGGCTTGCTGTTGGCGATTACGTTCTTGGAGGCATCATCGGTATTGAGCGAAAAACCACCGGAGATTTTGCCGCTTCTTTGACAAGTGGGCGCTTATTTCAGCAGGTCGCAGCGCTCAAGGTCGCGTTTCAGAAGCCTGTGTTGCTTATCGAAGGGGACCGCGCGTCGATTGAGGGGGTGCGTCCCCATGCGGTGCAGGGGGCTCTGGCATCGATCAGCATTCGGTGGTTGGTGCCGATTCTCTGGAGTTCCGATGTTGAGGAAACCGCCTACCTAATCTTTTTGATCGCACGACAGAACGCGAATCTTCGTCAGCGTTGGCAACCCGGCAGCTTCAAAAAGCCGCTCACAAAGCGCGAGCTTCAACACCGGATGCTGAGAACCATTCCTCAGGTGGGTCCTCACCGTGCAGAAACACTGTTGAGTCGATATGGCGGTATCGAGGGCCTTCTCACCGCTGACGAAGATGAGCTGCAACAGGTTAAAGGCATTGGCAAGAAACGAGCCGCCATCATCCGTGATATTCTCCATGAGCCGTCAGCCTCATATCGTGTTGTTGTTGAGGAGCTGTTGAATAATGTTCGCGCAGCGAACATTCTGCGCCCATAGCTCAATTGGATAGAGCGTCGGCCTGCGGAGCCGAAGGTTAGTGGTTCGATCCCACTTGGGCGCACCAGTTGCTTCCGGCCCTCCGGGCCTACGACCCGTAGGGCCGGAGGCTGACACCGGGATGACACGAAGGAGGAGCACGTGACAGAGCGGACCAAAGAGGGCGCGGCAGCAGTCCCGGACGAACGGTACATGCGCGAGGCGCTCAAGGAAGCGGAGGAGGCGCTGCGCTCCAAGGATCGTCCGGTTGGAGTGGTCATCGTGCACGAGGGGCAGGTCATTGCGCGCGCGCACCATCAAGTGAAGCTGCTGCGCGATCCGACGGCGCACGCGGGCATCATCGCCCTCACGCAAGCCGCCAACGCCGTACAATCGGATCAGCTGCCTGAGGCGACCGTCTACATCACGCAGGAGCCATGCGCGATGTGCGTGGGAGCGCTCCTCCTCAGCGGGGCCGCACGGCTCGTCTTCGGGACGGCCGACTTGAAGCGCGGCGCGTGCGGCTCGGTCATCGATCTGACCAGCAATGAGCAGTTGAACCGCCGGCTCGTCGTGACCCGGGATGTGCTCGCCGGAGAATGCGCGGCCCTCTTGCGCAAGGCTTCCGCCGGCGTGCACACAGAGATATAATTACGTAACTTATTGTTATACAATAAGTTAGGAGAGGTACGCAAGTGGCTGACGCGAGCGGTTTGCTAAACCGTTGTACGGGCGAAATCCCGTACCGAGGGTTCGAATCCCTCCCTCTCCGTCGTTTCCTGTAAAAGGAGGAACAGAGCCATGGACGCCGTGTCTCCAAAATCTCGACTGGTCGCGCTGTTATTGTGTTTCTTCTTGGGTTGGCTCGGAGCCCATCGGTTTTACGTGGGGAAGATCGGCACCGGGATCTTAATGCCCCTCACTATTGGAGGCGTCTTCGGCATCTGGGTTTTAGTGGACCTGATCTTCATTGCATGCGGAATCTTCCGCGATCGAGAGGGCAAGCGGATCTTCCGATGGTTCGAAGAAGGATCGGTCTAACACGCGAGACCATCCATGAATTACTTGCCGCTCGCACGGAAATACCGGCCGCAGAGGTTTGACGACCTCATCGGGCAGCCGCACGTCACGGCGACCCTGACGCGGGCGCTTGAGAGCACGCGCGTCGCGCAGGCCTATCTCTTCGCCGGCATGCGCGGGGTGGGAAAGACCTCGGCCGCGCGCATCCTCGCGAAGTGCCTCAACTGCGCGAAGGGTCCGACGGCGAAGCCGTGCGACCGGTGCCCGAGCTGTCTGGCGATCATGCAGGGCAACAGCCTCGACGTCATCGAGATCGACGGCGCCTCCAACCGCGGGATCGACGAGATCAGGAGCCTGCGCGAATCGGTGCCCTTCGCCCCTACGAGCGGCCAGTTCCGCGTCTACATCATCGATGAAGTGCACATGCTCACGACGGAGGCGTTCAATGCGCTGCTCAAGACGCTTGAAGAGCCGCCGGCGCACGTGAAGTTCATCTTCGCGACGACCGCCCCGAGCAAGATCCCGCCCACGATCCTCTCGCGCTGCCAGCGATTCGATTTTCGTCGGATCGACGCGGCGACGCTCGTGGGCGTCCTTGCGCGGGTCGCGAAGGCCGAGACGCTGGCGATGAGCGAACCGGCGCTCTACGCCATCGCGCGCGCCTCAGACGGCAGCCTGCGCGATGCCGAGGTGATCCTCGAGCAGCTCGCCAGCTTCGTCGAGGGCGCCGTCGAGGAGACCGACGTGACCGCACTCCTCGGGGCGGTCGAAAGCGAGGCGCTCTTCGCGCTGGCCCAGGCCATTGTGGACCGGAAACCCACCGAGGCTCTGACGTTCCTGCACCGGCAGATCGAGCAGGGCAAGGACGCCCAGCAACTGCTCGCCGGATTGTTGCGGCAGTTCCGCAACCTGCTCATCGTGCGCAGCACGCAGGAGGCCAGCGGGCGCAGCGAGCTGCTGACCCGCTTAGTGGATGAGCCATCCGATCGGCTGGCGCGGTTGGACAAGCAGGCGGCGCCCCTGACGGCGCAAGAGCTCCTGCTCTTCCTGCAGATCTTGACCGGCGCGTATGAACTGGTTCGGCGCAGCCCGATGGGCCAGATGATCCTGGAGTTGGCCGTCATCAAGCTCGCCACGCGAGAGCAGTGGCAGTCGCTTGACGAGATCAGCCGACGGCTTGACGCGCTTGGCCATCAGGGGTCTGAACGGGAACGGTTCGGATCAGGCGGATCAAGCGCAGGGATGCGCGCCGGCTCCTTACCCGCCTCGCAGCCGATCGTCCAGGAAATGTTGCCCGCACCACATCCCATGGCGGCTCCAACCGAGGAGCGGGCGACTCCAGGTGCTGGCACCGTCGCTGAGGTCACGCACGAGCGCCTGATCAGCCTCTGGCCCGCGTTCCTCGAGCGGGTAGGCGCGCAGAAGATGTCGCTGGCCGCCTACCTCGCCGACGCGAAGCCGCTGCGCCTGGATGGGCAGACGCTCACCGTGGGTTTGCCAGCCTTTGCCCTCCACCAGGAGGTGCTGAGTCTTCCCGACAACCGGCGTCTCGTCACCGGATTGCTCAGCGAGCTGTGCCAACTGACCGTGACGATCCAGTACGAAACGCTGCCGGCCTGCGCGCCGTCATCGCAGGACGCAGCCACGCCAGCCGCCGCCCCCCCCACTCCCCCGTTGGTCCAAGACATCGTCGACTTGTTTCACGCCACCCTCCTGGATCGTCCTCGTCCAGCATCATGAACACCACAGAACCACAGAGCATCCACAGAGCCACAGAAGAAGCGCCAAAGAGCTTTCTCTGTGTTTCTGTGGAACTTTCCGCCACCATGCATGGCGGATCCGCCAATCAGTGTGGCGGACTGTGCTCTCTGTGGTGTGG
>Ga0105164_10001373_pt1 | contig 15668 bp, 14 predicted proteins | sample VDWuncwatermetaG_FD_89674 | JGI IMG/M metagenome (GOLD analysis project Ga0105164, IMG submission 89674) | Wastewater microbial communities from Netherlands to study Microbial Dark Matter (Phase II) - VDW unchlorinated drinking water | ecosystem: Environmental > Aquatic > Freshwater > Drinking...
ATATGACATTTTTGAATGCTAAATATAAAATCAATGATCAAAATTTGGCTGAAGATAGTTCTCTCCTACTAGAAGTTGGGTTTATATTAAAAAATGAAAGAGAGAAAAGAGCATTAACATTAAAAGATATAAAAGAGCGTACATGTATTCCAGTTCATCATATACTGGCTATTGAAAATGGACTAAGGGAAACACTGCCAGAGGATCTTTTTTTAATTGGATTCCTTAAAAGTTATGCAAAGGCTTTAGGTTTAAATGACACTAGTATAACGAATATGTACTCTAGAAAAACTAAGTTTATAAAAACATCTAATGAAAATGATGATTTTGATTTATTATTTGATGATAAAGGGAGAAATAATTTTAATTTGAATTTACCAGAAAGAAAAGAAAAAGAGTCTTTTGAAAAAGAAAAAAGTTTTTTTAGCATTTTTCATTTTTATTTTTTTATAGGTGTTTTAGTTTTTATTTCAGTGTTTTATCTTGTTTTCAATATCATTGTAAATGGACCATATGATTCTAAAAATAAGACGTTTAAGCAAGTTATAGTTGACAATGAAGAAAATTTTGAAGATGAAGAAGATCTTAATAGCACTGTAAGTGAAAATGATGAAGATATTCCTGAATCGCCTGATACTGCTAATCAAATCAGCCAAGATGTTCTTAAAAGTAGTGAGGCTGTAGTAAGTAATGATAATGAAATTGTAAATGAAGTAGAGTCAGACCCTGACCTCCCAGAGCTAGTTGTAGCCCCTTCTAAAAATCCTATTAAGCAAAATCAAGAAACCGTTTCAAAACCAATTAAAACTGAAAAACCAGTTATTATTCAAAAGCCAGCCATTGTTCAGAAGCCAGTAATCGCTAAAAAGCCAGTGATAGCACAAAAACCAAAGCTACAAATCATAGCTATGAGTAGTGTTAGTTCAGTTAAACCAATGTCTAATAAACCATCTAAAACCTTCTGTGCAATAAAAAAACAACCTGTACAAGTAAAAGTTGCTGCTAAATCTGTAGTAAAGCTAATTGCAGTAAAACCAGCTGTGATAAAACCTTTACCCTCTAAAACAACGATAGCCAAACTTCCAGAAGTTAAAAAAGTTCAACCAGCTGCAGAACCTAAACCTATAATAGAAGATGAAATAATGCTTAGACCTTTGAGAGTGATTGAATGATTTGTCATTCCCGCGAAAGCGGGAATCCAGAAATTATGTTTGGTCTGGATTCCGCTCAAGCTGGGAATGACATTATGCCTTACTAGCAATATAATTTGCAATTTCAAATAAGTTCTCTTTTAACTCTTTATCAGTTATAAAATCTAAACTTTCTTTAGCTTTATTTAAATAATCATTTGCGAGTTCTTTTGCTTTGTCACATCCACCTAATTCAAAAATAAGTCTAATTGTTTTGTCAAAATCTTCTTCATTTTTATTATTAAATCTACTTTCTATTAGTGATTTTATTTGTTTTGCTCTTTCATCTTTACTACTAAGTGCAAAAATTACAGGAGCTGTAATAATTCCTTGCTTTAAATCTGATCCTACCTCTTTACCAGCTTCTTTTGTACTTTTTGTGAAATCTAAGGTGTCATCAATAATTTGAAAAGCAATGCCAAGATATTTCCCATAGTTTTCAGACTTTGTAATAATTTTAGGAGATTGATTGTTTAAAATAGCTGCAGATTTACAAGCTGCTGAAAAAAGGCTTGCAGTTTTACTATATGACTTTTGAATATAGTAGTCCCATGAAATCTCTGTATTAAATCTCATAGCATATTGGTCTATTTCACCATCACAAAGATCGCTTAAAACCTGTGCATAAATTTTTACTATTTCAGTGTTTTCAAGTTGTCCTAATCTAATAGACGCTTCTGCAAATAAAAAATCTCCTGTTATTACTGAGATTTTATCGTTCCAAAGGTTGTTTATTGTTTCTTTTCCTCTTCTAAGACTTGCTTCATCGATTATGTCATCATGAACCAGACTGGCTGTATGGATAAGTTCAGTAAGCTCAGCAAGGATAATATGTTTCTCATTTAAATCTCCCGTGGCTTTGGCAAATAATAAGCTTAAAGCTGGTCTGATTCTTTTCCCGCCACTTTCAAAAATATATCTAATTATTTCTGATAGTAGCTTACTTTGCTGAGAAACTTTATTTATAAGGTTATTTTGTACTAATAGCAACTCAGTATTAATGGGACTAAAGAAGCTTGGCCACTTGTTTGAATCTTCTTTTGATAGCTTTTCTATAACTTGTTTCATTTGATCACTTAAATATTTGCTTTTGATTTTACTTGATTTTCTAATAAAGTTTTATATTTTAAGTCTTTATTGGTAAACTCTTCAATGAAATACTGTATTGTCTCCTCAATTCGACCTACCTTTTTATATTTTTTAATAAAATTTGTAGACTCATTACCATTTTCTACTATGTCTAAGATTGGATTTAAATATTCAATAATTCCCAGTTCATTAGCTAAAGGACTTAGTGATGAATATATGGACTCAATTACCTTAGAACACTTTCGATCTGTATTATTTCTCCAGTCCCAAATTCTTGCATCTAAACCATCTTTTGCAACAATCTTTTCTTGCTCATTTAAAAGATTCTCTAGTGAATCCAATTCATTTTTTGATTTGCTTAAGATGTGTGGCCAATTATTGTTTCTTATATAATTTTGAACTAGACATTCTATCAATGCCACTATTGAAATAACTTTTTTTATATCCGATGTGAAATCACAAATCCTAATTTCAATTCTATTTAATTCATTTGGTCTATTGGGTCCATTCGGTCTAATGCTGCTCCATAAATGTCTTTCATTAAACATTTTTCTTGTTTTAATTTGATGGTTAAACCATTCTATATATTCATTGTGGCTGGTAAAAAAAGGAATAAAAGCTGGTGTCTTAGGGAATGAATGCCATCTATATGATTTATATCCAGTTAAATTTCCATCATGAAAACAAGAAGATGCACTAAGTGCTAAAAACAAAGGAGTGTCAAGTCTTATTGCTGATAAAAGCTTAAAAAAGTTTTCATTATTATCAACTCCAATATTTATATGAATACTGGTTGTAACTATATCTGTTTTATATGTAGTGAGAATAAATTTATGATACTCATCATCTGGTTTTGAAGGGTAGGTTACTTTTTCAAATGCAAGAGGCATCGTACTTCCAGGTATAAGTGTCAGGTCTTTACGACTAAGATAATTTCTTACTTTTATTCTTGGAGTAATTAATTCTTGAAATAAAGATTCATAGCTTGTTGTTGGACTTGTTATATATTCAAAATTTCTTTGATCTGGCTCTTGGGAAAAATCTGGAAAAACACTTATTAATTCACTAGATAAAGGAAGAACATTCCCGTCTTTCTTCCCAGCAAACATTTCAATTTCTAAACCTTTTTTTAAGAGCATTATGCCTAATATGTTACTATGTTGATATGAAAATTACAAAAAACTACTCTAAAATCTCATATTTCATAGCTTGTTTTGTCTTTTCAATTGCTCTTAGTGGTTGTAAAGAAAAAGAAAGCTTAAAAACAGCATTTTATGGATTACCAGAATCTAGTTTTATTCAGGAAGCAAAGACTTCAATTCAAAATAAAAAGCCTATAGCCGTTTCTTTTACTGCTGAGTGGTGTCCTCACTGTAAACAATACAAACCAATTTTCAATGAAGTTAAGGAAATTTATAAAGACCAAGTAACATTTATTAGCATAGATGTTGATGATGAAAAAGGTGGAGATATATCAGACAGGTTTCAAGTTAAGGGAATTCCTACGACAGCTTTTGTTAGAGGTGATGGATCAGTTTTTAAAGTAGAGGTTGGAGAATTAGATAAAGAAAAATTAAAAGCAGTAATTACTGAACTAATAGCAAGTAAAAAAAGAGGAAAAGATGAGCCAGTTGCTCCATTTCCTATAGAAAAGAAAGCTGACGTAAAGGCAAAAACTGCCCCAGCTGTAGAAAAACCAGCAGAAAAAGATGTTCAACCACAAGAAATAATAAAAGAGGATGAGCCTGCTCCAGATGAAGTTGATGCTCCTGAATTAGATATTCCTGAAGAAGAAGCAGATTTACAAAGATAAAGTAAACCAATTATAAATTAAGCAACTTCTTCTGGTTTAAATCTTCCAGAACCATATTTTTCTAATTCTTCTTTAGTTGGTTCACGTTTATAACTACACTCTTTTGGTTTCGTACATTGTATTTGTGTGATTTTTGTGGTTTCTTTGAGGGTTAAGTGTGACTTGCATTCAGGGCATTTTTCAGGGATTGGTTTAGTCCAGAAAACGGCAGTACATTTAGTTTTTGACCAGCTAGAGCAACCGTAAAAAGTTTTGCCGAATCTAGATCTCTTCTCAACAATTTCTCCATCGCAGCCTTCATTAGGACATTTTATTCCTGTACTTTTTACTACTGAAACTGTATGTTTACATTCTTCACTAGTGCATTGTAGATATTGACCATATCTTCCATGTTTTAATAACATGGTACTTTCACACTTTGGACATTTTTGGTCTGATTCTTTTGCTGGTGGGAGGGGATCCCCTTCTTTATTTAAGTTTAAAACAGTTTTACATGTAGGGTAATCAGAGCAACCAAGGAAAGGTCCAAACCTTCCACCTTTAAGTAGCATGTGTTTACCACAGACTGGGCAATTATGTTCAGATTTGATTTCAATATTTTGAAGGTCAGCCTGTGCTTTTTTTAGATTTGCACTAAATGGTTCATAAAACACTGAGAGCATTTCATCCCATTTTTGTTTTGCTTCTTCAACATCATCAAGGTTTGACTCCATTTTAGCGGTGAAATCATAATCTACATATTTTGGAAAATGATCCATAAGGAGTCCAATAACTGCATCACCTAATTTAGTCGGTGCCAATGCTTTTTTATCTATTTTAATAACATATTTTCTATCTAATATAGTACTAATGGTAGCTGCATATGTACTAGGTCTACCTATTCCAAGCTCTTCTAACCTTTTAACCAAACTCGCTTCATTAAATCTACTAGGTGGTTCTGTAAAGTGTTGTTTTGGGTCAAATTGATTTAATTTAACTTTATCTTTCACTTTAAGTACTGGAAGTTCAGAGATTTCTTCATCTAAAACTTCGCCAGTATTTTTTTCTTCTTCTTCCTCTTCTTCGATGGCTTCATCTGAACTTACTTCAAATGCTTTAAGAAAACCATAAAAAGTGATTTTTGTAGCACTAGTATGAAACATAGCTTTGCCAGCCTTGATTTCTACTGAATTTGTAAGCAATTTACTGGATGCCATTTGACTGGCTAAAAGTCTTTCCCAAATCAATCTGTAAATTTTATACTGATCTGTACTTAAATATTGTTTTATCTGTGAAGGGACTCTAAGAATGCTGGTTGGTCGAATGGCTTCGTGAGCATCCTGAACATTTTTACTTTTTGATTTAAAAACCCTTGCTTCTTTTGGATAGTACTCTTTTCCAAATGTATTTAAAACATATTCTTTACATTCATCCTGGGCTTCTTTAGATATTCTTATACTGTCAGTTCTCATGTAGGAAATAAGACCTACAGGACCCTCTTCACCAATTTCAATACCTTCATATAGCTCTTGTGCTATTTTCATTACTTTCTTTACAGGATATCCAAATACATTTGCTGCTGCTCTTTGAAGAGTACTTGTTATAAAAGGTGGGAATGGATTTTTTTGACTTTCTCTTTCCTCAACATTGTTTACGATGAAAGGCTCATTTTTAATTTCACTTATAATGTCATCTACTGTTTCCTTATCTCTGAGAACCATGTTTAACTTGGTCTCTTTACCTTTTGCAGTAATAATGGTTTTTCCATTATAGCTATGAAGATTTGCAAGGAATGCAATTTTATCTTTTTCTAATTCAGCATGAACTGACCAATACTCTTCTTTAATAAAAACATTTATTTCTTTTTCTCTTTCCGCAATAAGTCTTAAAGCAACACTTTGAACTCTGCCTGCAGATTTACCACCTATTTTTCTCCATAGGATAGGACTTATTTTATAACCGACTAACCTGTCTAGAATTCTTCTGGCTTGTTGGGCAGCTACTAAATCTTTATCTATTTCTCTCGGATTGTTAATGGCATTTTTAATAGCATCTTTTGTAATTTCATTACATACAATTCTAAATGTTTTACCAGGCTTTCCTAAAATTTCAGATAAATGCCATGCAATCGCTTCTCCTTCTCTATCAGGATCGGGTGCTAAGTATATTTTGTCTGATTTCTTTGCTAGTTCTTTTAATTCTTTTACTACTTTTTGTTTATCCTCAAGGATTTCATATACAGGTTCGAAACCATTTTTTACATCAATACCGAGTCCTTTTGCAGGTAAATCTCTAACATGTCCAATACTTGCTCTAACGATATAGTTCTTTCCCAGAAATTTGCTAATAGTTTTAATTTTTCCAGGAGACTCTACAATTACAAGTGATTTTTTCGAAGATGGAGAAGAATCTTCTTCTTCTATTTCCACTTTCTTAATTGCTTTTTTCTTGGTTGGTTTTTCTTTAGTCTTTTTTGTTTTTGGTTTCATTTAAATTTGTTTATTCTTAATTTCTATACCTTCATATTAAACTAAAATAACACAAGTTAACAATTTAACATACAACCATGCTAATTATGAGTTTTATTTATTTTGCTGGAATGGACAAATTGCCCATCTGCTCACATTATTTCGTAATAATAAAAGAGTTTTTTACAGTTTCATCAGCATTTGTCCAAATAATTGCTTCAGATTTATCAAAAATCCCAAGAGGTTTAATCTCAGGTTTTAGTAGGATATTATATTTTTCTAGAGCAGCCTGTTGTAGTTTACTAATTAATTTACAAACATCGTGTGAATTAGCATTTCCTAAATTAATAACAAAGTTTGCATGTTTACAAGAAACTTGTGCTGAACCAATTGCCCAGTTTTTAGCACCAATTGAATCTAAAATTTTTCCAGCAGGTATATTTAATTCAATTGGATTTCTAAATGTACAACCTGCACTAGGATCTTTTATAGGCTGACTTTTTTGTCTTGCAATATTGTTTTCTTTCATCCTTGATCGTATGGCTTCTTCTGTATCTTTTGTAAGTCTGTATCGGGCACTTAAAACTATTTGTTCTGTTGAATTGATTGATGACATTCTATATCCAAAGTTAATATCTTTTGGAGTCAATATGTCTAACTGCATAGTTCTTAAATTTAATATTGTTACTGTTTCTAATATTTGATGAGTACTCCAACCGTGAGCACCAGCATTCATTACAACTGCACCACCAACGGTTCCTGGTATTCCTTCATAGAATTCCATACCTGAAAGCCCAAGCCTTGAAGCATATGCTGAGAGTCTTGGCAGTCTGACGCCAGATCCGACGACTAATAAATCAGGACCAGGTTGCTCTATCCAATTTAAACCTGTTGTGCAAATAACAGTTCCTGGTATTTCATCTGAAGAAACTAATACATTTGAGCCTCCGCCTAATAATGACCAAGGTTCATTTTTACTTAAAACTTTATCCATCAAATTAACTACTTCATCTGTAGAAGTAGGAAAACAAATCTTATCTGCAACTCCACCTACTCTCATCGTAGTGAATGGTGCTAATTCAGTTTTTTCTAATATTTTCATTTGTTAGCACCTTCATTATAATTTAAGTTTATATTATAGAAGTCATATCTTATATATTAATTGTTCCCTAATTGGTTGATAGTTAATGGTGGAGGGCTGATGATAAAAGGATTCCTTATACTATAAACCATGAACCATCAACCATCAACCATTAACCATTAACCATCAACCATTAACCATTAAACTGTCCTTAACAAAGCCTGTCCTAGATTGGTGATATTACCAGCACCCATTATAAGAACAAGGTCACCTGGTTTAATAAAGTCTTTAATTTGACTGTTTATCTGGTCTAAATTCCCTGGAAGATATTTTACATTTGTATTGTTTATCTCTTCTACCAGCTTTTTACTGTTAACCCCTTCAATCTGTGAGCCTCTAGCTATATAGGTTTCAGTTATGAATATAGGGGAGTCAATATCTTTAAAGACAGCTTTAAACTCAACCCAAAGATCTTTTAATCTGCTTGGTTGGTGGGGCTGAAATACAATAACTAGCCTTTTAGGGGTTAACTCTTTTGCTGCTTTAATGGTCTCTCTTACTTCTGTAGGATGGTGAGCATAGTCATCTACAAATGTTATATTTTCTTTTACCCCTAATATTTGAAATCTTCTTTTAACCCCTTGATATTTTTCTAGAGAGGCTTTTATTAGTTCAGGGTTTAATTCTAAAAGTATGCCAACACTAAATGAAGCAAGAGCGTTTAGTACATTATGCTCACCTGGTTTTTGTAACTTGAAAGAAGTTAACAACTTCCCATTATAAAAAACATCCCAAGATTTAGAATTATTCAACTTTGCACTTAGTTTTAGATTTTTTCCATTGATGCCATAAGTAATTAGATTTTTATCTTTTAAATCAAAGTTTTCACTAATTAGGTCTTTTGTTATTTTATCTTCAAAGCAACAAACCAGCCCATTCTTAGCTTTTTTTGCAAACTCTAAAAAAGATTTTTTTATTTCTTCAATTCCACCAGGATAATTTTCAAGATGGTCTGCTTCAATGTTTGTAATTACTGCAATTTCTGGAGCCCCTTTTAGAAAACTTTTATCACTTTCATCTGCTTCTATTACAAAATATTCTCCAGTGCCAGTCATCGCATTAGTGTTTGTTGATACTAAAAGTCCACCTAAAATAGCACTAGGGTTTAAATTACAGCTCAATAGGATTTCGCTGACCATAGAACTAGTTGTAGTTTTTCCGTGAGTGCCAGAAACTGAAATTAATTTCTTTTCATCTGTTAATTTTTCTAAAAGCTCTGATCTGTGAAGTATGTTTTTCTTTTTTTCTTTTGCCCAGGCTATTTCTTCATTTATTCCAAGTACAGCAGTGGAGTAAATCACATAATCAGGATTAATCTTCTCCAGTTCCTCTTTTTTATGTGGAGTCCAGATATTCTTAATTCCATCATTTCTTAAATCATTTAGAAAATCAGAATCTTCTTTATCTGAGCCAGATACAGAAATACCACGCATATTTAAAAGTCTGGCTAAGGCACTCATACCTATACCACCGATGCCTATAAAATGAAATTTGGAATCTTGTAAGTTCTTATTTAGACTCAAGGGTTTTCAACCATTTAGAGATTGTACTTTTTTTCCTTGCAGCATTGTTAATATGAATAACATCTTTAAACTGAGCTCTGTCTATTAAAGAAAATGTTTTTTGAGCAGCTTCTATAGCTAACTTTGAATCTTTCTTAGCTACAAGTTCAGATATAGATTTCATTAAAGTTCTAATTTGTGACTTATATACTATATTATGCTTTCTATTTCTTTCGTTTGTTTTTACTCTTTTAATTGCAGATTTTGTACGTGGCATGAATTTCCCTCTCGCTGGATGCTAATAGACTAGTTATTTTAACACTTATTGAGGATGAAGATAGAGGTTGGAGGAAAGAGGATAGAAATCTGTCTTCCGTCCTCTGTCCTCTGTCCTATTGTGCTCCGCCATTATCTAAAGAAATAATAATATCTGGCATGCCCATTACAATTCCAAAACCTGTAAGTACGAAACCACCAATGGTTTCTTGTGTTTGTACTTCCATGCTTTTTCCAAGTACAAATGGTTCAGCTAATGTAACATCTGCTAAGTAACAAAGATCTCCAGCCATTTCACCTTCAGTGCCATCTATTAATACTGCTGGTTGTTGAGTGAAAGGATTGATTAAATTCTTTGCAAGTCCAAGTTCAACAATTTCATTTGCATCAGCAGGCACAACACCACCCATATCTACAGTAGCAATTGCTATGTTAGATCTTAATGCTTGAATGTTTGCATTAACACTGGCATTTTTTGCTCTGTCTTGAGCACCAATTAAATTGGGTACAGCAAGAGTAATGAGTATACCTATAATTACAACAACAACTAATAATTCAATCAATGTAAACCCGTATTCATTTCTAAGATTTTTCAATTTCATTTTTTATCTCTCCAAAAATTTTATAATAAGAAAGTTCAAAACAATTCTAACTCAAATTTTAAACATGAGCAATTATGAAAGGTAAAATATGCAAAGAACTTTTTTAGCAATTAAACCAGATGGTGTTCAAAGAGCACTTGTAGGAAAGATTATTTCAAGACTTGAAGAAAGAGGATTTAAGTTAGTAGGTCTTAAGCTTATGAAAGTAAGTGTAGAGCTGGCTGAAAAACATTATGGTGAGCACAAAGCAAAACCATTTTTTAAAGGACTGGTTGATTTTATAACCTCAGGCCCGATAGTAGCTATGGTATGGGAAGGTAAAGATGCCATCAATTCACTTAGAAAAATGATGGGAAAAACAAATCCTCTTGATGCTGAATTAGGAACAATTAGAGGAGATTTTGCAATTGATATAGGTAGAAATGTAGTACATGGTTCAGATGGTCCAGAAAGTGCTGAAAGAGAAATAGGGCTATTCTTTAGTAAAGACGAGCTAATAGAATGGAATCCAGATATACGTAAATGGATTTATGAATAATGACGTAAAAACTGCGTTATAATAAAAACCCTAAAAGAAAAAAAGGAAATTTATAAATGCTTCGTATTAGATTAACTAGAAAAGGTAAGAAAAAGGCCCCATTTTATAGAATCGTTGTAACCGATAAAAGAACAAAAAGAGATGGCGCACCATTAGAAGAAATCGGGACCTATAACCCAAAAACAAAAGAATTGATAGTAGATAAAAATAAAGCTGATTCCTGGATTAAAAAAGGTGCTCAACCTTCTGAAACAGTAACATCATTGCTTAAGAGACCATAATTTTTAGAAAAAACTAATATTAAAAACGATTAGCCTTCAGCTTCTGAGTAAGGATCTTTATTTCTTTCTTTCCCACCTACAGTAAGAATAGTCAATAAGCAAGCTAATACAACTGCTAAGCTGTCAAAGCAAAACCTAACTGGTTCTGTGAGTGTATCAAAGGCTTCTGTAAAGTGTGCAAGTATTGAAACGGTCGTTGATGCTAAAAATCCAATGCCAGTTAAAACCATTGCTAGAGAAGGACCAGAGTTTTGAACTGGTGCTGGAGCTTCTTCAGCTTTTTCTACTACTGCTGGACTTTCAGTTTTAAATGGCAAGATATTTTGTGGAGGACCAGGTGGGGGCGTACGATTTCCACCATCATCGCTACTACTGCGTGATTGTTCATCTAAAATAGCTTCAACGTGTGAGGGCAAATCTACTTGACCACTAGGTAATCGTTCAGCTGCACCTGCAATTTCAGATTCAGGTGTAATTCTTGTTTCTCTTTGATTTCCTATCCATGCTTGTGCACTTGAAGATTCTGGACTTTGATCTAGACCTGGAAGACGGAAAATAATTGGACCGTTATCTGTATCTGAAGGGGTGTTAGATATTCCTCCTTGTTCCACTTGCTCCTCGCCAGTGAAAAGGCTTAGATGTGTAGGCTCTATATGTTGTTTAGCGGGATCTAATCTTTGTCCATCATATACAACTTGCTGATTCTGTAGTTGGCGTATTCTTGGTAAATTTATTCTTTCAGCGCTATTCATTTCCCCTCCTAAAAGACAGCGAACCTGTATGTCTTCTAGTTGTATAATTGACTACAGTCTAATACCTTTTTTCTCTTAGAAAATAATCCTAAGAAAAATTTAATCTTTAAAGATATAATTGGTCTGATGTGCTGCCTAGATTAGAACATTTTAATATTTAAAGGGCATATAGTCAAATAAATGAGAGGAATGAGTAAATAAATATTTACAAATAAATCGTAAAAAACAAGGAAGAAATATGAGAAATTTACTAACTAATTTAATTATTAAATATAAAAAGCAAATAGATTATCTTGAAATTAGAATTGAAAAAAGTGAAATATTTAGAATTAGTTTTCAAGGCCCAAACTTAGATAACATTGCACGCTCATGTAACTTGGGTGGATCTGTTAGAGCTATGTATAAGGGTGGCTGGGGATTTGTTAGCTTCAATAGCTTAAATGAATTAGATGAAAAAATCTCATTAGCAATCAGGCAAGCAAAAATTGTCGGGAAATTAAATTTAAAAATCCCAGAGAGTGTTCTTACAGAAGCAATGGTAAAAGTAGATATAAAAAATGATCCTAGGAAGATTTTATCGAGTGAAAAGAAAAAACTTTTTGAACACTATAATTCCATTCTTCTTTCCCACTCTAAAGAAATCCAGTCTTCAGCAGTTTCTTATAGAGATGAAGTAAGAACTACATACTTTGCTAATTCATTTGGTGCTTATATAGAACAAGATAGACTGGATGTAGTGGGCACATTTAATGTCATTGCCAGAGATGAAAATAACGTTAAGCAGGCTTATGAAAGTGTTAGCAGTAGGGATTCTTATGATGTAGTTTTAAATTTGGATAAACAAGTTCTGGAAACAGCTGAACGTGCTTTAAGGCAGCTCTCAGCTAAACCCGTCCAGGCTGGAGACTATACTGTCGTTTTAGATCCTAAACTTACAGGAGTTTTTATTCATGAAGCTTTTGGGCATTTGTCTGAAGGTGATAATGTTTATGAAAGCGATAGGATGAAAGAGATTTTAGTTCTTGGAAAAGAAATAGCAAATCCAAAACTTACAGTAGTAGATAGTTCTGTAATTCCAGGATTGCCAGGGAGTTTTGCTTATGATGATGAAGGGGTGGAAGCTCATAAAACAGTTTTAATAGAAAATGGAATCTTAGCAAATAGACTTCATTCTAGAGAAACAGCAGCAAAAATGAATGAAAAAACTACAGGAAATGCAAGAGCGCTCACTACAGGCTTTGCTCCAATTCCTAGAATGACAAATACTTATATTGAAAAAGGTGATGTGAATTTCAAAGAAATGATTTCTGATATAAAAGAAGGAATCTATGCTATTCGTATGCTCGGTGGACAAACCAATGGTGAGCTTTTTACTTTTGCTAGTGGTGAAGCTTATATGATAAGAGATGGAAAAATTGCAGAGCCAGTATCTGATGTAACTCTTAGTGGAAATGTTTTTCAAACTTTAAAAGATATTGAAGCAGTCGGCGATGATCTCCTACAATTTAGTGGTAGCTGTGGAAAATGTGGACAAAATGGTTTACCAGTAGGTGTGGGTGGACCTCATATACGTATTAAGAATGTATTAGTAGGCGGAAGATAGAGAAGAGACGTTGTATACAACGTCTGTACGCAACGTCTGTACAATTAGTTGTTATTTTTTGAAAAAAAATCTTTTTCTGCCGTTATAATTCTCATTGTATGTCAGAAAATATTTTACAAAATGCCTGGTTAATAGCAGCTCTTCCTTTATTAAGTGCACTCTTAATAATTTTCTTTTTTAATTTTTCTAGACTTATAAGTGCATTTTTATCTATAGGTGCTGTTGCTTATGGCTTAATCCATTCATTGTTAGTTTTAAATGCAGTTTATCAAAATCCAGAAAGAGTTTTAGAAGTAAATATTCCTTGGATAGTTGCAGGGAACTTTAAACTTTTTGTAGGTTACTTAGTAGATCCACTTTGTGCAATGATGCTAGTAGTAGTTACTGCTGTTAGTTTATTTGTTCAGATTTATACACATGGCTATATGAAAGAAGATCCTGGATATAGTAGATTTTATTCATATCTATCTTTATTTACTTTTTCAATGTTAGGTCTTGTTTTCTCTACTAATCTTTTTCAAAGTTATATTTTTTGGGAATTAGTAGGTGTTTGTAGCTTTCTCCTTATTGGATTTTGGTGGTATAAACCGTCTGCTGCCAGTGCATGTGTTAAAGCATTTGTTGTAAATAGAATTGGTGATGCAGGACTTTTAGTAGGTATTTTAATTCTTTATTTTGTCAGCGTATCTTACTGGGATAATCACACTACACTTGCATTTAGCGAGTTAAAGAATGTGATGAAAGTTTTAGTCGATGGAAATGTTCTTCCTGTAGTTGGAGTGCTTAGCATTACTACAATGGCACTTTTAATACTCATGGGACCTATGGCAAAATCAGCACAATTCCCCTTACATATTTGGCTTCCAGATGCAATGGAAGGACCTACACCTATTTCAGCACTTATTCACGCTGCTACCATGGTGGCTGCAGGTGTTTACTTGATAGCTCGTTGTTATCCTATTTATGTTAGTAGTGATGTTGCTATGAATGTTGTAGCTTGGATTGGTGCTATAACTGCTATTTTTTCTGCCAGCATTGCTCTTAGCCAATACGACATTAAAAGAACACTTGCTTACTCTACATGTTCACAATTAGGTCTTATGGTTATGGCACTGGGACTAGGTGCATATTCTGCAGGTCTTTTCCATTTAATGACACATGCTTTTTTTAAAGCAATGCTTTTCTTGTGTTCTGGTTCAGTAATTATTGCTTGTCATCATGAACAAGATATGAGAGAAATGGGTGGATTAAAAAAACATATGCCTATTACATCTCTTTGTTGTTTGATTGGTGTTTTAGCAATTTCTGGATTTCCACTTTTAAGTGGATTCTGGTCTAAAGATATGATTATTGCAGCAGCGTGGGAGCATAATAAAACCTTATTTGTAATAGCATCCATTACGGCACTTATGACTGCATTTTATATGTTTAGACTTTACTTCATGACTTTTAGTGGAAAATACAGAGGACATGCTCATCCTCATGAATGTACACCGTCTATTACCACTCCACTTCTAGCATTAGCTATTCCTTCTATGTTTATTGGTTTTTTAGGCTCACCACTTATTCCAGGTGGAGATAAGTTCTCAGCATTTATTCATTATGGTGAACACCATGTACATCATGAATGGGGCTTTGGTGTATTCATGCATGAACTTCTTTCCATCCAAGGTTTAGTTCCATTGTTCACATTTATTATAGGCACGGTTTTAGCATATATGGTTTATGTAAAAGGACTTGGTTTAAACAAGTTTATAAAAGAAAATCTATCTCCTCTATACAAAGGTTCATTTAATAAGTGGTATATAGATGAAGCTTATTATGGCGTATTAAATAAAGTTATTATGCCTAGCTATCAGTATTTGTGGAAAATTATAGATAGAGTAATTATTGATGGATTCTTTGTAAATGGATCTGCATTTGTTGCTTCATTTGTAGGTGGAGTACTTAGATATACAGAAACAGGTAGAGGTCAATTTTATGCTCTTGTAATGTTTGCATCAGTATTAGTGGGAGTTGTAGTTTCACTCTTTAGATTTAGATAGGAGTTCAATATGGATTTAGGTAATTTTTTCTTACAGCATGCATTAAGCACTATCGTAATTCTTCCTATTATTGCAGCTGTAATAATTGCATTTCTTCCAGATAGAGAACCTCTTTGTAGAGCACTTGCACTTATTTTTTCATTAAATATCTTATTAAATGTATTTGTAATTATCTTTTCAAAGTTTGATCCGAATCTCACATCACTCCAGTACGTAGAAAGTTATAGATGGTTTGGTGACACGATTAGATTTAAGTTAGGTGTTGATGGTTTAAGCGTATCCATGGTCTTACTCATGGCAATACTTCTTCCTATTACTATTATTGCTAGTGAACCCATAGCAAAACAAAAACCAAAGTTTTATTATTCTATGTTAATGCTAGTTACTAC
>Ga0105164_10001374_pt1 | contig 15658 bp, 14 predicted proteins | sample VDWuncwatermetaG_FD_89674 | JGI IMG/M metagenome (GOLD analysis project Ga0105164, IMG submission 89674) | Wastewater microbial communities from Netherlands to study Microbial Dark Matter (Phase II) - VDW unchlorinated drinking water | ecosystem: Environmental > Aquatic > Freshwater > Drinking...
GTAGAGGACAAAGCAATCATTAACGCCAAGGCCGATGTCAATCAGCTTGTGCCGTTTAAGTACAAGTGGGCGTGGGATAAATACCTAGCCGCCTGTGCCAACCATTGGATGCCGCAAGAGGTCAATATGTCCTCCGACATTGCCCAATGGAAAAGTGGCGAGTTAACGCCAGATGAAATGCTGTTGGTGAAGCGCAACCTCGGCTTCTTTTCAACCGCAGATAGTCTGGCCGCCAACAACATTGTGTTGGGCACTTACCGCCACATCTCGAATCCTGAATGCAGACAGTATTTGTTGCGTCAGGCTTTTGAGGAGGCAATTCACACCCACGCTTACCAGTACATTGTGGAAAGTTTGGGTATGGATGAAGGTGAGATATTTAATATGTATCACGAAATTAAAAGCATTCGTGACAAGGATGAATTCTTGTTACCGTTTATTGATGTGCTCACAAATCCATCGTTCCAAACAGGGACGATGGAAAACGACCAAGCATTGCTGCGTAGCTTAATCGTGTTTGCGTGCATCATGGAAGGCATGTTCTTCTACGTCGGCTTCGTGCAAATTTTGGCATTGGGCAGGCAGAACAAAATGAAGGGCGCGGCTGAACAGTTCCAATACATCTTGCGCGATGAGTCTATGCACCTAAATTTCGGTGTTGATGTCATCAACCAGATTAAATTTGAAAACCCGCGTCTTTGGACAGAGGAGTTTAAGTTGGGTTTGGTAGCGTTGTTTCAGAGAGCAGTCGAGCTGGAATCAGCATACGCAGATGACACTATGCCGCGAGTCGTACTGGGTTTGAATGCTGGGATGTTCAAAGAGTATCTCCGATTCGTAGCCAATCGTCGTTGTCAGCAAATCGGCATCGATCCGCTGTATGAAAGCGCGAGCAATCCATTTCCATGGATGGCCGAAATGATTGACTTAAAGAAAGAGAAAAACTTTTTTGAAACTCGCGTAACGGAGTATCAAACTGGCGGTGCTTTATCTTGGGATTGAAATTTAATTTCTTGAAGCAATCGAGGTACACCGAAAATATATTTTGGAAAAGAAAAAGTCGGTATCGCGCGATGGGCTGGCAGATGTAAAGCTCGCGTTGCGGCTTATCGACGAGGAGGTTGTTGCGAGAATAGAGTTAAAGATGCTGCACTAATTCGCGGCTTTAATTTTTCTGCAATCTGTTTTCCAATTAACGCATTGTCAGGCAAGTAAGGGGTGAATAAGGTCAAGATTAACTGACGTTCAAGTTCATCCCTACCGCCTTCAATAACCGTCAGATGTGTGCGTGGATTTTTCATGTTCGCAGTCTAGCACGGTAATTTTATCAACCCAACGGGGACATCAATCCCCTTGGGGTTGTGTCCCCTTTTTTAATTAAAGGAGACACAAAATGAAACATCTAATCGGTCCATTTGGGCTAGTACAAACACTGAGTAGTGATACTCAGAATATACGACACATCAATGCTGATCTTGGAACTGGGAAACCATTCTCGTACACCATCATTGCCACAGTACGGACGGTTGACGAACTGACCCAGGAAGAAAACTTGGCAACTGCAAAGTTGCTTCAGTTGGCGCCAGAGTTGCGCGATGCGTTAGCGGCATTTGTAGATGACATTGAAGGTCGTGTTGGGGAAATTCCAGAAGACTTCGATGCCTACCGCAATGCCATAGCGTTGCTGGGGAAATTGGATAAACAGTGCAACACATACCTGTTGCAGGATGGCACAAAAACCACAAGCACGTACATGGGAAACCAATATGCGTGCAAGTTTTGCGGTTCTTCAGAAGTCTTGTACCAGCAAGGTGTTGATGATGCTTCTTGTCAGGACTGCGGCAAATGGCAGAACGATAGAGTGCCTGCATAAAATTTGTACGAATTAGAAGGGGAGCAATATACCTTGGTGCAGATTAAAACCGACATTCGCCAGATAGCTGATGATTATGCTGGAGGCAACGGCAACATTACCGGTGCAGTAGTTGAAGTAATGAACGGCGAATACAAAGAGGTTTGGGTAACCCAATCCTCAAGGCCGTTTGAATCGAAGGCTGTGTATAAGAGAGTGTTGTAGTCAAGCGTCAAAGCAGCAAACCCAACGGGGACACTAATCCCCTTGGGGCATGGTGTCCCTTTTTTTGTTTTATAAAAAAGGAGAATCACCATGTACCACTACGAAAGCAATACAAAACGCTTTAAAAAATATAGCGGGAAAGGCGATATTCGCTCATACCGTCCTCCTAAAGGGTGGTCTGCTCTTGCATATCACACTGAGCAACACCCGATGACCGGATCGCATATTGGTAAGTCAGAATGGTGGATTAAAGAAACCAAGGGGGCAAACTAATCATGGGAAAACCAGATTGGAATACCTTATTTGAGCAAGCGTTGTCAGTGCCGGGAACGATGTCAAAAGCGTATTCGGTATTTCACGAATACAGCTTGGGCAACAGCTTCTTGGCGGCCATGCAATTAACCACACGCAATCTGCCGATCTCACCGATTGCGAGCTTTAGCAGATGGAAAGAGCTGGGTCGCATGGTCAAAAAAGGCGAAAAGGCAATTGCACTGTTGATGCCAGTTACCGTTAAGTCGACACCGAAAGACGAAGGCGAAAACGTAGCGAGTAGCAGTGTCGAAGAATCAAATCAATCAGCCAAAAATTCAGGGCGCACTATTTTCATCCTGAAAAATAACTGGTTTGCACTGTGTCAAACGGAGGGCGCGGAATATGTGCACGAAGTTATCATTCCAAACTGGGATAAAGCGAAAGCGTTGTCCACACTAGGAATCACAGAGCATGATTTTTCCATAACAGATGGCAACTGTCAGGGATATGCCATTCCAAATAAGAAGACAATTTCCATTAACCCGCTTGCGGCGTTGCCATGGAAAACAACTTTTCATGAAATGGCGCACTGCCTGCTGCACACATCAGAAGCACAAATGGCCGATGGTGAGGTGTTGCAGAAGTGTATCAAGGAAGCCGAAGCCGAAAGTGTTGCCTATTTGTGCTGTGCAACTTTGGAATTACCTGGGCTGGAACAAAGCCGAGCGTACATCCAAGACTGGCTGGAATTCAAGGAGCAATCCGAGGATTTCCAGAAGAAAAGTGCAGCAAGAATATTTTCAGCAGCCAACAAGATTCTCAAAGCGGGTGCTGAGTCTGCGAAAGTAGAGGAGGGGGGCAATGAGTAATCGTGTAATAAACATCAGAAACTCCGACGAAAGAAAGATCATCGACAAGCTTCATCGTCTAAGTCTAAAAATTCAACGGGACTATGGAATTAAATATCGCGTCAAATTTGTCGCGCTAGCCTTCAAGCATGGATTGGTAGAAGCAATAGGCAGTTACCAACTGTGGGATGAAGGATGGCAGGGCTTAGGTTCGCGAGCGTTTGATACCTGTTTCGAGATGGGAGATGCTGAAGCTGTGATCGCAATGGTTGTGACGCAAGCCAAAAGTGAGGGATTTTTGGATGCAATCCGCAATTTCTGCAACACTCAGGATACTTATGAGCGTTGGCTAGGGTATGCGGATAAGCAGTAGAAGCTACTTTATATTTTAATCAACCCGAAGGGATACACCTATCCCTTCGGGGCTGGTGTATCTCCAATGGTTACAACCCAGGAGATACAAAATGCAATTACAAAATATTTCACGTATGCGTGTGGGCAACATTCGTCAAGGGAGAAATCCTCGCACATATTTTGATCCCGTTGAAATGGCCGAAATGGAAGCGTCTGTCTCTGAAAAGGGCGTGATTCAACCCATTTTGATTCGTCCAATAAATGACTGGTTTGAAATTGTTGCCGGTGAACGTCGTTGGCGTGCTGCTACGAAAGTGCTTGGACAAGATTATGAAATTCCAGTCTTAGTCAAAGACATTTGTGATGAGGAAGCTGATGAGTTAGCACTGGTTGAGAATTGTCAACGCGCTAACATGAGCCCGACCGAAGAAGCCTTAGCAGCAGCCAAGATTCTAGGACGCTGTGAAGGCAACCGTGACGAAGCAGCAAAACGGCTTGGTTGGTCGCGCAATACGCTGGACAAGCGACTGGCTCTGATGAACTGTAGTCCATCTGTGATGATCGCACTTAATAAACGCAAGATTCAATTGGGTCACGCTGAGTTGTTGGCGGCTGTACCCAAGGACAAGCAGGAAAAGGCGATTGTTAATCTACTGGCACAAACAACACTTCCAAGTGTTGCTGTGTTCAAGGCCGGATTGGAGCAAATTTCACAGTTGATGGCGGCGGCGATTTTCGACAAGTCAGAATGTGCAAGCTGCCCCCACAACAGTGGGAATCAGCAAGCATTGTTTGCCGAAGCCGTTTCTGACGGACACTGTACGAATAGTCCATGTTACGACCTAAAGACTGAAGCGGTGTTGGAAGCCAAGAAAAAATCCTTGGAAGAAAACTATCCTCGCGTGGTCATCGTGCGTCCTGGCGAAAACAACACGGTCATAAAATTGGTGGCTGAAGGTGCAACCGGTGTTGGTGCAACACAAGCATTGGCATGTCGTGGCTGCAAATCATTCGGAGCAGCGATTAGTGCAGTGCCCGGAAAAGTGGGTAATGTTTATGAATCGCAATGTTTTGATTCTTCGTGCCACACCAAGAAGGTCGGTGAACGCTTGTTGGCGGAAAAGAAGGTGGCTGCAAAGCTGGCGACTGATTCAACAACAACCAAGCTGACTGATGCAACGTCTGGCGATGGCAAGGGTGCGGAGAAATCCAACCCCACTTCCAAGGCTGCCGTGACATCGGTTCAAGACACACAGCGTGTCGTGGACTATCGAGTCGGTATCTGGCGCAAGGCGTTGAAGAAAGAGTTGTTCGCTGATGCACATAAAAATCTGTGCCTACTCATCGGTGTATTGATGACGCGCGGCGGTTCTAATGTGTCATCTACAAAACTGGCTTCTGGTTTTGAGTCGCTATCATCACAAAAGCCGCCCAGCAATAATGTTGGGGAAGCTGCGACGATGGTGGCGAACGTTGACGACACGGTGCGATCACAAATGTTGTCTGGGATTGTTATCTCAATCACGGATAGCATCGACAAATCGCATCTGCCGGAAATGCTCCAGTTCATGCAAGTGGATTTGGCAAAACACTGGAAGCTGAACGCAGAGTTTCTTGATCTGCTCACCAAGAGTGAGATCGAGGTTATTGCGGAAGAGCTTGGACTGAAGGCCGCGCATGGTGAGAAATACGCCAAAGCAAAAAACGGCAAGAAGGACGAGTTTATAAAAGCACTGATGGAAATCGAAGGCTCCGTTTACGAAGGCAGGATTCCAAAGGTGTTACAACATGTAGTAAGTTAATTTTCACCCACCCCTTCTGGGGTGGCTTTTTAAGACGTATTCGGTGAGTGCTTCTTAAAAAGAATTCATGCCCAACGCTTATGCGTTGAGTTGATATTGGTGGCTGGCCAATCTAAATAAACAGAAGACACGCAAGTGTTAATGAATCACCCAAAGCAGTACCAACCCAACGGGGACATCAATCCCCTTGGGGCATGGTGTCCCTTTTTTTGTTTTACAAAAAAGGAGATCACCATGAGATTGAAAAAAAATAGTGCATCCATTATGTGGCTGCCAGGATTTGATCCAGAAGTGGAACAGCAGCAGGAAGTGCAAGCACTGGTCGTGCCTGTAGCAGTAGCCAACAGGTCTTTGCAAGCTAAAATCATTCAGTTTCCTAAGATGGTTTCAGCTCTAGTCAAAGTCCTGTGGCCGCGTCTAAATACCGAAGCTTTGTCCAGTTTATCGGGCGTGGTTTCAAAATTTGACGCGAACATTTCTGCAATCGAACTCTTGCGTAAGTTAGAGGGCGAAAAAAAACAGCCGACCATAGAGGAGCGGGACGTTCTCAACTGCTACACGGGTTGGGGTGGCATTCCGCAAGCGTTCAATGACGACCAAAAAGATGAAGCGTGGGTTACTCGCGCCAAAAATCTCAAGGCGTTATTGAAAGAAGACGAACACCGTTCTGCCGAAGCCAGCACACCAAACGCCCACTACACCGCACCAGAAGTTATTGATGCAATGTGGTGCATGGTGGAGAGGCTTGGTTTCAGGGGCGGCCGCGTTCTTGAGCCGTCTGCGGGAGTTGGGTATTTCATTGGTGCGATGCCGCAAAAAATCGCCCAAAAAAGTACCATCACAGCAATTGAACTCGATCATATCTCTGCGCGCATCCTTAAGGCTCTTTACGGGGATTTCGGGGTAAACGCAATACAAAGCGGGTTTGAGACTGTAAATCTGCCTGATGCGTTTTACGATCTGGCCATCTCGAATGTTCCATTCGGGAATTACCAAGTACCGGAATTGCGCAACGTACCTTATGCCAATTTTCTGATCCACGACTACTTCTTTGCAAAAGCGATGGAGGTTGTCAGGCCGGGCGGGCTGGTGGTGTTCATCACGTCCTCAGGTACGTTGGACAAGTGTGACGACAAGGTGCGGCAATATCTTGGCAGCAAAGCAAATTTGGTGGCGGCAGTTCGCTTACCCAATACCGCTTTCAAGAAAATTGCCAACACGGTAGTGACAACCGACATACTGGTGCTGCAAAAACCGCTTGAAGGACGCAGCAGTAAAAAAGGTTGGATGGAAACAATCGTTCTGCCGGAAACATCCCCAATCTACGGGGAATTCAAGGATTATTGGAGGCATCAAGAAATATCGTGCAACCAGTATTTTGCTGACAACCCTCAATGGGTCATTGGCAAACTTGCACTGACTGAAAATGGCTACCAGAAATCGACTGGCTGCATATTCGAGGGCATCCTTGAAAGCGCACTGGCCGAAAAGGTGTCCATGCTGCCGGAAGGTATCTATGCAGCGATTCAGGAAGTCGAAGAGAAGAAGGATGTTTTTCTTCTGGGGTATAACACCCAAGGTCGCCCAGGTTTCAGGGTGATTGACGGCAAGGTGTATGAGACCAATGATGGGTTGGAAGCGTCGCGATTTATTGCGCCGCAAAAAACGCTGGAACGCATCGCGGGCATGTGCGTCATTCGTGATGCGGCACACAAGATTGTTCGGGAACAAGTAGAAACCGAGGATGAGGAGATTCTTGCCGCTCACCGGTTGATGCTGAATATCGAATATGACAACTTTGTTGCTAAATGTGGGAGCATTCACACCAAGGCAAACAGGGCTGCTTTCAAAGGCGATCCTGATCTGCCGTTGTTGATGTCGCTGGAACGATGGGATGAGGAAACTCAGACCGCCGAAAAGGCAGACATCTTTTTTCAGCGCACGGTGGGGATGTTCAAAAAGGTTGATCATTGCGAAACCTCGGAAGAGGCATTGCTGGTTAGCCTGACTGAGTGTGGCCACGTCGTCGAAAATCGAATTGGTGAATTGCTTGGGAAACCGGGTAGTGAAGCCATGAAGGAACTCGAAGCGTTGGGCGCAGTATTCCTCGATCCGCAAACCGACAATTGGGAAACCAAAGACAGTTATCTTGCCGGTAATGTTCGTAATAAATTATCTGCTGCCAAGGTGTCGGGCGAGCGTTACATCCGAAATGCGCAAGCATTGGAAGCCGTGATTCCAGATGATTTAACACCAAGCGAAATCAGTGCGCGCATTGGTTCCACATGGGTACCGACGAGCGATTACGGAGCATTTCTTGATGAAATTCTGGAGTGCAATGGAAGCGCCGTGGCATTTAATCAGACAGCAGGCGCGTGGAATATCGACATGCCTTACAGCAGCAAGTATTCGATAGCTTCTACGCAGACGTTTGGAACCGAGCGGGTAAATGCAGCAACCTTGTTCGACCAAGCGTTGAATCAAACCGTGCCGACCGTGCATGATCCTGATCCTGTTGATAGTGACAAGCGTGTGGTCAACCAAAAGGAGACCATCGCTGCACGCGAGAAGCAGCAGTCACTCAAGGAGAAATTCCAAGAGTGGCTGTGGTCAAATCATGAGCGGGAACTAAGGCTAGCAAGGCTTTACAACGATACATTCAACAGCGTTGTGCTGCGCCGGTTTGATGGTCAGCATCTGGTGTTGCCGGGATACTCCCAGACAGTCAGACTGCACGATCATCAGCGGGATGCCATCTGGCGTATTGTTGCAAGTCAATTGAACACTTTGCTTGCTCATGTTGTTGGGGCAGGCAAAACACTGACTTGTATCTGTGCTGGCATGGAGCTTCGTCGTATGGGCAAGGCAAGCAAACCGTTGTATGTGGTTCCAAACCATATGCTTCACCAGTTTGCAGCCGAGTTTCTGCGTGCGTATCCTGGAGCCAACATTTTGATTGCGTCGAAAGACGATCTTCAGGGCGACAAGCGTCGTCAGCTTCTATCGCGTATCGCTACCGGCGATTGGGATGGTGTGCTGATTACGCATGCTTCGTTCGAGCGCATCAAGATGAGTGATGGATTCATGGAGGAATATATCCAGAATGAAATCGACCTCATTGAAGATGCCATTCTTTCTGAAAAGCAGGATCGTAGTAATCGCATCATCAAAGAGCTGGCTCGTGCGAAAAAATCATGGGAAGCAAAGCTGGCGAAACTGTCAGGCAAAAACAAGAAGGATGAAATTTTATCCTTTGAGCAACTGGGCATCGACTGGATGTTTGTCGATGAAGCGCATCTGTTCAAGAACTTGTGGCGGTTCAGCAAGATGACACGGGTTGCCGGGTTGCCTAACAGCAATTCGGAACGGGCATTCGACATGTTCGTCAAGACTCGTAGCGTCATGGCAAAACACAAGGGCAGAGCAGGCGTGGTTTTTGCGACTGGCACGCCGGTGTCTAATAGCATGGCCGAGCTGTGGGTTATGCAGCGATACCTGCAACCGAAGACGATGGAAGCCTTTCAGGTGGGGATGTTCGACACTTGGGCGGGCAACTTCGGAGAGTCGGTAACGGCTCTGGAGCTGTCTCCAGATGGCAGAGGCTACCGGATGCACACCCGTTTCGCGAGGTTCGTCAATCTTCCAGAACTGATGTCAATGTTCTGTGAGGTGGCGGATATTCGCACTGCGGAGATGCTGAAATTACCGGTGCCGGAAGCGCATAAGGAAACAGTAACAATTAAGCCGACAGATGACTTGAAAGCACTCGTCCAAACCCTCGTGGAGCGGGCAGAAGCAATCAGGAACGGCAGCGTAAAACCTTCCGAGGACAATATGCTGTCCGTGACCAACGATGGCCGCAAGGCTGCGTTAGATATGCGCCTGATTGATTCATTTGCTGAGGTCGAGAATGGCAAGGTGAACCATTGTGCCGCGAAACTATTCGGCATCTGGGGGGAAACCAAGCTGTTCCGTGGAACGCAAATTGTGTTCTGCGACCTGTCCACTCCGGTGGAAAACGGTCGATTCAGTGTGTATCAGGCGTTGCGTCAAAATCTACTGGGGAGAGGCGTTCCAATCGAGGACATTGCCTTCATTCACGACTACGATAGCGATTCCGCCAAGGAAGAGCTTTTCAAAGCCGCGCGTGATGGGCGTGTCCGCATCATTCTGGGCAGCACGCAGAAGATGGGGGTTGGGACAAACATCCAGACCAGACTGACGGCACTGCATCATCTGGATGCCCCGTGGCGGCCATCTGATGTGGAACAAAGGGAAGGTCGCATTATTCGTCAGGGCAACCTGAACGAGCGTGTGCGCATCTTCCGCTATGTAACCGAAGGTTCGTTCGATGCGTACATCTGGCAGACGCTTGAGACTAAGGCGAGATTCATCGCACAAGTCATGCAAGGGGATACCGGGATGCGTAGCGCAGAGGATGTTGAATTGGCCGCGTTGTCTTATGCGGAGGTGAAAGCACTGGCATCGGGCAATCCGCTGGTGCTGGAAAAAGCGGGTGTCGATACCGAGCTTGCCAAGCTGTCGTTGCTCCGGTCTCAATGGGATCAGCAACAATGGCGCAACAAGCAGGAACTGGCAACCTTGCCATGTCGAATCAAACTTATCCAGGACAGGATTACCGTCACTGAGTCCGACATAGCTTACCGACAAGACGTATCTGGTAGCAAATTCCTGATTGAAGTAGAGGGGATTCGCTATACAGACCGTGCCGAAGCGGGAAAGGCACTTTTGCACGCTGTGTATGGAGTGAAGGCAGACGGTGATCGGATAGTGGGTCAGATTGCCGGATTCCGTGTTGCCGTACAGTTTTCTGCATTAAAGGAAATTGGCAGGCAACTGGTTGTTCTGGGAGGTGTTGAGTATCGGTGCGGCCAAGCGGAATCAGCGCAAGGTTTTGTTCGAGTACTCGAAAACTCACTCAACCGGATGGAACAGCTACTCCTAGAAGAGCAGGAGTATTTGGCCAGAACGGAGAAACGCATGTCTGACATTCATGCCGAAGCCGCAAAGCCTTTTGACAAGGCTGCGCGGTTGGAGTGGTTAAAGCATCGGCAACGAGAAATTGAAGCTGCGCTTGACTTAAACAAGGGCGATAACACTGCCGTTGAAGAGACGGCGGAAGTAGTCTAAAGTTATGCCACCCCTTTTGGGGTGGCTTTTTAAGACGTATTCGGTGAGTGCTTCTTAAAAAGAATTCATGCCCAACGCTTATGCGTTGAGTTGATATTGGTGGCTGGCCAATCTAAACAAACAGAAGATGCACAAGCATCAAGCAACACCTAAAGCAGTACCAACCCGAAGGGACATCAATCCCTTCGGGGCATGGTGTCCCTTTTTTTGTTTTACAAAAAAGGAGAGCACCATGGATAGAGAAGAAGTGAACGATTTTTTGAGATTTCTCGAACAGGCATCTGTTCAGGAGATTGAGAAAGCAAAGGAAGAGATGAAAGCACTTCTGGCGCAAGTTGACGGGAATGCCGCCGCAGACGTTAGGTTTTGTCTGCGACTGGTTGACCAAGAACTGGTTGCGCGTGCGGATTTATTCCGCTTGCAAGCCCGCCAGTAATAATTGAAACCATCGGGCGACGCGGCTGCATTTTCGACATCAAGTCGTCGAATGTGGCCGTGTCTCTCCGAAGAATCGCAGATAAGGCTTTTTGCCCCATCTCATTGCGATAACCATCAATAACCGTCAATTGTGTGCGTGGATTTTTCATGTGCGCAGTCTAGCACGGTAATTTTATAAACCCAACGGGGACACCTATCCCCGTTGAGTCATGGTGTCCCCTTTTTTAATTAAAGGAGACACAAAATGCAAAAAGTTTTTGATATTTACACTGATCCCGGTCATGGATGGATGGCAATAAAAAAACAGCTACTCGTTAAGCTTGAAATTGCCTCAAAAATTACCTCATTCAGCTACCAACGTGGCGACACGGCGTACTTGGAAGAGGATTGTGATATTTCTATATTTTTTGATGCCTACTTAAAGCATACCGGAGAAAAACCGGTCTTCAAGGAACATCACACTGACAAACAATCAAAGATTCGTAGTTACGATTCTTATTGTTTTGAAGTTATATCTGCCCGTGATTTTACTGCTGATATGGGAGTGAATTTGAATACAAGCCCAATCGAAAGAGCAGCGAGGATGGTCTGTTAAATGGCTGCATTTGTATCAATTAACAGATAGCAAACGAACGTAGTGCATGAGTAAATTTTATGCGCTGCGCTCGGTAAAGTAACGTTTCAAAACCCGAAGGGACACCTATCCCTTCGGGGCATGGTGTCCCTTTTTTTATGTAGCACCGAAAAAGGAGAATCACCATGTTCAAAGCACTTCAACCACTACTAGCCACCTTGGCTAGCTTGACCGTTTCTTTGGTCGCAAACACGGATGGCACGATTACAGTGACAGTCATCCCCAGAGGCGGCAAGGAAGGCAGCACTCTAAATAGTCCGCTCACACTCACTGGCACGCCGGAGGAGTTGAATGCGGGATTCGTAGGATGTTTGGACAGCTATATTCCCAAGCATCTTACCTTGTCAGAGCAACTGGCTGCGACAGAAGCAATTCTGGAAGCGGCGCAAAAGGAAGCCACTGACAAAGCGAAAAAGTCAATCGCCAAGCCAACTAAAAAATCATCTGCTCCAGTCGTTGAAAATTCAGGCGATTCGGGTGATGAAGGCGAAGGTGATGATAATGACGATGTTGCTGAACACCGCACTACATCGACTTCATCCAGTCCAGCAACATCAACAAACACCGCAACGACTACTGCACCAGCAGCGCCGTCGTTGTGGGATTAAGGGGAGGATAACGAAATGGCTATCCAAACCACAATCTTGACTCGCACTTTTTCATATAGCGGATTGACACTGCCTGATCCAGGTAAAGGTCTTTCGCTTGAAGCGGTACGCGATGTCTACGCATCAACCTACCCCGAACTAATCTCAGCCTCCATCGAGGGGCCGGAAAAGAAGGGGGACAACTTAGTCTACACGTTCAAAAAGGGCGTGGGGACGAAAGGCTGATCATGGGGTCATCACTGAAATCAAGGCTACAAGCCTTATCCAAGGATGACTCTTCAACCAAGCAAGCAGGGCTAGTGATAGCCTCGCCTGCCAATGAAGAGGAGAAATTATGCGTAATAGCATTAGTTCAGCTCGTGCGCTCGTCAAACAGAGCGCGGAAGGAAAACATGTTGCTGCCTCCATCGGGGGCTTTGCCACTTGTTTTCTGACACTTCCCTGCATCGATCAGAATGTACCAGTTAAATCGGTGCAAGTTGAAAATGAAGGAGAGTGGTTGTTGGCTGCCAAGATGTGTGCTGATCTGGTTGAGGATGACGATCTCGTTGTCCATAACAAGACATCGGCGCGCGACATCATCAGTCAATCGTTATCTGTGTGGGCTTCCAAGCACTGTGCAGATATAAGGGTGCTGGATAAGTTCGCGCTTATCGCCAGTCTGGATCGAGATGCTTTCGGTCTGGATTTGGACGGTGAGTCAGAAAAGAAATACCTGTACATCGGGTTTCAATCACAGCAGACAACGCCACACATCAATATCAAGGCGAAAGTCGAGATGTTGGAGTTGAAGCATCCGGGTCTCGGTCGTACCGCAGTTAGCATCGCGGAATTGGCCAGTTACCGGACGTTCACAGCGTTCACGCCACAAGTAGCTTTTCATCTCGCTTCAAACCTTTATTGGTGCGGAGCAGAAAACGATGAAGACTTCTTGGAGGAGATTAAGTTGCTCGAAGATGAAGGTGAGCTTGACGAAAATAGGTTGTTGCCAAGCCAGTTCTTAGCCTCATTCCCAACCTATATTTTGCACGGAAACGTGCTTGAACGTGATGCGCTTCAACGCATCGCAACAGGCACTGAAGCGTCGGGAGAAACGGCACAGGTCATTTTGTCCATTATGGATTTGATTGACATTAATGCTGGATTTGACTTCCTCCAACAAGATAGCGATTCGGTCTTTTTTTCCTGCTACATAGGGACAGGTGACGACATGCTGGGTCGTGTGCTGGATGATTTTTACGAAAGCACGAGTGGTGGTGATTACACCGATATGTATGGAGTTGCGGGAGTCCAATTAAACAAGAAGGCTTTCCAGAAATGGAAGGCTGAAATGGAGAACGGCTTCGCGCTCTACACACAACTTGATCGGCTGATGCGTTGCATTGGCGATGTTCAATAAAGGAGGCATCATGCAAATAGAAGCATCATGTATGTCGAGCACTCAAAAAGAGTACCAGATGTCCAACGCGATCTTGTTGTATAGAGAAAACGCTGGACAGGCAGTATTCGCTTCAGTGCATGATATTAAAACAAGCAAAGAGGGCGTGGCAACCATCAAGGCGGGTACACCGATCTCCAAGACGGGTCTGCTGGAGATGATGCAAACCCTTGTGCCGGAGAACTTTGCACCGGCGGAGTTGTTGGGCAATCACATTCTTGCCAAGGGCGGCGACCACCTAGTGTGGTTCTGCAAAGCCCAGAAGCGTCAGGTGTGGTTCAAAAACGATGAGATTGGGCAAGATGTAAACGCAAATACTCAGCATCCCGGACTGGTGTTCATCATCGGCAAGGGTCACTGGTATGTGTTCGCCGTAAAAGGCAACAAGCGTCCAACATTAAGCTCGCCACTGTATGTCGCTCCATACCTCAACGTATGGGCAGGTGGACGCATTTGCACTGGCAACATCGAAACGCCGAAAGGCCGGATGAAGTTCAGTACAGAGGCATGGGAAGAGGCTTTTTTCAGGAGCTATTTCACCCATCCCAACATCCACAAAAAAGGTGCGCTAACAATTTATCGCGGCGGGATATTCGCGCTATGGCGTGCGTTGATGAAAGGTCGAAAATTTCCGACCGAATCATTAGTGCCCGCCGGTGAAACTTTGGGTCAGGCATTTGAAAGGACGGTGCAGTATGGACAGTCGTGATGTTGCGCTGCAAAGCGTGATGACCACGGTTATGGTGCCACGCTACACCGAAATGGAAAAACTTGACACACCCGGCAATCGAATTTTGATGGCCGCGAATGGAGTGTGGTTGGAAGTGTGCCGCGCATGGCTGTACGCACGAGTACAAATTGCACCCCCCATGAACATCCCTGTTCCATATGGCGATGTGACTGAGGCGATGCAATTCAGCTTTGGCAAACTGCCGCGTACATGGGTTGCTCAATTTTTCGAGCAAGCCCGTGAGCTTAGTCCTAATGAGTGTGCTGCTTGGGTCGTTTGGAATCAACAGACGAACGAGTGGAAACTGATGATGCTTGAGGAGCTGTCAGTTGGTCATAGCCATGTTCAATCCAACCTGCCTACATTGGAGGAAGGTGAACACATGGTTATTGATTTACATTCACACGGGCTGCTGGGTGCTTTTTTTTCCAGTACCGATAACTTTGATGACCGAGGCGAAGTAAAGATCGCGGGAGTCATTGGCAACTTAAACAAGCCGGAGGTGACGACATCATTTCGCCTCTGTGCGAACGGGATGTTTGTGTCACTTCCATTTGAAAGCTCGCAAGAGCAGGAAGGAGTCACATGATCCATCACATCGAACCACGCCTGCTCACGCGGGCTATAAAAGTGATGTTGATTGGCGCGGGGGGCACAGGTTCACACGTCTTGCGACGGTTGGCCAACATGCACCTTGCGATGGTCGAGCTAGGACATCCCGCAGGCTTGGATGTCTTGGTGATCGATCCAGACACGGTGTCTAAAAGCAACGTAGGTCGGCAGAATTTTTGGCCAGCCGATGTCGGGCAGCCGAAGGCCGAAATACTGGTCAACCGCTGTAATTTGTTGATGCAAACTGGCTGGCAGGCAGATATAGGAAAGGTCACTGACCGTTCGTATTTTATGCAACCAGACATCGTGATCGGATGCGTCGATAACAGGAAGGGCAGGGCGGCGATACTCAATGCAATTAAGCGCAGTGTATCTCGTTCAGCCTGCTACTACTTGGATATTGGCAATCGTGAACATGATGGACAAGCGATATTTGGTGAGGTCTTCGGTGAGAACTACAAACGAGAAAATCGTTTACCTCACATCGCAGACCTTTATCCAGACATCATTGATGCGTCGCTAGATGATAAGGACACCACGCCCAGCTGTAGTTTGGCTGAAGCGTTGGAAAAACAATCATTGTTTATCAACGACACGATGGCGAACGCAGCCTGCAATTTGTTGTGGGAGCTATTTCGTTACGGACAGATCACGCATCACGGCCAATTCGTCAACATCAAGTCAGGGCGGGTAACGCCACTGGCCATCGAC
>Ga0105164_10001376_pt1 | contig 15650 bp, 13 predicted proteins | sample VDWuncwatermetaG_FD_89674 | JGI IMG/M metagenome (GOLD analysis project Ga0105164, IMG submission 89674) | Wastewater microbial communities from Netherlands to study Microbial Dark Matter (Phase II) - VDW unchlorinated drinking water | ecosystem: Environmental > Aquatic > Freshwater > Drinking...
GCAGACAAAATGCCCACACCAAGCGGCTTACCGAGAATTAATTGATCCCCCTCTTGTGCACCCGCATTACTTTTGACTTTTGATGGATGCACCAAACCCATTACCACCAAGCCATAAATCGGCTCGGTAGAATCAATCGTATGCCCACCCGCAACTGGGATACCCGCCTCAGCACAAATCGATTCACCCCCTTTAAGAATTTGTCCGATGACCTCCACCGGCAGTTGGTTAATCGGCATACCAACCAGTGCCAGCGCCATAATCGGCGTGCCGCCCATCGCATACACATCCGAGATGGCATTGGTCGCAGCGATACGCCCAAAGTCGTAGGGATCATCCACGATAGGCATAAAAAAATCGGTCGTCGCGATTAACGCTTGCTCCTCATTTAATTTATAAACGGCGGCATCATCCCCTGTTTCAATGCCGACCATTAACGCTTGGGGGATAGGAAAGCCACCCGAATTCTTGAGAATTTCAGCCAACACGCCCGGGGCAATTTTGCAGCCGCAACCGCCGCCATGCGAGAAAGAAGTCAGTTTAATATGATTACTATGCGGAAAATTCATGGGAGTCTTTAAATGCCTGCTTGAGGAAATTAGGTCGTGCTGCACACTTGCTGCCAATGCCCAGAACGTCCACCGAGTTTCTCTAGCAAGCAAACATCGGTAATCACCATCCCTCTATCCACCGCTTTGCACATGTCGTAAATCGTTAGCAGCGCCACGCTGACTGCGGTGAGAGCTTCCATTTCCACGCCCGTTCTACCCAGTGTGGCAGCGGTCACTGTACATTGCACGAGGCTGTGTTCTACATCTAGGTTGAATGCCACCTCCACTTTGCTAAGGGCTAAAGGATGGCACAGCGGAATTAATTCAGCCGTGCGCTTGCTGGCTTGAATTGCGGCAATGCGCGCCACACCGAGTACATCGCCCTTGCTAGCCGCGCCGCTAGCAATTAATTCAAATGTGCTGGGTAACATTGTGATCTGGCCTGTAGCACGCGCCATACGTTGCGTTTCTGCTTTGCCCGCAATGTCTACCATGTGCGCTTGTCCGGCTGCGTCAAAGTGTGTGAGGGATGTTGAAGCGGAATTTGCCATTTAAATTTTCCTGAATAAATGAATTAAGCGGGCTTGTCTTCCCAACGCGCTGTGCGCCGTTCGTCCGACTCGCGTGTTTCTAACCAATGCGTGCCTTTGTTGGTTTGTTCGCGTTTCCAAAATGGTGCATCCGTTTTTAAAAAATCAATTATATATTCACAGGCAGAAAATGCTTCTGCACGATGTAATGCGGCGGTTGCCACCAAGACAATTTGCTCGCCCGGCGCAAGCTGCCCCACACGGTGAATGACGCGCACGCCCAGCAAATTCCAACGCGTGCTGGCTTCGCTAATGATTTTACCCAAGGCTTTTTCAGTCATGCCGGGATAGTGTTCGAGATAAATATTTTCGATATTTCCACCGTTGCTAAAGTCGCGCACTAGACCTGTGAAGCTAACTAATGCGCCGATCTGCGCGGTATTACCTCGCAATGCAGCGAGCTCCGAATTCAAGTCAAAATCTTTTTCTTGGATGGATACACTCATATTTATCCGCCAGAAATCGGGGAAAATATCGCTACTTCATCGCCCGCTTTGATCGGGCTATTCGGCTTGCAAAACTCTTGATTGATGGCGCAGCGCACGCGATTTTCGGCTAACGCTTGTTGCCAATTTTCACCGCGTAATTTTAGCCAAGCCAGCAGATCAGCCAATGTTTTTGAGCCTTCTGGTAGCTCATCTGGCAGATCAACCGATTCACGCGAAATCCTTAATATCTCACTAGGACGGCCAAAATAGAGTAGTTCAATTTTCAAAATTTATTCCTTGTTTAGGGTGCTTCTAAAAATTCAAATTGCTAAGCCAGGCCAAATTATTAACAAATGGGGCGCGAATAAAAAATCATGACGACGCATATGTTTGATATGTTAGGAGTCATTTTTTATGAGCAACACAGCATGGCGACGGTGCGTGGTTGTTGCCGATTCATCGGCTTTACAACCACGGCCTACCCCTTGCGGGTGGAAGTTGGATTTTTAGATGCGCCCTTCAGTCATCTTCGTACTCATTATTTTCCTCGGCCAGTGCGAAATATTTTATGACAAAAGCCGCGATTTGATGCGGGTCATTGATATTTAATATCGGCAGTGAAGTAGCTTGTGGATAGTCGGTTACCAGCGCGATGATGTGCTTGTCTGACGGGTACAGATAGGGATGCAAAGCCGCTTTGCGATGCACCTCCAACTTGGGGATATGGGCGAATTTATACCCTTCCACCAATACTAAATCGCACGGAGCGAGTCGGCGACATAAGTCTTGCAGCATCGGCTCAGTTTCTGCACGCAGCTCGTGCATAATGGCCCAACGCTGGCTAGAGGCGATGAGCACCTCGCCCGCCCCCGCTGCGCGATGCCGGTAGCTGTCTTTACCAGGCTGGTCTATATCAAAATCATGATGGGCGTGTTTGATGACGGAAATACGCAGGCCGTGTTGCGTCAGCAGGGGAATTAATTTTTCTAGCAGCGTGGTTTTTCCGCTGCCTGAATAACCCGCCAAGCCTAAAATTTTTCTATTGAATATTTTTTCGTCAGACATAAAGCAACTTCACTCCTGCCAGTAACAACACCACACTCAGCACGCGGGCGATGCTGCTCATGGCTAATGAGCGGCTACCTAAGCGCGAGCCCAAAAATCCGCCAATCAATACGGGCAATGCCAACCATATAATTATTTCAGGGAAAGCGTGCGTGGCTTTCGCCGAAAATCCAATTAAGCCCGCAATGGAATTCAGTAAAATAAACGGGGCGGATACCGCCGCCGCGTGCCGTGCATTAGCCCACCCCAACAACAATAATAAGGGTGTGAGAAAAATGCCGCCGCCCACGCCGATCAATCCCGAAATTAGACCAATCGCTGCGCCCGCGATCAAAGCGAAGGCGAGATTGGGCGCATGCTCCACCGCTCCATGAACAGGTTTGATGCCGATGCGTAAAGCTGAAAAAATAAGCGCGAAACCCATCAACCAATTAAACCACTGCGTCGGTAATTGTATGTATCCGCCCAGCAGCGCGAGCGGCACGGAGCTTAATATAAAAGGTAAAAATAGCGTACGCCGAAAATGTCCTGCACTATAAAAATGCAGCGTTGCGACGAACGACACAATCACATTCAGGCTCAATGCAATCGGTTTAATTTCCTGCGGAGCCATTCCCAGCAACACCATTACGCCGATGTACGCCGATGCGCCGCCATGACCCGTAACCGAGTACAGCATGGCAATCATAAAAAATGTTGCAATAAGGATGAATAAAGTAGCTTCCATTTTTATTACCTTAAAATCGTCTGTAATCCCCAGCCTGTTTGGTAAGGCGCAATGTCTAATTTTTGTGGCGCGCCAGTTATTTCGTTTAATATAATTTCTGCACTGGCCGGGGCCATGGTCACCCCATAACGAAAATGGCCGCTGTTGATATATAAATTTTCCACATGAGGGTGGCGACCAATAGCAGGAATGTTGTGTGGTGAGGCGGGGCGCAAGCCAGACCAGTGTTGAATCAGCGGCATATCACGCAGAACAGGCAACAATAGTTCCGCACGCTGACACAAAGAATCCCGCGCGGCATCGGTGGTACTTTTATCGAAGCCCACATCCTCTAACGTGCTACCGATCAGCACATGTCCATCGCGTCGGGGAATAAGATACATGCCATCTTGCAGCACAATATGGCGCAGCGGCGGCGAGTCAAACTTGTACAACAACATTTGTCCGCGCATCGGTTTAATATCCAATTGCAAAGCGTGCTGCCCTAGCACTTGCTTGCTCCACGCACCCGCACAAACAATAAAATTGTCCGCCTTAAATTCACCGCGAGCGGTGGTAATAGCTTGTACGCAGTCATGCCGAACAGTAATCTTTTGCACATCACAATGCTCAATGATATTTCCCCCCAGCATTTCTACGTGCTGCCGCAAAGCCTGAATCAAGCGTGGATTGCGCACTTGCGCCACGTCGGGCAGTAGGAGTGCCTCTTCTCCTCTTGGCTCGTCATTCCCGCGTAGGCGGGAATCTAGTGTATTGATTAAACTGAATTCCCGCCTAGGCGGGAATGACGCTGCTGTTGACTTTCCATCGACAGCATGTAAAACAACCTCATGCGCGACACACCACCTTTGCGCTAGCTGCCGATCAAACGGCGGCAAAATCAACATCCCGCTCTCCTGATATTCAGGGTCTATGCCTGTCGCAGCCAACAGTGTTTGTGTCCAAGCAGAATATAACGCTACACCACGCGTTGTCAGCTGCGTGACCTCATCCGAATAATCCCACGGGCACAAGGGCGATAAAATTCCCGCACCCGCCCAAGAAGACTCCTGCCCAGCCGTATGACAATCTAGCAGCGTTACGCGATATCCCGCTTGTAATAAAGCCTGCGCGGTGGATAAACCCATCACCCCAGCACCTATAATTAAAAACTCAGCCCTCAAAACATCACTCCATTTACCCCGTTTATTGCTACTATATGTATGCATTACCCGCCCTATTTACGGCCATCTGCTGCCATTTATTCGACATCAGCAACCGTTTATCCGACGACACTAGCAACGAGCGGTAATTATGCCTTAAGGTGCGCCCACAACTTTAGATTCAGGCAAATTTTAATTCCCCCAATATTAAATTTAGGAGAGTAGCGAAATGAAACACCAGCGCGGTTTTACCCTGATTGAGTTAATGATCGTCGTGGCAATTATTGGAATATTAGCGGCAGTAGCGATTCCAGCCTATGGCGACTATGTATTACGTGGAAAATTAACTGAAGCAAGCTCTGAACTTTCTACCATGCGCGTTAGGCTGGAACAATATTTCCAAGATCAAAGAACTTACGAAAATGCTTGTGCGGATGGAACTGTTGCTCCGTTGCCAACAGGTAAATATTTTACCTACACTTGCCCTACCCTTACCCCAACAACATTTGTGGTAACAGCAACCGGAGTTGAGGCTCAGGGCACAGATGGCTTTGTTTATACCGTTAACCAGAACAACGCCAAGGCGACCACCATTACGGCTGGCTCAACTGCTGCCCAAAAAGGCTGGACTGGAAACAATACGTGCTGGGTCACCAAAAAGGGGGGGGCGTGTTAACTTTGCTTACAAAACAGCGCGGCTTCTCTCTGGTCGAGCTGATGATCGGGCTGATAATAATTGCCATTCTGCTTTCTACTGGCTTACCTGCATTTTCTTTGTGGATACAAAATACGCAAGTACGTACAGGGGCAGAATCCATATTGAGCGGGCTGCAACTAGCGCGCACCGAAGCGGTGAGACGCAACACTAATGTACGTTTTAATTTGACCGAAGCGTCCGGCTCTATCACTTGGAGTGTGGGGTGCGTAGTTACAGTAGGGGATATCAATTTAGATGGCGAAGATGATTGCCCCGCCATCATCCAAAGCCGCACTGGTAGCGAAGGAACGGTTAATGCTAGGGCGGGCATCAGCATCACAACACCCATACCTGCATTTAACGCTCCCATCACCAGCGGCACTGCTCTGCCCGCTGGTGTTACCTTTACGGGGTTGGGTCGCGTTTCAACGGTTGTTGGCATTGACAACATTACCCGAATAGATATTACCAATGCAGTAAGAGCGGATGCACGCAGAATGGTTATAACCGTAGGTGCGGGGGGAACAATCCGCATGTGCGACCCAAACGTTCCATTAGCTACCAGCCCGCAAGGTTGTGCCTAGCACTAGGAGATAACAATGAAAACCCTGCCCTTAAAACTCGGCATAGCCAAACAACAAGGCTCCATCATATTGGAAAGCCTCATTGCCATTTTGATCTTTTCCATTGGTATCCTTGGGTTGGTTGGCTTGCAGGCAGCAGCCATCAATAATGTTGCCGATGCCAAATATCGCACAGAGGCCAGCTTACTTGCCAATCAAATTATTGGACAAATGTGGCTTGACGATAAAACTACCGCAGCACTACAAAACAATTACAGCGGTGGGATGAATGGTGGCATTACGGGTGGCAAATACGCCGCTTGGAAAGCTAACGTCCAACGAACATTACCTGGTGTTGCTGACTTCCCCCCCAGCATCGTCATTGATGCAAACAATCAAGCCACGATTTCTATCCGCTGGAAATCACCCAGTGAGAGCACGCCTCACACACACGCAACCATCGCCCGTATAAATGGTTAATTCCAGAGAACCTTTCATGCCCTCCTATCAAAAAATTAAACTGAAAAATAGCGGCTTCAGCCTTGTGGAAATCATGGTTGGAATGGTCATTGCCCTGCTCAGCACCATTATTATCCTGCAAGTGTTTTCTACTTTCGAGGGTCAAAAACGTACCTCGACGAGCGGTTCTGATGCTCAATCCAGCGGGGCTTTTGCGATTTACACGGTGGAACGCGATGTGCGTATGGCTGGGTATGGTTTTAGTGATCCCACAGTGTTGGGATGCCCCATAAAAAGAAATTTCAATGGTGCAAACATCGCCGACCTATTGCTCGCTCCCATTGTAATTACGAATGGAGCGAATGGTTTGTCGGATAGCATTACCGTCTTGTCCAGTTCTAAAGGAAGCTGGAGTCTGCCAACCAGAATTACAACAGATCATCCACCTACGGCTACCAACTTCTTTCTAAATACAACGCTTGGCATCGCAGAAGGGGATTTATTGATCGCATATGAACCTGGGAAAGATTGCACCATGCTACAAGTTACTGGCATACCAAACGGTAATGTTCAAATTCATCATCAAAATACCAGCCCGTGGAACCCACCAGGTGGCCAAAACATTTTCCCGCTCGGTGGCTATGGAACAGGCACAATGCTTTTCAACCTTGGTGCAATAATCAATCACACCTACTCGCTGGACAATCAAAATAATCTAATTTTCAGTGATTACAATTCCGTGACCAATGTAACGGCCAATCAGATACTCATGCCAGATATTGTTAATTTGCAAGCACAGTACGGCTTCGATACCAGAGTGGGCGTGCAACCTGATGCGCGGGTCGACACATGGAGTGATGTGATGCTAGATGCGGATGCCAATGGCATTATCGGCAATGCTGGCGACATAGCCAGAGTCTACGCGGTGCGGATGGCAATTGTGGCGCGTAGCGCACAGCCTGAAAAAGTGGATGCCGATGATGGTCTGTGTAAAATAACGCTTAATCCGCCTACCTGGGCTTATGATGCTGCCACCAACACCAGTACCAATATCAACGTCAGCATCACTCCTGTGAGTGGCACTGCCATTGCCGATTGGCAGTGCTATCGCTATAAAACATTTGAAACTGTCATCCCGCTCCGCAACTTGATCTGGAGACAATGATGACTATCATAAATCGAAATAACCTCCCTAAAAAAACTCGTGTGTCTCACGAACGGGTTAGCAAAACGGTGGCTTTTACGCTCAAAGCAACTCATAAGCAACGCGGCATCGTCCTTTTTATCACCCTGATCGCCTTAGTCGCCATGACTTTAGCGGCCATTGCTTTAACGCGCTCGGTCGATACCGGTAATGTAGTGGCAGGCAACCTAGCTTTTAAGCAAGGCGCGACATTAGCTGGAGACGCAGCAGTTGAAAACGCCATTACTTGGTTGCAGCCAAAAGCGGGTACAGCCGATGCTTATGAAGATATAGCGGCCAGTGGCTACTACGCAACGAGTCAAGATACGCTGGATATGCTCGGCAATAGCGGTAATCCATTACGCGCTCGGGTCGACTGGGACGACAACGGCTGCAATGGTTTCAATACCGCGCCCTGCATTACTCCTACGCCACCTAACGGGATTGATGCAGGGGGAGGGTATACAGTCAAATACATCATTCACCGTTTATGTCAAAGCTCGGGCAATCCAACTAGCAGCACCAATACCTGTGCAACGTATTTACCTACAGCGGATGCGATAGGTCAAGGCACTTCTAAAGGGGAGATCAAAGCAGGCACGGGGCGCTTTACCTCTTCTCCAACGGAATATTACCGCATCACCTCACGAATCTTAGGGCCGAGAAACACCATCAGCTTTATTGAAGTGATAGTGCATTTCTAGTCACCTCTTAATTAAGGAGAGAAAAATGAACGCCCATACTTATCGCACTACATTCAGAATGCTGGTTCTGGCAGCGTTGCTTGGCACAAGTGCCAGCGCGCTAGCAGCCGTAACTGATATTGCCAACGCACCGCTGGCTTCTGCTTCATCAGATATTAAACCAAACATTATGTTTATTTTAGATGATTCCGGTAGCATGAATTGGGATCACATGCCAGATGATGCATCCGACGGCGGGAGTTCAGTAACATTCAAATATGGCTTCTACGGTTTGCGTAGCAACCAATGTAATGGAGCGTATTACAATCCTGCCATCACCTATTTTCCACCCGCCAAAGCAGATGGCACCAACTACCCAGCTGCCACTTTTACTGGTGCATGGACAAATGGATTTAATACAGGAGCAGGAACGACAAATCTGAATACCAGCTTTAAAGCTTCTGAGAGCTTAAGCGGCGATACAACTGGACAAGTTGCCTACTTTTATGGCTATTCTGGCGACCAAGACACGCCACTAGAAAAAAATTATATCAGCACTACTAATACCTTTTACCAAGAATGCAATAGTGCAGCAGGTGTAGTACCTGGACTAGATGTATTTACAAAAGTGGTGGTATCCAGCTCCACGGCATCCTCATCTGCTACTATAGTAGTTGGCGGCAGTGGCTCTACTTCTGTGAGCAGTATTAAGGTAAATAGTACGCAGGAGATTATGTCTAGCGCAACCGCTAACCCCGTCAGCACTACAACGAGTGGCCTTGCCACTAAAATAGCAGATCAAATTAATGCCTGCACCAGCGCGAAAACAGGTAACTGCACCACAGTAGGAGGCCATGGCTATGTAGCAACCGTATCAGCTAGCACCATTACGCTTACAGGAACAAACTTGGCAACGGCTACTTCCCTAAAAATCACTAGGGGTAATACCGGAACCATGACTTTCACAACGACTATCACCCCACTACTTACCGCTGCCCAAATAACTAATTTCGCTAATTGGTATAGCTATTATCGTAATCGCTTATTAATGATGAAATCATCTGCCACTCGTGCATTTAATAATATTGGCGACAAATATCGCGTAGGATTTTCCACTATTAGTTACACCGGAACGGATTCTACCAATAACAAATTCCTTCAAATATCCGACTTTAATGCCACACAAAAAGCCAGCTTTTATACCAAGCTTGTGACCGCCACGACCTCTGGCTCTACGCCACTACGTGCTGCCTTATCTAAAGCTGGGCGCATGTATGCAGGCAAACTACTAACGGGTGTCAATGATCCTGTTCAATACTCTTGCCAGCAAAACTTTGCAATACTATCGACAGACGGTTACTGGAACGAAGGAGATGGTTACAAAGTGGATGGAAGTTCTGCTGTTGGCAACCAAGACGGCTCTGCATCCAAATCACCCTACCCAATGTGGGACGGATTCAGTGGTGTCAGCACAACCAAAACCACTTACACCAGAGATAGATATACCGTTACTGGAGCAAGAATAGGCAACAACGGTAACAATTGTGATGCTGGCAAAAGCAGGCTGCAGCGGCAACCCCAAAGTCAAACCTGTACGATCACTACCACCAATGGCGTAGATAGTGCTGAAAGCTGTGTGAAGGTGGGTGCAAATGCGGATTCTGCAGATGCCACATGGGGCTTTGCCTCGAATACACTGGTCTATTCAGGGGGGTCTCCAGCATTTAGTGGTGATAAAAACACCTGTATCGCTACTGCATCAGTATCTGCCCCCGCCCCTAATCCTACCGTTCGGCAGCAATCTGGTTCACCTACGATTACCACGGGTACGGTTGGTGGAACCTCAGACACATTAGCCGACGTGTCCATGTATTATTATCAAACTGACTTGCGCAACTCAAGCTTAAGTAACTGTAGTGGTGCGATTAGCGGAGTCAACGTGTGTGAGAATAATGTGTTTGGCGCGGGCAGAGATAACAACCCCAATCAACACATGACCACCTTTACTATTGGCATGGGGGTAAATGGCAATTTAATTTACACCGAGGATTATGAATCTGGCGGAAGCGCGGATTATGATGCACTCAAACAGGGCACGAAGACTTGGCCGATTCCAGGCATGTCAGGCACCAGTGGGATTACTGCCAACGTTGACGATTTGTGGCACGCCGCGATCAATGGGCGCGGCCTATACTTCAGTGCAACTAATCCAGACTCTTTAATTAGTGGTATTCGCAAATCGCTAGAAGGGGTCAAAGCGCGTGCTGGTGCCGCCGCTGCCGCCGCCACCAGCAACCTAGAACCTGTAGCGGGCGATAACTTTGCCTTTATCGCCCTTTATCGCACCGTCTTTTGGGACGGCGATCTCCAAGCAAAAGAGATTAACCCAAGTACGGGCGTAATATCCCCCACGCCCGTGTGGAGTGCCCAGCCTTTGTTGGATGCTAGGGTTGCTGCCACCACTGATACTCGCACTATTTATACCTTTGATAGCGGCACAGCTAGTAAGTTGAAACCATTTACTTGGGCAACTTTAACTGCATCGGAACAAGCCCATTTCAATGGGATGTGCGATGCGCCAGTCAAACTCACACAGTGCAGTACGACCTTTCTTAGCACACCTGAACTGAAAGCAGCCGCTTCAGGAGAAAACCTAGTCAAATTTATTCGCGGGCAAGATGGCAACGAAGATCAATCCACGAATACAACCAAGCTTTATCGTAACCGCGAGCACGTGTTGGGCGATATGGTCAACTCACAACCCGTGTATGTCAGAGCACCGAGTTTTGATTACTTGGATGCGAACTACGACACTTTCAAGACAAATCAGGCAAATCGTACAGCTATGGTATATGTCGCGGTAAACGACGGTATGCTGCACGCTTTTCACGCTTCTGTAGACTCAGCTTTAGTCGGTGGAGTGAGTTGCACCGATTTTCCACACACTAATGGATGTCTGGGTACTGAAAAATGGGCTTATATTCCGCCAACGGTCATACCAAATCTACATAAATTAGGTGACATCAATTATTCTAGCAACCACCAGTATTATGTAGACGGTTCACCCACTATTGTGGATATTTGCCCCAATTCGCCAGCGAGTTGCCCTGCTAACCAATGGAAAACCATACTGGTTGGCGGGCTAAATGCAGGGGGTCGAGGCTACTATGCGATGGACATTACTGATCCTGCCGCGCCCAAGGCTTTGTGGAATTTTACGGTAGCCAATGATGCTGACCTAGGCTTCAGCTTTGGCAACCCCATTGTTACCAAACTGAAGAATGGCACTTGGGTTGTTGCAATTACGTCGGGTTATAACAACGTGAGTCCCGGAGATGGCAAAGGTTATTTGTATATTTTGAATGCCAACACTGGCGCGCTAATTCAAAAAATTGGTACAGGGGCAGGTTCTACAACTACACCTAGTGGTTTAAGTAAAATCAATGCTTGGGTTGATGCCACCAACAACAACACTGCTGAACGTTTTTATGGTGGTGATTTACTCGGTAACGTCTGGCGCTTTGATGTAAATAGCATCGTACCCCCTGCAGGCATTGATGCCTTTTTACTCGCTACAGTAGGTCAAAGTAGTGCTGCTGGGGTGCAACCTATCACCACCAAACCTGAGCTCAGTACGGTGAGTGGTAATGCCGTGATATATGTCGCCACAGGCCGTTATTTGGGGGTGAATGATTTGAGTGATGTCAGCCAACAGTCCATTTACGCCATAAAAGATACTTTGACCGCAACGGGGTTTGGTCTCATTAGAGGAAGTGGCTTATTGGTTGAACAAACACTCGCTCAAACACTTGGAACAAACAATGAAGAGGTACGTAAAATTTCACCGGCCAAGACTGTAGACTGGTCAGCCAAAGCTGGGTGGTTTATCGATCTAAACCCTGGTAACAAATCCCCGGGCGAACGGGTGAATGTAGACATGCAATTACAGCTTGGCGTACTCAACGTGGCCGGTAATGTCCCCAACGATAATGCATGTACTGTAGGGGGTTATGCTTGGTTATATTATCTGGATATTAATACGGGTAGTTATCTCTCCACATCAGCGGACAATGTGGCTGGACACAAGCTTAGCAACAACTCGATGGTTGCGGGTATGACAGTTATCCGGCTTGAAAGTGGTGCAATCAAAATTATTATCACCTCAACCGATGGTACGGTAGGTATTGAAGATGCCCCGACTCCGCCCGGCGGTGGCGGGAGTGCAAGACGCACTTCTTGGCGAGAGTTGATTAGTCAATAGAGTTAACCGCTGGGAAATACAAAAGCGACCCTAGGGTCGCTTTTGCTAAATATACTGCACATTCACAATCTCATACTCCCGCACCCCACCCGGAGCCTGCACTTCGGCAATGTCGCCACCGTACTTGCCAATCAGGGCGCGGGCAATCGGTGAACCGATGGAAATTTTGCGCTGTTTAACATCTGCCTCATCATCCCCCACAATTTGGTAAGTGACTACGTCACCGCTGGCTAATGCCTCTAATACTACTGTTGCGCCAAACACGCAGCGGCCATCCGCGTTGATGGTTCTGGGGTCGATGATTTGCGCGTTGCTCAGCTTGCCTTCCAGCTCGATGATGCGGCCTTCGATAAAACTTTGGCGCTCTTTAGCTGCCTCATATTCAGCATTTTCTGATAAATCACCTTGCGCGCGCGCTTCGGAAATGGCGTTAATGACCCACGGGCGATCAACAGTTTTCAGACGGTGTAACTCGCTGCGTAAAAGCTCTGCCCCAGTCAGCGTTAATGGTACTTTACTCATCTTGCTTCTCCTCCGAAAATATTCACGGGTACGTCTAAAAATCTAACTTGCCAACCGCAAATGCAGCGATTGCAAATCATAGACCTGCAACCCAGTAATGTGCTGCATCCCCAAACAGGCCGCGCGTGCGCCCGCCAATGTAGTGTAATAAGTCACCCTGCCCTGTAACGCCGCATGGCGTATTGAGTAAGAATCTTGCATCGAACTGCGATTACTGTTGACGGTGTTAATAATCAAACTGACTTCGCGATTTTTAATCATGTCCACAATATGCGGTCTACCTTCGGCCACTTTATTGACCACGGTGACCGCAACTCCAGCATCGGCTAGCGCGAGTGCTGTGCCACGTGTGGCCAACAAGGTAAAGCCCATGCTGTGCAGGCTTTTTGCGACTTCCACTGCGCCCGGTTTATCCGCGCCACGCACGCTGATAAAAACCTTGCCCGATGACGGTAATTTCACGCCCGCCGCCAGTTGTGATTTTACAAACGCTTCCGCGAAAGTGTCCCCTACTCCCATGACCTCGCCTGTCGATTTCATTTCCGGCCCTAAAATGGTATCTACGCCGGGGAATTTAATAAACGGGAATACTGCTTCTTTCACCGAATAATAAGGCGGAATCACCTCTTGCAAGCAACCTTGCTGCGCCAGACTGATGCCCACCATGCAGCGTGCGGCCACCTTGGCTAAAGGAATGCCGGTCGCCTTGGACACAAACGGCACAGTGCGGGATGCGCGCGGATTCACTTCCAGCACATAAACGGTGTCACCTTGAATAGCGAATTGCACATTCATCAAGCCGACCACGTTCAACGACTTTGCCATTGCTCTAGTTTGACGGCGCAGCTCGTCGCGTAATTCGAGCGACAAACTAAACGGTGGCAAGGAACAGGCTGAATCGCCGGAATGCACGCCCGCTTCTTCGATGTGCTCCATGATACCGCCGATCAATACATCCACACCGTCGCACACCGCGTCCACATCCACTTCTATCGCATCATTCAAAAAACGATCTAGCAATATCGGCATACGCTCTGGAAAAATTTTCGCGCTCTCAACCGCATCGCGCATGTAACGTTCAAGGTCGGTTTGAGCATGCACGATTTCCATTGCCCGGCCACCCAGCACATTGCTGGGACGCATGACCAGCGGATAACCAATTTCCTGCGCTGCCGCCACCGCTTCTTGCACATTAGTCACAGTGCGATTCGGCGGCTGTTTCAAGCCTAATTTTTTCAACATTTGCTGGAAGCGCGCGCGGTCTTCCGCACAATCTATCATGTCCGGCGTGGTGCCAATAATGTTGACTCCATTTTGCTCCAAGCCGCGTGCCAGTTTGAGTGGCGTTTGCCCACCGTACTGTACGATCACGCCGAATGGTTTTTCTACCGCTACAATTTCCAGCACGTCTTCCAATGTCACGGGTTCAAAATATAAACGATCAGAGCTATCGTAATCGGTAGAAACCGTTTCAGGATTGCAGTTAACCATGATGGTTTCATAACCATCTTCGCGCAAAGCCAGCGCGGCATGGACGCAGCAATAATCAAACTCGATGCCCTGCCCGATGCGATTGGGCCCGCCGCCCAGCACCATAATTTTTTTATTGTTGGTCGGTTGCGCTTCACACTCCTCTTCATAGGTGGAATACAAATACGCAGTGTTGGTAGAAAACTCTGCCGCGCAGGTATCCACACGCTTATAAACCGGACGAACATTCAACGCATGACGACGCGCGCGTACGGCATCGGCGGTGCAATCTAGCAACTTTGCCAAACGTCGATCAGAAAATCCGCAGCGTTTTAGCACGCGCAATTCTACTGCGTTGAGATCATCCAATTTGCGTCCGCGCAACGCAGATTCGCGCTGAATTAAATCTTCTATTTGCACCAAAAACCACGGATCAATTTTGCTTAAATTAAATACTTCTTCGGTGGACAGGCCAAGACGCAACGCATCGCCCACATACCAGATGCGATCAGGCCCCGGCGCACGCAGCTCGGCAGCGATAAAATCCATATCGGTAGACTTTTCATCCAGTCCATCCACACCCACCTCTAAACCACGCAACGCTTTCTGAAAAGATTCTTGAAAAGTGCGGCCTATCGCCATCACCTCGCCCACCGATTTCATTTGCGTCGTGAGCCTATCATTCGCCTGCGGAAATTTTTCAAAGGCAAAGCGTGGAATTTTGGTCACCACATAATCAATGCTCGGCTCAAATGATGCGGGCGTTGCACCGCCTGTAATTTCATTTTTCAGTTCATCCAGCGTGTAACCCACCGCCAATTTTGCTGCCACTTTCGCGATGGGAAAACCGGTCGCTTTAGAAGCCAGCGCGCTTGATCTCGACACACGCGGGTTCATTTCGATCACCACCATGCGCCCATCCACTGGGTTAATTGCAAACTGCACATTCGAACCACCCGTATCCACACCAATCTCGCGTAGCACCGCCAAACTGGCATTACGCATAATTTGGTATTCTTTATCTGTCAGCGTTTGCGCGGGTGCAACAGTAATAGAGTCACCGGTATGCACGCCCATCGGGTCTAGATTTTCAATCGAGCATATGATGATGCAATTATCCGCACGGTCACGCACCACTTCCATCTCAAACTCTTTCCAGCCGAGCAAGGATTCTTCGATCAGCAATTCTTTGGTGGGGCTGGCTTCTAAACCGCGCTCGCAAATCTCCATAAATTCTTCACGGTTGTAAGCGATGCCACCACCTGACCCGCCCATGGTAAATGAGGGGCGAATGACGGTTGGAAAACCC